>OHCY01000497.1_pt1 | contig 14940 bp, 10 predicted proteins | sample 1566951 | NCBI WGS metagenome assembly OHCY01 (sample SAMEA3879548, study PRJEB24766) | human gut metagenome | biome: human-associated habitat; feature: feces | place: USA | collected 1985/1987
CCCCGCCAGTGGCGCCAGGAAAACAAGATGGCTCCGGCCACCTAGGGCCAGGACTATTTACTGCCGTATCATATACAGACATATGGTATACAGCCTAATACTTACAGATACTTCTCCTCATACTCCTCCACAGGTATGGGCCTGCTGAACAGGTATCCCTGGGCTGTCTCCACCCCGCAGGTACGAAGCACAGACATCTGCTCCTCTGTCTCGATTCCCTCTGCCACCACCCGGATTCCCATTTTTTTGCAGATTCCCGCTATGGACTCAATGATGGCCTGGGCCTTGGGGTTATTGACCATGTCGTCCACCATGGTCTTATCTAATTTGAGCACATCGAATTCCACTGAGGATAACAGGGACAGATTCACATACTCTGTTCCAAAATCATCCAGGGCAACTGTAAATCCTGCCTGGCGCAGTTTCCCTATGAGCTCCTTTAAGTCAATTTCCGGCGCGTTCCGTATGCTCTCTGTTATCTCGATTTCCAGCAGTCCCGGAGAGATTCCATATTTATCACACAGCTTCACCAGCTGTTCCACAAAGGAGGACTGGGCCAGTGAAAACCTGGAAAAGTTCACTGAAACAGGAAATGCCTGCTTCTCCCGGTCAGCCCACTCCTTTACCTTGGAACAGATAAATTCAAAGACAAAGAAGTCCACCTGGCTGATGGTCTGGGCTTCCTCCAGAAGGGGCAGGAAATTGCCCGGCAGCACCATGGACCCTTCCTTGGACTGATATCGTATCAGCGCCTCTGCCCCCACCGCGGACCGGTCCGCAGAGGAAACCTTTGGCTGCACATAGACCACAAAATGATTCTTTCCCAGCTCGTCTGCCAGTACCTCCGGATTGGACAGATTGATTACCTCATCGCTCTGGTGCCTGTAGCGCCGGGACACAGGACTCCGGCGGTAAAATTCTTTCTTATCCTCATACATCCTTGCATCTGCATCCGCAATGATTTGGGACAAATCATCGCTTCCCTCTGCCCAGCGGCTGCCCACTGCTGCCCTGCATATGGTATCCCGCTCAAAATTCTTCCTGAGCAGCTCCACCTTTTCCTCAAATACTTCCTTGCTCCATTCCCGGCAGATGATGACAAATTCATCCCCTCCGATTCGGTAGAAATCAGCTCCCTCAAACGTCTCCCGCATCCTCCTGGCACATTCCACCAGGACCTTATCTCCAAATGCGTGTCCTCTCAAATCATTGATATCCTTCAGGCCGTTGACATCCAGATATACGATGCCCACCGGGGATTGCGTCTCTCTCAGGTTATCCGTGTCGGCAATATACCGGTTGCGGTTGTAGAAGGAGGTCAGGGTGTCATGATAGCTGAGCCTGTTTAATTCCTTTTCATTCTCATCTCTGCGGTAGGACAGCATAAGGAAATAACCCAGCGTACGCAGAAGGGGGCCGATATTGACCAGCTGCTCCAAAGGAGGATTATCCACTCCAATGGCACCGCAGAAATGACCGTCCCGTTCCAGAGGCGCCGCCACCAGACTGGTGATCCCCTGGGCCGTTAAAATCTCATACTCATTTCTGTAGTCCTCCTTCAGATCCTGCACATCCTCTAACACCATACATTCCTGCCGGTCAAAGATTTTAAGCCAGCGGTCGATGAATTCCAGAGGCAGACCCTGCAGTGTATCCATCTGGGATTCCACACCCCCGGCGCACCACTCGTATTCATTGTACAGCTTGCCGTCCCTCAGCATAAATACATAAGACCGGTCCGCGTTCATAAACCGCCCCAGTTTATCAAGGATAACGGGAAGTATCTCCCCGATGCCCCTGTCTTCATAAAGGCTGCGCACGCAGTCCACCAGCATATCCTCTGCGCGAAGGGCAAACTTAAGACTTTGTTTCTCCTTTTCCGCTTCCGTCACGTCAAAGGCAATCTCCAGGCGGGCCGGTCTGTCATTCCATTCGATCAGGCGGTCCTTTAACAGATAATGGCGGCCTGTTATGGGGTTGGTATTCTCCCATGTGACAATATTATCGTAATCCGTAAAATGCTCACCGCAGAACGGACATGGCTCACTGCGCCCGTGTAATACCTCATAACAGCGCTTTCCTTCAATGGAATCCAGATGAAAATTCCTCATTCCGGCCTCGTTCAGAAAAAGCAGCTCATGGGTCTCCACGTCAGAGACATACATCATCTCGGATATATCGTTAAGGGGCGCGCGAAGCGTATCCCACATACGGTCCAGACGCTGCTTCTGCTGCCGGTTGGCATTTTCCTTTTCCCGTATGACGGCCTGCATCTTATCCTGCCTGCGCTCCTGCCATACCAGAATTCCCCACACACCCATGGCCCCGAGTATCAGGATCCCGAACCCCCTGCTGGTGCGGTTCACCTGCTGCTCAGTATACTGCTCTGCCGCTGTCACAGTTGTATCCGCCAGCTGGAAATAACTCTCACTGAGTTCAAACAGCGTTTGCGAGTCTTTCCCCTGCCTAACCAGCATGATCTCTTCCTTAAGCTCCTGCCACTGGTCTTCCATGGATGCCAGCAGATCCTGGTAGGCCTGGTCATTCAAACGGATGAGGCGGTTGGCCCCCACACCGGTGGCCAGTTCCTCCATAATCCCGTCCAAACGCGCAATAAGGGCGTCATCCGCCCGCCCTTTCAATTCTTCCTTTACAAGGCGCTGGGTGGCGCCTCTGACAACACCTGTATAGTTGATGACCCTGGCATTTCCCTGGAGATTGTGTATGGACACCAGGGACAGGCCTCCCAGTCCCACCAGGGACAGGAAAAGAACAATGGGAATCAGTCTTTTCTTCATATGTACCATCCTTCATAACCGGATGCACTCCGGAACTTTCATATTTTAAGTATAACACCAAATTTCATTAAATCCAGTGAGATTTTACTTTTTATTCTAATTGTTACCACAGGGGTGACTTCCATCTGAAAATGTTATATAATATTGGGTATCAAAGCAATGCGGAGAACAGATATGGATTTAATTAACCAGTTCATAGAGAATTACAAGAAAAAGATGAACTTTTACGAAACAGCCGGCCGGATGGCTGCCCGGCAGTTAGAGAGCGCCCTTCAGGCAGCCGGTATCCGGGCCATCGTGACCTCCCGCGCCAAAGCCCCGGGGCGTCTGAAAAGCAAGGTCCTCATACGCAATTCCAGGCGGGCGGTCCCCTATAAAAACATGCGTGAAATATATGAGGATATCGCAGATCTGTGCGGTGTCAGGGTGTCACTGTACTTCCCCGGTGACCGCGATAAGGCGGACAGCCTTATCAACGACCTTTTCACCCTTCTGGAGACCAAGCAGTTTCCGGAACAGTCCAAGGCGCCTTCCTATAACAAACGTTTTTCCGGTTACTGGGCCAACCACTACCGGGCCCATATGAGGGAGGAATCCCTGGACCGTTCCCAGAAAAAGTATACCACGGCCCGTATTGAGATACAGGTGGCTTCGGTCCTTATGCACGCATGGTCCGAGGTGGAGCACGATCTGGTCTACAAGCCTCTGCAGGGAACCCTGTCCGATGAGGAGCTGGCGATTCTGGACGAGCTGAACGGCCTGGTCCTTGCCGGGGAAATTGCCCTGGAGCGCCTGCAGAACGCGGGCAATGAGCGCATACGGAACAAAAATGCAGAGTTCGGTTCCCAGTACGAGCTGGCATCCTACCTGTATAATTATCTCAGCAACAATTTCCGTCCCGAGGACATAGAGCTGCGCATGGGCAATATTGAGCTGCTGTTCAAACTCAGCAGCCGCCTGAAAATAAACAGCGTAAAAGAGCTGGAGCCAGTGCTCAAATCCGTGAAATTCGAGAAGGACCGGCGCAACATTTCCCAGCAGATCATTGACCAGATGATTACGGGAAGTGAAAAGCGTTACCATATTTACCAGGAGCTGCGGGCCGGCCAGGACGGCATAAGCGAAGACGAGCGCCATGCAGTGGAATATTTTTTCAGCCAGTGGGTTCCCCTGGAACAGCTGCTTAACCGCGTTTCCTCCAAAAACTCCCCCAAGGTGCGGGGCGCCTTCAATATCAACACCCTGAAGCGGCTGAATCTGCTGGACAAGGAGTGCATCAACCAGATTGTGTCCCTGCGCAAGATCCGCAATGTGCTGATTCACGATATAGAAATTCCGGAAGCAGATTATATCAACCGTCAGGGAGACGAAGCCCAGTCCCTGTTCCACAAGCTGTCGGAACAGTTTGCCGCCCCGGCTTAAGATCAAAGGATACTTAAACCGGCTGCTTTTGGCGTTTTTCGTGGATGATAATGGAGCACAGGCATCCGGGGCGGGCCATGGCGGCGGGCACAGGCCGTCATCATCCCCTCCCCCAGAACCTGCGGATTTCATCCCGGCTCAGCCCCAGCGCAAACTCCTTTTTCAGCACCAGGAACTGTTCCAGTTCCAGCAGACCCAGGTACAGTAAGGCCCGGCTCTCAAATTCCTGTCTGCGGACAGGAAGAGGCTGGGCCTTCATTTGTAATTTCACATGTTCAAGCTCATCAAGCAACCCCAGGGCATTGTTCCTTTCGTGGAAGGAACCGCTTACAGATTGAAGCAGGTCCGCCACCACCAGAGCCTGGTCCGGTGTGGACTCCATTCTTGAAAAGCAGTCCCGCATCCTGCAAAGGATGGCAAACTGGTTCTTCCTCAGCCCCATATAGGCAAGATAATAGCGCGTGTCCGCCAAAAGACTGTTCTCCATCCCCTCGTAGGCTCTGCGTTCTCCCTGCTCCACTGCCTGCCCCAATGCCTGTTCCAGGGCCTGAAACCCGCGGCCGTCCGGCTGCTCCCCATTCTCTCCCGGCGTCCCCAGCTCTGATGCCATCCGGCTCAGCAGGCTGATGAACATTTCCTCAATTTCCCTCTGTGCAGAGCGTATGGCTGTCCCCGAGCCGGGAATATACAGGTTGAGCACAACGCCCACCCCCGTGCCCACAAACAGCAGAAGGGCTTCATTGGCAATATCCGCCATTCCCATGGATCCCTCAGCCAGAATATGGGTCATCAGGACCGTGTTCACGGATATCCCCTCCTGTATGCCCCATTTCATGCACAGCGGGGTAAACATCAGAAGAAAAATCCCCATTGCCAAAGGCCGGTACCCTGCCAATGCAAAGGATACCGGCCCCAGGACCATTGCCGCCAGGAAAGCCAGAAACCGCCTGCCTGTAACCCGTATGGTTTCCCGCTTCGTATCCTGGATACTGAGCAGGGTAATCACACCGGCTGAGGAGCTGTATCTGAGGCCCAGCGCCTGGGCAGCCGCCATGGCCAGCATGCTTCCCACTGCTATTTTTAAGATTTTAAGTATACGGCCATGCCTGTGCATATACACCTCCCGGTCACTTTATGACCCCCATTATCTGTTATTATCTGTCATTGTCTCCCGATTGACCGGCATCCATACAAGCCAGGGACGGACGAGGCCGGCTGCCAGACCGGCTTATACCCCGCCGGAATGCTCTGCCAGCTTATGCTCTGCCGGAATGCTCCGCCAGATAAGCATCCAGTATGGCCGCTGCCAGTCCAACCAGCTCCTTGCAGGGGCGCGACTGGTAGTAGGCTTCGGTCCTGTCAGACGGTATGAAGCTGTCCTTTCCCGTTCCCTCCAGGCCCAGAAGTTCCCGGCACAGCAGCGTTCCCGTCCTCTCCTTAAATGCCCCGGCCAGCTCCTGGATTCTTCTGTAGTGCTCAGTCTTGGCGTCCTTGTCATCAGGACTGTCATATCCATACAGCAGGCCCGCTGCCATAAATATACCGCTGAGCGCCCCGCAGACCTCCCGCATCCGTCCCATACCGCCTCCAAAGGAAGAACTCAACCGCAGAGCCTCCTTTTCCTCCATACCGTGCAGGTCGCAGAATGCTGTAAACACAGACTGGGCGCAGTTATACCCGTCCAGAAACAACTCCATGGCTTTCCCTGCATGGAAGCTGGATTCCACGTCTATTCTCATGAAATACCCTCCTTTTGCGGCTGTCATGTCCTGACAGCCCTGTTCCTGCCGGACAGAAGAGAACCGGCTGTCCGCCGGTTCTCTGCCTCCGGAATTCTCCGGAAAAATCACTTGAAATTATACTCAGTTACAATCTTCTCACGCCCGGTGGTCACATCTGTAAAATACTCATACAGGCAGATTCCCAGGTATGAACCCGATATATTCCACACATTCCTGTACCCCCGGTTCACAAGGGCCATACATGCATTATAGCTTCTCTGGCTGGAGCGGCAGTGGAGATACACAGGGCGATCCCTGGGTATCTCATCCAGACGGTCCCGAAGCTCCGACAATGGGATATTGACGGATGTCTTTAAATGGCCCAGGCCGTACTCATTCTTTTCGCGCACATCTATAATGCACGCGCCTGTCTCCACCAGCTCCCGCACCTTCGTCACAGGCACCTGCCTCACTCTTCCATAGAGCAGGTTCAGGGCCGCCAGGGCTGCCTGGTTTACCACATCCTTGGCAGTGCCGAATACCGGGGAATAACACAGCTCCAGCTCCTTCAAATCCTCCAGGGTGCCTCCCATGGAAATCATGGCCGCAATGACATCTATCCTCTTATCCGCATTTCCCCGTCCAATGGCCTGGGCTCCCAGAATCTTTCCTGTGGGATATTCATAAACCAGCTTAAAGTGCAGTGGAGCGCTTCCCGGCATAAGCCCCACCTTGTCCGTGGGTATGATGTACACAGAATCATGGGGAATACCGGCTTCTGCGGCTGCTTTTTCGTTCAGTCCGGTGGCCGCTGCGTTCAGGTCAAAGATACGGACCGCACAGGAACCAATGACCCCCTTGTTATTATGGGGTATGCCGTACATATGGTCTGCCGCTGCCCTGGCCTGTCTCTGGGCCGGTCCCGCCAGAGCCAGTCTGGACGGCTTACGGGTCAGCCGGTTAAACACCTGGATGGCGTCTCCCACCGCATAGATGTCAGGGTCACTGGTCCTGTAATTATGGTCCACCTTAATGGCCCCAGTCTCTCCCAGCTCCAGCCCCATATCCTTAGCAAGTCCAGTCTCAGGCGCAACACCGATGGCCAGCACAGTCATCCCTGCCCTGACCGCCTTACCCGAAATCAGGGTAATGCTGTCTTCCCCGATGGCGCTGACACCGTCATTTACGATTACATCCACTCCATGGTCCAGCAGCTCCTTCTGGAGCATCTGGACCATATCATAATCAAAAGGCGCCATGATCTGGTCCTGGGCCTCAATGACAGATACATGCCTTCCGTCCATGTTCAGATTCTCGGCCACTTCAATGCCGATGAATCCTCCTCCCACCACAGCCACATCCCGGATCTGGCAGTCGGTGACAAATTTCTTCAGGTTCACAATATCCGTCACATTCCTTACAGTCAATACATTGGGCCTGTCCACGCCCTCTATGCTCTTTGGACGGATGGGACTCGCCCCCGGAGAGAGGACCAAAATATCATACCGTTCCTCATAGACATCCCCGGTACACCCGTTTTTTACCCGGATGGTTTTCTTCTCCCTGTCCACTGACAGCACCTCGCTGTCCGTTCTCGCCTCTATGTCATACTGCTTCTTAAACTTCTCCGGGCTCATCATGACCAGGGCATCGCTGTTCTTTACAGTGCCGCTGAGGTAGTAGGGGAGAGCACAGTTGGAAAAAGACACATGATGACCTCTCTCAAACATGATAATTTCAGACCGGGCATCCAGTCTCCTGGCCCTGGCCGCCACAGACGCGCCGCCTGCCACACCGCCAACAATCAATATTCTCATTTGCTCTGTTCCCTTTCTTCTGATATAATTCTCTCAAAACATGCATCCGCAATGTCCGCAGCCATACAAATCATGTCGAGACAGCGGGTATCCTCTTTTTTATAGGTCTTAACCAGCTCACAGCAGGCATCCGAACCAAAACGCTCCACAAATTCCTCCGCAAATGCGGCCACAGCCGGTTTAAGCTCCGGGGTGGCATGAGCCCTCTCATGAATGAGACGGTAGCTGATGGCGGAACATCCTCCGCACAGCGCGCCGCATGCCTTCCCGCATCCCATTCCCCCTCCGAATCCGCCCACCAGCTTTACCGAATCATCCGGTATACCCAGGCAGTATTCATCATTCAGCGCCCGCAGCATGGCTTCCGCACAGTTATTATCCTTTTCGATGAAGTACTCATAAATCCTGTCCCTTGTCATCTTATCTCTCCTGTCCTCTCAGAGTATGATTTGTCCATATTATAAATATTAGCACGTTCCAAGCCGTCAATGCAAGTTCTTTGACATTTTCCACCGAAAAGCCCTATCTCCCTCCCTCAGCCACAACCTCCAAAAAATCAAAATCAGCATAATGGGCATGTTTTACGCGGTCCGCACATGTAATGCCTGCCATGGTCCCTGTAAACTCCCCGTACCTGCAGTACTCGTCGGAAAACCGCGTGGTATCAAAGATACGTCCGATTTTCTCATATTCCTGCCCGTCATAGCTCCATTCAAACCAGGACTGTCTGCCCTGCACATACAGCCTCAGATAAACAGGCCGGTCCTCCACCGGTATTCTGGTGTTGAGGAATTCTGTCTTTACTCCATTTTCCAGATGGATGACTGACAGAGCGCTCTGCCCCAGGGTCTCGCTGTAATATTTTCTGAGATTAATGTAATTCATATTGTCATAATAGAGAATCAGCCCTGCACTGTGCTGGTGGACCTTTGGCACGAACTCCATTTTGGTGGTGATTCTTGTGTACACGCTGGTCAGCTTTCTGGCCAGGATGCTCACCTTGTTTAAGGACGTCCTGGACTCCTGTCCCCTGAGCCGTACATAGCCCGGTCTGACATTCACATCCGCAAACCTTTGGGGCATGATGCGGGGCGCATAATAAAAGTTTCCCAGCTCCCCGCTGTCAAATCCGTCAAAGTCCGGTATCCCCTCCACCGGTGCCTCCGGAAGGGATGTCTCCGGTACCTCTAACTTTGCCAGATTGCTTTTGTCCGCCATGCGCAGCCACCCATCCTCTGTCCACTCCATCTTTTGGATGGCGGTCTCCCTGCCCAGTGTACACCTAAGCTCCGGCACAAAGGGTCTTGCACAGAGATGGACCAGATACACTTCCCCTGTGGGAAGGTTCACATAGCTTCCGTGGCCGGATTTTTGAAGCACGGAATCCGGGTTGAAATACCTGGGCTTTAAATGGTCCGGGTCCTGCCGCTCATAGGACTCTCCCGGTACGCTGGTGACTATGGGATTCATGGGATCCCCCTCATAGGGCCCCCACACATTCCTGGAACGCCCCATAGTGACACAGTGGTTATAACCCGTGCCGCCCTCCGCGCACATGATGTAATAAAACTCCCCTCTCCTGGTCAGATGGGGTGCTTCAATGCATCCCCTGTCCGTACCGCCCCGCCACATGCGCCTCGGATATCCCACGATTTCTTTTTTATCCGAATCATATTCCACCATGCAGATGGAGCCGGGTTTTTCATACCCTTCCCTTGTCTCCCATTCCAGGGAAACAATATATTTTCTGCCGTTTTCATCATGAAAAATGGATGCGTCAAATCCAGAGGAATGCAGGTAGACCGGCTCACTCCAGGGTCCTCTGATGTCCTTTGCGGACACCAGAAAATTATCCACGTCAAAATACCTTGCATTCATGGAGTTCATGACCCCGTACACCACATAAAAGGTATCCTCCGCCTCACAGTATGTAAGACATGGCGCCCATACCCCCTTTGCGCTTGGAAGCTTCTTTAGGTCCACTTTTTCGTCATCCGTAAGGACATGGGTATAAAGCTCCCAGTTCTTCAGGTCCCGCGAATGATAGATGGGGATTCCGGGAAACCACTCAAAGGTGGATACGGCCAGATAGTAATCGTCTCCTTTCCTGCATATACAGGGGTCCGGGTTAAATCCCGGAAGAATAGGGTTATGTATCATCTCATCTCCTCCTTATCCGCCGGGAACCACCCAAAGGCAGCGCACCGGCCAAAATCCCAGCTGTCCCAGCCAACCCATCCGGCTTCATTGACCGTATCCGTCAGAAGCTTGTAGCTCCAGTAAAAATATCCGCTTCCCTTGTCCCAGGCCTCTGTCTGGGCCCTGGCCAGAGCCCTGTAGATACGGGCTTTCTCCATTTCATCCATCAGCTCCTGTCCGGATCCCTCCTCACCGTTTAACACGCTCCTGCCTCCCATTGTGTCACAGCCGCAGGCCAGGGAGTTGAAAAGACACCATTCTCCGCATATAACATCAAAATACTGCTGCATTTCCTCAATGTCCTTTGCAAAATGCCCGCGGATATAATCCAGGTAATCAGGAAGGGTCTGTCCGCAGCCTTCTGTCTCCGCAAACATAAGATACTGATGGGTGTCCAGCACCACGTTCACATACCTGTCCTCCCTCATAAAATCCTTCCATGCCTTAAGTTCAAATCCATCGTGGATTACCACGTATTTTTCCTCCGGCATATACCTTCTCAGACAGTCATATGCCCTCAGATAAAATCCCCTCAGAAATTCCATGGAAACAGGCCCCGACCCCTCGGCCATGGAAGGCTCTGCCGGGGGATAACGGCCGGGCACGTCCATCAGCTTCCACATCCGCTCCGTGACAGGCTCGTTCAGGACCTCTATTCCCCACAGCCCCTCTCTTTCGCCGTACCGCTTTGCCAGCCGTTCCAGAACTCCCAGGACAAATTCCACCTCTGCCTGATTCTTTGACCATCTGCACACGCCGCATATACCTCCGTTGTCAAAGCCGTTCTGCCCTTCCGGCGCCGTATGCAGGTCGATCAGTATCTTAAGCCCGTACCGCTCCGCCCAGCAGAAAGCCCTGTCCAGCTCCTCCACACAGCCGATAAAGGGCTCCCTGTCCCCAAATATGAAGTATGGGACAGGAATCCGTACAGCCTCCATGCCCATGGCGCGGATTGCCGCAAAGTCACGTTCCGTGATATACTCGGAGCGATGTATCCTGATTCTGGCCTCGTACACCTCCCTTGAAAGCCAGCGGGGCAGATAATATTCATCCTGTGCCCCGGTCCCTTCAAACAGCGCCGGACTCATCCATTTTTCCAGCACCAGCCAGTTTCCCAAATTCACACCCTTTATATGCATGATGTTCTCTCCTTTCTCACCCTCATCCTATTTCCTGTTCCGGCTCTTCAAGTCCGCAATAATGCCTGCAAACTCAGCGTCCAGATGATAGAAGCTCATAATAACCAGCCCTGCCGCGTAAATCCCAATGGGAATCCATACAAAACAGATCCTGATGGATGTGAGGGCTGAAGCTGACTGCGCGGCTGCCTGCCCCACATAACCTCCCAGTTCAAGAATCCATCCTAAAAGAGCAGATCCGATTCCGTTTCCAATCTTATATCCAAAGCTGCAGGCGCTGTTGACCAGCCCTTCTGTGCGGTATCCTGTCTTCCACTCTCCATAGTCAATGGTATCTGATACCATGGCCCACATGGTAGCCCCGCCGCATGCGTTTCCCAGGCCGCGGATAATGCTGGACACGATAATAAGGCCTATGGATCCTCCCGAGAAATTGAGCACCAGCATACCGATGATATCTAACACCAGGCCCAGGGAAAATACATTGCGCTTACCCAGCCTCTTTACCAGCATGGCGATAAAGAACATGCCTGCAATCTGCACCACATTGAAAATGCCGTTAATTAACGCCACCAAATCCTTGCTGCCCAGTATATCCTTTGCGTAAAAGACAGTGGAGCCGCCGTTTACGGAATACATTAAGAAAAACAGCGCCAGCATTCCTGTCATCATGAGCCAGTATTTATTGCGGAACAGGGCCTTGATTCCTTCCGCAAAAGGCACATTTTGTACCGGCTCTCTCCCCTCCTCCCGGACAGCAGGCCTCACCCGCTCCTTTGTCCCCAGGAAATTAATCATAAACGCTGCCACGGACAGGAGCCCGAACACCATAAAGGTCTTAGTCCAGGCAGCAGGAGTATTTCCGAAATACTCCACAAGAGGCAGAGTAAATGTGTTGATGGTCAATGTACCTGCCGTTGCCAGAAGGTTCCTGAAAATGCTCAGAACAGACCTCTCATACGGATCCTGGGTCATAAGCGCATTCAGCGCGGAATACGGTACGTTGATAGCTGTATAGATGACCGTTGACACCAGGTTATATGTAATGAACACATACACCAGCTTTGGCGCGGCAGACCAGGAAACCGGCACCGAGAACAGCAGGATGCCGGATATGGCAAAGGGTATGCACATGCGCAGCAGCCACGGCCTTGCCTTTCCGAACCTGGATTTTGTCCTGTCCACAATTACGCCCATAACGATGTCGCTGATGCCGTCAAACAACCTCGAAACCATCATGATGCTTCCCACCGCAAAGGCGCTGACCCCCGCGTAATCCGTATAGTAAAACAGCAGAAACGCCGACATTGCCGTATAAATGATATTGCATCCGAAATCACCGCATCCATATGAAAAACGTTCCGCCAACTTTCCCGGCGTTAATTTACCTTCCCTGTTCATCCCTTGTTTCCTCCCTTTGTTTTTATATAATGTCCTTGTTTCCATGCGCACGAAACTTGTTTCCCCGGGTATTTCCTTCATATATATAGTATCACAGGATCCATGCAGGAAACAGGACGGATACTTCCCATATAATAGGTCGATTTTCTCTTCTTGTGGGCTGGACCGCAGGATGATATAATGATGAAAAGGGGGATTGACATGGCAGAACCAAACGAAAATATACTGTATGAAATCATTCAGGTACCGGAGGCCACTAAGGTGCGTTTCTTCACCTCTGTGGATCCGGGCAGTTATGTACCCAGCCATTGGCACAGGGCAGTGGAAATCATTTATATGCTGGAAGGCGAGCTGGAAGTCACGGTGGAGAGGACCAGCCGCATTCTTTTGACCGGCCAATGCATTCTCATCAACTCCAATGTCATACACTCCACCAAGTGTATCCATCCCAACAAAGCCATTGTATTACAGATTCCCCTGGAATTTATGGAAACCTATATTCCTGAGGTGAACCAGCTCCTTTTCCTTTGGAATCCAGATACCCGGGACCCGATTAAGAGAACAAAGCTTGACAGGATGAAGGACACCCTGACCCAGATGCAGATTGCCAACGATATCCGGCCGGAAGGCTTTTTGCTGCGTTTTAACAGCCTGCTCTTTGAATTATTATTTCAGCTGTACCATAATTTCAGCGTACAGGTACTCAAACCCAATGTAAATCAGAAAAACAAGGATTTAAGCCGTCTGGACCCGGTGCTGGCCTACACGGCCAGGAATTACAGCCGTCCTATCACCACCAGCGAAATCGCCCGGGTGGCATTTCTGCAGCCCGGATATTTCTGCCGTTTTTTCAAAAAATGCATGGGAGTCACCTTCCTGGAATACCAGAATGAACTGCGCCTTTCCTATATTTACCGCGACCTGATTACCACCCGGGACCCTGTCCATGATATTCTGGAACGCCATGGTTTCACCAACTATAAATTATTCCGCAGAATGTTTGAAGAGCATTTCAAAGATACGCCTTCCGGCATCAGAAAGAAAATAAAGCAGGACGGGTGAGAGGCCCGTCCGGGCTGCAAAAAAGGGAGCCTGGTTTCCAGCGTTCCGGTGCATCCAATCATGATACACCGGAACCTGGAGCACCCGGCTCCCAGTTCACACTATTCTCCTAAATTCTGGAATACAGCCTTAAGCGCAGGATACATCTGCCTGAACTTGCTGTACTGTTTTTCATATTTCTCCGTCAGTTCCCCATCAGGTTCAATGGTTTCCGTCACTTTCACGATGCTGTCAGCAGCAGTTTTCACATCCGGGTATTCTTTGCAGCCCACGGCCGCCAGTATGGCGCCTCCCAGGGCAGGGCCTTCCTCATTTTCAACCACATCCACCTTTACGTTCATGATGTTGGCCACCATCTTCTTCCACAGCGGACTCTTTGCTCCGCCGCCGCAGATTTTAGTGCGGTCAATGCGGATGCCCAAGCTTCTGGCCACCTCCAGTGAATCCCTGAGTCCGTATACCACGCCTTCCAGCACGGCCTGGGTCATCTCCTCCCTGCTGGTATCCATGGTCATGCCGATAAAACATGCCCTGGCCCTTGGGTCGTTGTGGGGAGAACGCTCTCCCATGAGATAGGGCAGATAGAACACATGGTTCTCCCCCAGCTTAACGATTCCCTCCTGCTCCCTGGAAAACTCCTTGGTCTTAAGGATTTCCTCCATCCACCACTTGTTACAGGAAGCAGCGCTGAGCATACATCCCATGAGATGGAAATGTCCGTCCGCATGGTCAAAGGAATGAAGGGCATTGTTGCAGTCCACCTTAAAGCTCTCACTGGAAATAAAGATGGTTCCGCTGGTGCCCAGGGAAATGTTGCAGCATCCCTCGCCAACGGTTCCTGTTCCAACGGCGGCAGCGGCATTGTCCCCTGCGCCGGCAATGATTTTTACATCCTGTGAAAATCCCAGCTCCTTAGCCAGTTCCTCCTTCAGATTTCCCACTACCTCATAGCTCTCATACAGATCCGGGAGCTGTTTTCTGGTAATGCCGCACAGCTCCATCATTTCCTCGGACCAGCACTTATGGGCCACATCCAGAAGCAGCATGCCGGATGCATCGGAATAATCTGTGCAGAAGCTGCCTGACAGCCGGTAAGCCAGATAATCCTTCGGCAGCATAATCCTGCATATGCGCGCAAAGTTCTCCGGTTCATTTCGTTTCATCCATAGAATTTTAGGGGCTGTGAAGCCGGTGAAGGCAATGTTGGCCGTGTAAGCAGACAGCTTTTCCTTGCCGATGGTCTGGTTCAGGTAATCTGTCTCCTTCTCGGACCGTCCGTCATTCCAGAGGATGGCCGGGCGGATGACCTCATCCGCCTGATCCAGTGTCACCAGACCGTGCATCTGGCCTCCGAAGCTGATGCCTGCCACCTGTGATTTGT
>OHCY01000524.1_pt1 | contig 13860 bp, 12 predicted proteins | sample 1566951 | NCBI WGS metagenome assembly OHCY01 (sample SAMEA3879548, study PRJEB24766) | human gut metagenome | biome: human-associated habitat; feature: feces | place: USA | collected 1985/1987
GCCTGCGCCAGATTCCCCTGTGGTTTGTTCTTCCCATGACCACTTTAGAGACATTGCTCACGATCGCGTATTCCGCAATCTGATACGCTGCATCCTCACCATACACCGTTACGATTTTTGCTCCCAGCGCCTTTGCCAGTTCCAGATGGCTTTTTAATGTTTGTTTCGTCTTCTCTCCCGCCTCCTGCATGGAAGGTGTTTCCACATAAAGTGCCGTAAACTGCGCATGAAAAGCATAGGAAAGTCTGGCTGCTGTACGGATCACCTTGGCGCTGGATGGCGCAGCGGAAATACATGCCAGTATATGCTCTCCTGTATGATACTCCATATTTCCCAATACATTTCGTTCTTCTTCTGCAATTCGATTGACCCGGTCTGCACTTCTGCGAAGTGCGATTTCTCGCAATGCCGCCAGTTTTTCTCTGCGGAAAAAATTCTGAAGCGCCCGTTCCGCCTGGATTGGTCCATATATTTTTCCCTCTTTCATTCGATCGATCAACTCTTCCGGCTCAATATCAATCACTTCTACTTGATCTGCCTGATCAAACACACTGTCCGGAATTCGTTCTCTGACTTCAATATTCGTAATATTTCCCACCAGATCATTCAAACTTTCCAAATGCTGGATATTCACCGTTGTATATACATTGATACCAGCTCGAAGAAGCTCCTGTACATCCTGATATCGCTTTTCATTTCGACTTCCATGTACGTTTGTATGCGCCAGCTCATCCACCAGGAGTAATTGGGGTTTTCTTTGCAATGCCGCATCCAGGTTAAACTCGCGAAGCTGAATTCCCTTGTAATCCACCATAAGGGGCGGAATTACTTCCAGCCCCTCGATCATTGCCTGTGTGTCCGGACGGGCATGGGGTTCTATATATCCCGCTACCACATCCACCTGATGTTTTTTTGCTTCATGCGCAGCTTCCAGCATCGCATATGTTTTTCCGGAACCCGCTGCATATCCAAGAAAAATCTTCAGTTTTCCTTTTGCTTTTTTCTGTTTCTCCTCTTCCTCATATTGCAGCTTTCTCAAAAGCTGCCCGGGATCAGGTCTTTTTTCGTCCACCAAAGCAACCTCCTATTGTTCCATTGCCGCTTTAATATCCAGATTACATCCCAAAACATTCACTCGTTCTTCTCCAAACACACCCAGTGTTTTATGTTCTGTGTTATCTTTCACAATCTGCTCTACCACTTCCTCAGAAAGTCCCGAATTTTCTGCCACTGTCGGAATCTGAACTTCTGCAGATCTTGGACTGATATGAGGATCCAGACCGGAACCGGACGCTGTTAAAAGTTCTGCCGGAACATCTTCTGGCTTCACTCCCGGATGATCTTTTAAAAATTCATCCAAATCTTCCTGCATCCGTTTTTCTAACTCTGGATTTGAATTTCCATAGTTATACGAACCGGATGCCACACCTGCATATTCTCCGTTTTCTTTCTGTTCTTCTGTATAAGTATTGTAATTCACAGAAGAAACTCTTCCCTGAAAATAGCAATCTTCTGTAAAGTCCTGTCCGATCAAAGCCGAACCAACGGCTTTCTTAGTATCGGTTGTCAGATTTCCTTCTTCATCGACTTTACTACCATCTGCCTTTGCTTCCATTGTCAGCTGACTGACACCTGTCAGAGCCAGCGGATAGATCAGAGAGCAAAGCACCATCATAACAAGACAGAAAACTACTGCTTTTCCAATTGTTTTTGCAACTGTTTTCATACTTCTGTTTCCTCCTACATTCCAATCAGTGCCAACAGCGGAGCTGCCAGTAAATCAATCAACTTAATTCCCAAAAATGGTACAATAATTCCACCCAGACCATAAACGCCCATGTTGCGAAGCAGCATTTTTTCCGCTTTCATCGGTTTGTATTTTACCCCTTTCATAGCGATTGGGATCAATGCCGGAATGATAATGGCATTGAAGATCAAAGCCGAAAGAATCGCACTGGCCGGAGTTGCCAGATGCATGATATTCAATACCTGCATCTGCGGAAGCACCATCGTAAACATGGCTGGGATGATTGCAAAATACTTGGCAATATCATTGGCAATACTAAATGTAGTCAAAGATCCCCTCGTGATCAACAACTGTTTTCCGATTTCTACTACTTCCAGAATTTTTGTCGGATCGGAATCCAGATCCACCATGTTCCCGGCTTCTTTTGCCGCCTGAGTACCGGTGTTCATGGCCACGGCTCTTCCGATCTAGTCTTTCCACATCCGCCTGTGCCAGAGCCGGAGCATCATTGGTACCATCTCCGGTCATGGCAACCAGTTTGCCTTCTGCCTGTTCTTTTTTGATTGCTTCAATCTTATCTTCTGGTTTACACTCCGCAATAAATCCGTCCACACCGGCTTCTTTTGCAATGGTAGCTGCTGTCAACGGGTTATCCCCTGTACACATGATTGTTTTGATCCCGATTTCACGAAGTCGTGCAAATCGTTCTACCAATCCTGGTTTTACGGTATCTTTCAAATAAATAACACCTAAAATTTTATTACCTGCACATACTACAAGTGGAGTTCCGCCCAGGTTGGAAACTTCTGTCACAATGCCTTCCAGATCTTCCGGGATTGTTCCACCTGCATTTTTTACAAACGTCTTGATTGCTTCGGAAGCACCTTTTCTGACCATTGTTCCATCTTTCAAATTTACCCCGCTCATTTTAGACTGTGCAGTAAATTCCACAAACTCCATCTGTTCTGCTGCACTTTCATCAATCACACAGCCCATGTTTCTTCCAAGTTCTACTGTTGATTTTCCTTCCGGAGTCGCATCCAGTAATGAACACATGACACTATAATCCGTCAGATCTTCTTTGGAAACACCTTTCACCGGATAAAATTCGGCTGCCAGACGATTTCCATATGTGATCGTCCCTGTTTTATCCAGGATCATGGTATCCACATCTCCACAAGCTTCTACTGCTTTTCCTGACATTGCGATCACATTAAATCGAGTCACACGATCCATTCCCGCAATTCCGATGGCAGAAAGCAGTCCTCCAATGGTTGTCGGAATCAGACATACCATCAATGCGATCAGCCAGGAAATCGGAATATCCACGCCCAAATACTGTGCAAACGGATACAATGAAACAATGACGATCAAGAAAATCAAGGTCAATACGATCAGTAACGTATTCAGTGCAATTTCATTTGGAGATTTCTGTCGGGAAGCTCCCTCTACCAGCGAAATCATCTTATCCAAAAATGAGTGTCCCGGTTCTGCCACGATTCTGATCTTCAGCCAGTCAGAAACTACCGTTGTACCACCTGTTACCGAAGAGAAATCTCCTCCCGCCTCTCTTGTGACCGGTGCGGATTCTCCTGTAATTGCAGACTCATCTACCGATGCGACACCTTCGATGATCTCGCCATCATTGGGAATCACTTCCCCTGTTTTTACAAGTACCACATCTCCCTTTTTTAATTCGGAAGCATTGATTGTTTTCTCTTCTCCGTTATTCAGAAGCAGTCTTGCTTTTGTATCTTGTTTTGTCTTTTTCAGGGAAGCCGCCTGTGCTTTTCCTCTTCCTTCTGCAACAGACTCTGCAAAGTTTGCAAATAATACTGTCACAAACAAAATTGCTGTTACAATTCCATTATACACGCGATATTCTGCACTGCCTCCAAACAATGTCGGAAATATCGTCAAAAGCAATGTGATCAGAAATCCGATATCTACAACAAACATGACCGGATTTTTTACCATATAACGCAGATCCAATTTCTGGAATGCGCCTATAATGGATGATTTTAAAATATCCTTTGTAATAAATTTTGTCTTTTCTCTCTTCGCCATGTTGATTCTCCTTTCCGCTCATTTTCTACTGCCATAGTGACAGATGCTCGGCGATCGGTCCAAGTGCCAATGCCGGGAAGAACGTCAAAGCGGCAAAAATGTATACAATAAATACAAGAATAATCATAAAAGTTACATTGTCTGTTTTCAGCGAACCAATCGATTCGTTGACTTTCTTCTTCGCCAGCAGAGAACCTGCGATTGCAAGCTGTGCTACGATTGCAAGATATCTTCCAAAGAACATGGCCAGTCCGGTAGTAATATTCCAGAATACCGTATTGTCTGCCAGTCCTTCAAATCCGGAACCATTATTGGCAGCAGAAGAAGAAAATTCATACAAGACCTGACTCAGTCCGTGATATCCCGGGTTCGTAATGCCGCTTGTTCCTGTCTGTGTTGCCACACCCAATGCAGAAAATCCAAGAATTAAAAGTGGATGAATCAAAATCACAAGCGCCACCAGCTTCATCTCTCTGCCTTCGATCTTTTTATTCAGATATTCCGGTGTACGTCCTACCATCAGGCCACAGATGAAAACTGCCAGGATCACATACATAACCATATTCATCAGACCCACACCTTTTCCGCCGAACACACAATTAAGCATCATGTGGAGCATTGGAACAAGACCGCCAAGCGGTGTCAGTGAATCATGCATGTTGTTAACAGTTCCTGTTGTAAAGGATGTTGTCACCGTTGTAAATAATGCAGACTGCGCGATTCCAAAGCGAGTTTCTTTTCCTTCCATATTTCCTGCCTGTGCAAGTCCCAGTGAATGAGTCACCGGATTGCCTGCCATCTCAGCAGAATAGCAGATTACAAGTCCTACTACAAAAAGGATGGACATTGCTCCGAAAATCACTGCTGCCTGTCTTCCCATCAGCATTGGCTTGCCAAACTGTTTTGGTGCAACTGCTTTTCTCGCCGCATTTTCTTTTCTGTTGTCATGGATCATATGGCCAAATGCTACAACGCAAGAGCCCGGAAGTATCATCATGGAAATCGTTTCTATTATATTAGAAATAACAGTCGGGTTCTCAAACGGTGTCGCTGAGTTTGCACCGAAGAATCCACCTCCGTTTGTTCCCAGATGCTTGATTGCTTCCAGTGCGGCTACCGGTCCAAGTGCCAGATCCTGCATCTTTCCTTCGATTGTCTGTATCGTTTCATTTGCCTGTAATGTCTGCGGCACTCCCTGACTTACCAGAAGAAGACCGATTACAAACGAAAACGGAATCAGGATTCTGGTCGTCACGCGGATCACATCTTCATAAAAGTTTCCCATCTTTCTTCCGGAAACTCCTCGGCAAAATGCCATACATGCTGCATAACCGCTGGCAGCTGAGGTAAACATCATAAAAATGATCACACACAACTGACTTCCGTAAGAAAGACCGCTTTCTCCTGCATAATGCTGCAGGTTTGTGTTTGTCATAAAACTGATGATCGTATTGAAGGAAAGACTTGCCTCCATTCCATCAGCTCCGTTCGGATTTAAAAACAGCAAATTCTGTAATCGTAAAATCAAATAGCCGATAAATACCATTACTGCATTTGCCAGTACTAAAGACATCGCGTACTTTTTCCAGCCCATGTCTTCTCGTTTGATTCCGCAAATTTTATATAAAAAATTGTCGATCGGATTGAACACCTTATCCGCAAATGTTTTTTGCTTTGTGGCGATGTGATACATATATTTTCCCATTGGAATGACCAGTATCAAGAAAATTGCCAGTGTGAGTATAATCTGTAACATCTCTCTTCCTCCTGTTGCTGTCCTTTCTCTTTTCTCACAATTTCTCCGGATGTATCAGCGCATACACAAGATATCCGGCAAGTAATAAAACTAAAATTCCAAGAACGATCATCTTTATATCCTCCTATTTTTCTTTTGAATTGATCAGCGATTCACAAAAATTCGCAAATAATTTTACACATCCAAAACAAATAATTAAAATTCCTAGTGCAATTAAATCCATCATATTTTTTTCCTCCTTGCTGTTCCCTATTGTAGGACATTGCAAATAAAATCTGTATTAAGCTGAAATGGATTCGTATAAAGATGGTATAAAGATTCGGGTGAAAAAAGGGGGATTGTGAAACACCTTCTCTTGAATTAGCATTTAAAATTGCAGAAGTATTTGAGGTTTCGATCGACAAAATTTTTGAATATAGGAAGGAGAACTAATATGAATGAACAAACTATAATTTTATTTTTTCTTATTGTTTCATTAGGTGTAACACTCAGCCTATATATTTTTAAAGCTAAGAAACAGATGAATTATATGGGGGATGAACGGTGGGAAATGATACAACTAAAATCATACAGAATTGCCAGTATCTCCACTTGGCTTTTAATAATAGTACTTTTAATTTTGCCCATTTTCGTAGACAGCCAATCTACAATCACCATACAACGACTAACCATTTTTTGTCTATTTTACATTGGAGCCCGCAATTTTCTTGAACTTTCTGCAATTCGTCCCAAAAGTATACCTTGTTACATTTGCAGATTCCCCCGAAATCTTAAGAAACTCAGTGGCTTTTTATAACATTCTATAGTATGCTAAAAACAAAAAGGAGTTTTGCACAATGTTTCACAACAAAGTAGTTGTCATCACAGGCGGCGCACAAGGTATTGGAAAATGTATTGCCGAAGAATTTAAAAAGAACAACGCTTTTGTCTGTATCATCGACAAACAGCCAAATGATTACTTTGTCGGCGATTTGGCTGAAAAAGAAGTTCTGCACCGCTTTGTGGAAACAGTAATTGCTGACTATGGCAAGGTAGACTATCTGATCAATAACGCACTGCCGCTAATGAAAGGGATCGAGGAATGTTCCTATGAAGAATTTAACTACGCTTTAAAAGTAGGCATAACAGCGCCATTCTATCTTACAAAGCTTTTTCTTCCGTACTTTGCTCCTGATGCGGCAATTGTAAATATCTCTTCCTCCCGGGACCGTATGAGTCAGCCACAGACTGAAAGCTACACTGCTGCTAAAGGCGGTATAGCAGCTCTTACGCACTCCCTTGCTGTCAGTCTTGCCGGGAAAGTTCGTGTAAATTCAATATCTCCCGGTTGGATCGATACCGCTTACACAAAATATGACGGTGCAGATGTGATTCAACACCCTGCCGGCCGCGTTGGGAATTCTCTGGATATTGCCAATATGGTACTATACCTTTGTTCCGATAAAGCAGGTTTTATCACTGGGGAAAATATATGTATTGACGGCGGCATGACGAAGCAGATGATATACCACAATGATTATGGATGGACTCTGAATCAGGAAAATAATTGAGAAAGAGGGGCGTATCACAATACATGATACCCCCACTTTGAAACCTTAAGTATTACATTTTCCGAACACAACCACTTCTGATTTACTGATATTTTTCATTCTATAAAATCCTAATCTAAAATCTTTCCGCCAATCGAAACTGTCACGACCTGCCATGGAATAAATTTTCCGCTGTTTTGCAGTGCTTTCTTTGCCGCCATTTCCAGACCTCCGCAGCATGGCACTTCCATACGAAGAATTGTTACACTCTGAATCTCATTTTCCGCAATGATCTGTGTCAGCTTCTCACTGTAATCTCCTTCATCCAGCTTAGGACATCCAATAAGCGTTACTTTCCCACGCATAAACTCCTGATGTACATTTGCGTATGCATAAGCTGTACAATCTGCGGCAATCAACAGTTTCGCCCCATTAAAATACGGCGCATGTACCGGAACCAGTTTGATCTGGCATGGCCACTGTGCCAGCTGTGACGACTGTGCGGCACTCTTTTGCTCGGTATTATGACCGCTTTCTGGATGAAGCTGTCTCATTCGCTGTCCCGGACAGCCGGGAAATTCTGTCGTTGACTGCGCTGCTTTTTTTCTCTGGTTTTCCAGCACTGCCTGCTCATCATAGGGGGCAGCCTCCCGCTCCACAAAACGGATTGCTCCTGTCGGACACTGCGGCAGACAATCACCCAGACCGTCACAATAATCATCCCTTAACAGTTTTGCCTTTCCATCGACCATCCCGATTGCACCTTCATGACATGCAGCAGCACAGAGTCCGCATCCGTTGCATTTTTCTTCATCTATCTGAATAATTCTTCTGATCATCTTGATTCCTCCCTTGTTTTTGTAGTTCAAGTATAGTACAATCAGGGCAATATTTCGGTTGTTATAACCACAGAAAGGAAGATTTTATGAAAAAAGTTCAGACCCCTCTGTTTCAGGGAATTACAGAAAATGAATGGAACGAAATGCAAAACTGCAGTTGCATGCGTCAGCAGTCTTTTGAAAAAAATGAACTTATTTTTCGGATGGGAGAATCTGTCCGAGAAATCGGAATTGTTCTGACGGGAAGTGTTAATATCGAAAATGTAGATCTCTGGGGAAATAAAAGTCTGCTGAGCAACATCTCAGCAGGACAAGTATTTGCAGAAACTTACGCTTTTTGTCAGGAGCCTTTGATGGTGAATGCAGTAGCCGCTGAATATACAAATCTTCTTTTCCTGAATCTGGAGACTTTGATGCAGCCCCGCTATCAAGATACTCTCTGGACGGACAAGATCATGCAGAATCTCCTTCGAATTTCCATTTACAAAAATCTCATCCTGTCCAACCGGATTTTCTGCACAACCCCAAAGACCATTCGGGGACGTCTGCTGATCTATCTGTCCTCTCAGGCGTCCAAAGCCGAAAGCACGGTCTTTCAAATTCCTTTTAACCGACAGGAACTGGCAGATTATCTCAACCTGGATCGCAGTGCCCTCTCGAAAGAACTTGGAAAAATGCGTGACGAAGGAATTCTGGAATTCCGCAAAAGTCAATTCGTTCTTCACCAGCTGCCGGAGTAGTCTGTTCTCTCAGACTACTTCCCATCTGTAAACCTATACCTGATCAGATGAGATGAAGCCCACCTCTGAAAGTACGAGTTGCGGAATGTCCGGATCGCTATACCTCTTTCACTGTTACAGTTACCTGATCTCCAGGCTGTTTTCCAATCTTGTTTCTAATTTCTTTTCAGATTCCAATAATATAACAAATGCTACCGTCTGGATTTTTAACTCCCATATTTACAATACTTCCACAGTATGGTTTCCCATCAAATGTAATCTCTGCTTTCACTCTTCCTTTACCAAATTCTTTTCTGATATCATACGGAAAGCGCACATACGCTCCGCCCTTGTCGGGAACCGGCTCGATCACAGCCTGAAACTGATAAGTTTTTTTCTCCGAATTACGCAAGATCACATGCATTGGTTTTCCTTTCGTCAGTTCATCAACTAATTTGTCCAGATAACGAATTTCGCGCATGAGAGGCTCTTGAATCTCTTCGACACGAACTCCGCAGACAGTACCTTTTATCAGCATTCTGTCTGGATTTGGTTTTGGAGCATTTCTGAAAAACTCCCCATAGCTGATGGATTGCTCTACTGCACTTTCAATGTCTTGCGTTTTATATCCTGTTAGCCAGGTAATCACTGTATTGACCTCATCCTGACGTCTTCCCTTTTTTGTCGCTTTGTTTACCAGCAATGGATAAATTTTTCCAAATTCCATCTGGTACACTTTTTCAATATTCATCGTTTCTTACTCCTCTTCGTCATTCCATACTTATATGTAGGCTAAAACTCATACATCGTACCATGTGAAAACAATCGTCCATCTGTTAATTCTATACACAAAATAATCGTATTTTCATCGTCAAAGTTATTATGTCCATTATCAATTCATTCTGCAAAGGCTTCTTTCAATTTTCCAGCAATTACATGATTCTCTTTTTTCATGCGTGAATCTCAATAGTTCTCCATCCTCTTGCTTCAAAATTCATTCTAAGGCTTTCATCCCAATTTGTCAAAATACCATCTTCTTTGCTTTTTTATTGCGAAAACATTGGGGAAATGATACAATTCAACCAAAGAATTTGGGAAAACAATAAAAGAAAGGAATGGCTGTATGGGAAGAGTTGTAGCAATTGCAGGTGGTGATTTATTATCTACCAGAAAACTGAATGTACATGCAATTACACTATCTAATAAAACCACTCCAAACGTTCTGTTTATAGGCACTGCCAGTCACGATGCAGAGGGATATATTGATGCAATCACCAAAGAATATAACCAACTTAATTGTGAAGTAAAAAGTCTTTGTTTAGTTAGCGGGGATCAAAAAAACATCGATGCACTTTTATCCTGGGCTGATATTATCTATGTCGGTGGAGGGGATACAATTTTTATGATGCAGATCTGGAAGCAATACAAATTAGATGAAAAGCTGCTGGAAATCTATGAAAAAGATTTCGCTGTATTAACGGGCATCAGTGCAGGTGCAATTTGCTGGTTTAATTGCGGGTATAGTGATAGCGGATCATTTCAAGAAGGAAATGACTGGAATTATTGTTGGGCGAATGGAATGTTACATCTTTTTCATATGGCCTATTGTCCACACTACAATGAAGAAGGAAGGGATTCTTTTGATAAAATGTTAAGAGCAAAAAATTTAGCAGGTTTGGCTATGGAAAATGATACTGCATTTGTAGTCAACAATGATAAACCATATTTTATAAGAAGTAATCCGAATGCAAATGCATTCAAGATCCAATACAAAAATGGAACAATAGAAAAGCAAGCATTAAAATTTAAAGAGTAATACTCGTTTCTATGTTTTATGGAGATGAAAACAAAGCGGGGCTGCCATCACAGCCCCGTAAAAACTCACTTTGTCACTGCACCACCCGCAACATACGATATCCAATCCCCACATGTGTCTGGATATATTTCGGCTGAGATGGATTTTCTTCAATCTTCTTTCTGAGCGTTGCCATAAACACCCGCAAAGAAGCTACATCATTGTCCCAGGCACTTCCCCAGATTTCTTTCGTAATATATGTATGAGTTAATACTTTTCCAACATTTTTTGAAAGCAAAATCAAAAGCTTGTACTCTGTGGAAGTCATATGCAGTTCCTGCCCCTTTAAATACACACAGCCGGACACATAATCAATCCGCAGGTCTCCATTGACAAATTCTTTTTCTTCCTGAGATGAGCTGGATTCCATATACTGAAGTCTTCGCAGGATCACACGCAGTCTTGCCAGAAGCTCCTCTACAGAAAACGGCTTGGTCAGATAGTCATCCGCACCTGCATCCAACGCCTCAATCTTATCCCTGTCTTCACTCCGCGCACTGATCACTATAATCGGCAGATTTGACCAGGAACGGATTTTTTTGATCACTTCCACTCCATCCATGTCCGGAAGCCCCAGATCCAGAAGCATGATATCCGGTTTCTGAGACGCTGCTTCCAAAATTGCCTGAGCACCGTTGGCCGCCGTATGGAAACGGTAATCCTGTGTCTCTAATGTAGTTGTAATCAAGTTTCTTACTGCTGTATCATCTTCTACCGCTAAAATCAATGGTTTATTCATTCAAAGTAACCTCCTCTGCCTGCAGTGTAAATGTAAAAATCGTACCATGTGGAACATTATCTGCTACCTGAATCGTTCCCCCATGCGCCTGTATGATCGACTTACAGAGGAACAGCCCCAGTCCAAGACCTCTTCTGCTGTCTGCAACTTTACTGTCTGCAGTATAAAACATATCAAAAATCTTTTCTTTTGCACAATCCGCAATTCCTTTTCCATTATCTGCAATGGAAATCGCGATCATCTGATTTTCTTTTCTTGCATAGATCTCTATTTTAGAGCCTTTCGGCGTATATTTCAATGCATTGTCCACAATATTAATAATAACCTGGATGATGAGACGGGAATCCATTTTTGCCAGAAGCAGCTCTTCCGAATGAATAAATTTCAATTCATAGTCCGAATGATCCCGGCTGATGTGTTTCAGCGCCCCCTCAATCACCTCATCCACCAATTCGATCTGCAGATTCAGATTCATAGTCCCGTCTTCCAGCCGCGTCACAGACAGAAGATTTTCCACCAGATTGATCAGCCACATGGAATCATCATAAATTCCTTTATAAAGCTGTTTTTGCTTCTCTTCACCAAGCGCTGACGCACTGTTCAGAAGAATCCCTGCATTTCCCGAAATACTCGTCAGAGGCGTCCGAAGATCATGAGAAATCGAACGCAGGAGATTTGCTCTTAACTGCTCATTCTTTGCCTGTGCAAGCGCTTCTTCCCGTTTTCTGTTATAGCCCTCTTTTTCCAATGCCAGTGCACATTCCCCTAAAATGGATAAAATCAGGTTCTGTTCATAGACATCCATCATCATCCCTTCCAGAGCAATTCCGATCACGCCATAGACCATGTCTTCGTTTCGGATTGCCAGATACAGGCAATGTGCATCCGGATACTGATCCATTCCTGTTCCTGCGCGTTTTCGATTCTCGAACACCCACTGCGCAGCCTGCCGTTCCCGCTGCTGCAAGTATAACATCTTGGCTGCACCAGGTTCTGCCATACAAAACCTGGGCTCAGAAAGTATTCCATCCTCTGCCCGATAATATATCACATTTTTTCCCATCATGCGCATCAGATGCCTTGCAGTCTCTTCAATCATCTCATCCGCATTCTTCGCCTTCTGGAGCATCTGATTCGTCTCCAACAGGATGCGGGTACGTAAAGCCATCTGCTCAGCCCGATACCCCTGCTTACGGATTTGTATGGTCAAATTACTGACGATCACGGCTGCAATAAACACAGTCACAAATGTCACTGGATACCCGTAATCATACGAAAAAAACGTAAATCTTGGCTCTGTAAACAAAAAATTAAACAACAACACACTGAGCAGCGAATAGCATACGCTCCATCCTCTGTTGACCGTAATGATTGCAATGATCAGAACCCCTAAAATGTATACAATAATGATATTTTCTTCTGAAAATCCAAGATACCGGAATAAATATCCAATTCCAGTTGCTATAAAAAGGATCCCTGTCATTATCAGCAGCCCTTTTAAAAATCTTTCCCAGATTTTCATCTGTTCCTGTTTCATATCTTCGCTCCCATATTTTTCACTTCCTGTCAAATTTAACACTTCATATCTAAAAACTGCATGAAAACTTTTTTGGTTCCATTAAAATCTTATAAAGATTCTTTCTCTGCTACACTAGTATATTTAAATATGAAGACAATATCAACACATTATGACAGATAAAAATAAAAATTTCCAACAAAAATTCGGAGTTTACATCAAGATTTTTAATACTTTTTTCTACATACTATTGACTTTTCTTCCAACTGTTCATATACTGTTTATATAAACATACACAGTTGATAAACAGTCAACTGATACAAGGAGGGATACTATGGAATACCTGTTGGAAGTACAACATCTCAACAAAAATCTTAACACCTTTGCTCTGCATGATATCAGCTTTACACTAAAGCCTGGATTTATCACAGGTCTGATCGGACAAAATGGCTGCGGAAAGACCTCTCTGATCAAAACTATTCTGAATTTGTATGAAAAAGATTCCGGAGCAGTCTTTGTAACTGGTCATTCCATGGAAAACGAAGAAATTGCTGCAAAAGATCAGCTTGGCGTTGTTCTGGATGAATGTCTCTTTGATGCAGACACCCGGGTCGAGACGAACGCCCGCTGCTTCGGTGCTCTCTACAGTCGATATGACCACAGCTTATTTCTGGAATTTTGCAGACGTTTTGATGTGGATCCAAAGAAAAAAATCGGCAAACTCTCCAAAGGACAAAAAGCACGCTTTCAGCTTGCCTTTGCATTTTCCCATGACGCAAAAGTGTTTCTTATGGATGAACCTGCGGTCGGACTGGATCCTCTGTTTCGCAAAAAACTGATGGGATATATGCAGGAAATCGTGGAGGACGGCACGAGAAGCATTCTTTTTTCCACCCATATCACCGAAGATCTGGATCAGATCGGAGATTACATTCTTCTGATGGATCACGGACGTCTGATACTGGATTTAACGCGGGAAGAACTTGCAGATCGCTATCTCCTTTTACATGGTACAAAAGAACAACTGGAGCAGTTAGATCCTCAAATGATCGTTTGTCAAAATTTCGGTGAATATCGAAATTCCACACTGATC
>OHCY01000585.1_pt1 | contig 12491 bp, 10 predicted proteins | sample 1566951 | NCBI WGS metagenome assembly OHCY01 (sample SAMEA3879548, study PRJEB24766) | human gut metagenome | biome: human-associated habitat; feature: feces | place: USA | collected 1985/1987
CTAACTGAAAGTCCTTCCATATCACTTGTCATATCACTCAATGATAAAAGTAGACTTTTTATCCTAGTTACATCGGATTCCTTTCCAATCCAAATCAAAATCATCCAAAAACAAACGAATCTTTTTATTTTCTAATACTCTTTGTAAGGTATGATGTTCCCCATATGATTCATTTTCTTCATCAATAGCGCTATATTTTTCATGCATTGGTTTTAAAATATGAACCGAGCGTGAAATAAAATCCCTTGTTGTATATCCTGTATTATAAGCCCAAGCTAAAGCTTTTTCATAATCTTCTCCCATAGAAAAGCTCATATGTGAAGCAAGTTTCATCATTACCAGTTTACTAATAGAACGTTTCCATAAAGTTTTGAGTTGATACAAATTTGTAGCGTTTAATATTTCAAAATATAACTCAGATAAATCATCCAACCTAATCCATATTGGAACAATATGGCTATCTGAAGACTCTATAAATGCCATTTTCAAAAGAGCTGATTTTCCAGTGCCTTTTTCTCCTGTAATTATTTGTAACTTTATATCAGACATAATGTCTTCATATTATATTGTTTTATAATAATAGGATGTTAATCTTGAGTCATCTTCTTTTCCAGCATCTTCGTGTCCAAACAATTTCAACCGATTATCTTTTTTAAAAATTTCGCTTTGTTTCTTAATGCCGGGAGTTTGACACATCATTTTTATAACTTTCCTTAGAAACCCCTTATTTAAGCCATTCATGGCTTATTTTTTTGTCAAATTTTATGATTTTGTACGTGCTATTTTGTACTATTTGTGGTATAGTAAAGAAAAAGGGTTGGAGGAATTATCAGATGTATGTTTCTATTACCGGAAATAAAGGAAATCAAGATGTTTATATCAAACAATCTTATCGAAAAGATAACGGAAAAACATCTTCTCGTATTTATAAAAAACTTGGAAAATATAATACTCTCTTAGAACAGTTTTCAGGCAATGAAAAAGAGTTGATAGACTGGGCAAAAAAGGAAGCTGAAAAAGAAACTCTTGCTTATAATCAACAAAAAGAAAAAGTCTCTCTATCCTTATCGCCACTTGCTCGCATTCCTCTCGAAGAAGAACGCGTATTTAATATCGGATATTTATTTTTACAGAAGATATGCAGTGAGCTAAGAATCGATAACATTTGCAGAAATATACGTAATCATCATAAGTTTTCTTATGATTTCCACGCAATCCTCACAGATTTGATTTATGCCAGAATTCTGGCGCCTTCTAGCAAACTCAGTAGTTATAAGTACTGTCATTCCTTATTAGAACCGCCAAAGTATTCACTCCAGGATCTTTATCGCGCTCTGTCCATTCTCGCCGAAGAGTCTGACTTTATTCAGGAAGAATTATACAAGAATTCCAATTTTATTCATCCACGGAATTCCAAAATTTTATATTACGATTGCACAAACTATTATTTCGAGATCGAAGCTGAAGATGGCATAAAAAAATATGGAAAAAGTAAGGAACATCGTCCAAACCCAATCATAACCATGGGGCTTTTTATGGATGCAGATGGAATTCCTTTGGCATTCGATATATTTCCAGGAAACCAAAATGAACAACTTACATTAAAACCAATCGAAAAGAAAGTCATCAAAGATTTTAATTGCAGTGAATTTATTTTTTGCTCAGATGCTGGTTTAGGTGGAAAAAGCAATCGTTTTCTGAACAGCTTTGGTAATCGCTCTTATGTGATTACTTATTCTTTGAAAAAAATGAAAAAGGAAGAACGTGAGTTAGCACTCTTGCCAACTCAGTTTAAGGTTCCTGGTTCCAACAAACTGATTGGCTTGCGGACACTTGATGAATCCGATCCAAAGGTATACAACACTATTTATTATAAAGAATACCCGCTTGTAACAGGAGATATGGATGAAACGGTCATTATCACCTATTCGCCAAAATATAAAGCTTATCAAAGTAAGATTCGTAATGCTCAGATTGATCGAGCGAAAAAAATGATACAATCTTCAGATAAAACCCGAAAAGGAAAAGGTTCAAATGATCCAGCTCGTTTCATTCAAAGAACCTCAGTCACAGAAGATGGTGAAATAGCTCAAAAAAATATTTATCAATTAGATGAAGCTAAAATCCTAGAAGAGTCTATGTATGATGGATTTTATGCAGTGGTTACAAATCTTGAGGGAGATATCAGAGAGATTATTAATATCAACAAACAACGCTGGGAAATCGAAGAAAACTTTAGAATCATGAAATCAGAATTCGAAGCGAGACCTGTATTTGTTAGACGCGAAGATCGCATCAAAGCTCATTTCCTGACCTGCTTCATTAGCCTATTAGTTTATCGATTATTGGAAAAGAAACTTGGAGAAGAGTTTACCTGCAGTCAGATTTTAGAAACATTAAGAAATATGAATGTTACACTTTTATCCAAAGACAGTGGCTACATTCCTTCTTACAAACGTACAAAGATAACAGACAAACTACATAGTTCCTTTGGGTTCCGTACGGATTATGAATTCATACGCAAATCTACTATGAGGACGATCATAAAAGAAACAAAACAGAAAAAATAGAAAAATAGCACATATCGTTGCAAACAAGAAAACGGCTACACCGCCCATGTTTACTGGGCTTGTAGCCGCATTTTCATTTTTCAACTGTCAAAGATGGGATTTCATTTCGTCTACTGTTTTGTTCAAATATTCACGCCCCGGCGTTACTGCCCGCTCCGTTCCCGGCGCCTGAAAACAGTTATGACCCGGTTCCTCTGTGATATTCTCCAGTAAGCTTTTCCAGAAGAGCATCTGTTTTTTCTTTTTCCACTGTGATCCCCGGTTTTGCCGCAAAAACCCTGAGAACTTCTGCCACCTCGCTCATAAGCTCATCGTCTGCTCCCAGTTCCCTGGCCTGAGCTTTATACTCTTCCTCTGTCCGCACACTGTGCAGCGCCAGAAGGCAGGTTTTCAGAGCCTGTCTTTCGCCGCCCGATTCCCATTCCTTTCTGAAATACTCCAAGGCCTTTTCCATCTGGAAAAGGTAGCTGAAAGCACAGCCCAGATTGTGGCATACTTTTGCAGTAAGCCCCTGTCCATATTCTTCCAGATCATTTTCCTCAAGAAGCTTCTGATAAACCTGAATGGCATGAACGTACATACCGTTTTCCATCAGAGCGTCGCCTTTTTGTTTTTCTCTGACCTGGTGGGATTCTCTGTCAAGCTTCTGTATCCTGGCATTCAGAAACTTCAGCTCCTCATAGGTCAGATAATTGATCTCCTTAAAAACAGGATAAAGAACATCCTCCAGACTGGAAAATTTTCCAAGATTCGCTCTCAGCCTGGCGGCAAGCCCCGGAAGATTCAGTTCATCCTGAAGCCAGAGACACAGTCTTTCATTCATCACAGTATCATCAATCAGATAAAGATTGTGAAAAAGATAGTAACACAGTTCTTCCAGAGTGTAGATATTTGTGCTGATATTCTCAATAAAATACGGAGAATCCGCAGTTTTTGTCTGACATAAAATGTATCCGCTCAATGACTCTCCTCCTTTACCACTGTACGATTTCTTCCCATTTTTTTCCGCTGGAAGGGAACATTTCTCCAAAACCAAGATCCTTTACTGTGATCCTGCACTCTTTTCTGGATATATACTGAAGTTTTAATAAAAGTCTGGTCGTTTTATTGGGGCGCTTGGGAAGCCCCGTCAAAAGCATTCCCATTCTCTTTTTTTCTGTTTCTCCCATGGTTCCCACCACAAAAACAAGTTCTTCTGTATTGTCCAGGATCAGCTGGCAGCAGGCTCTGCTTTCATACCAGTTATTTCCTGCCTCCAAAAGAGGATAATAGGCAGGCGCCCCCATAACCCTCATCTCCATCCCCACGTCTTTGAGCACAAGGGAGCTTCCCAGATACCGATAGCCTTTCAGCCTTTTATTAATCAGCTTTTCCGCGCCTGCGCCGCAGGCTCCTGCCTCAAAAAGATTGTTTCCAAAAAACACCTTTCGTTTCTGATAGCAAAGCAGCTTAACAGATTTCACAGCCCACTCCTGGTCAAATCCCTCGCCATTGATCTGAATACTGGAATAAAGATCCGTGCCAAGAGTTTCCTTTACAAATTTATAAAAATCCTCATCTCTTTCCTGCGCAGGCTGTCTCAGCTTTGCTTCTACAGGATTTTCCAGCCTTACAAATACAGGTCTGGTTCCCGAGCTCATAACAAGCTTCCGAAAAACAACCTTATCCTTGCTGAAGCTGTACCACCCCACGCTTCTGTTCCAGGTTTCCACCTTCTGGGTAAGCACATAATAATAAAAGCTCTCTTCATAATCCAGAAGACTGAACTGGTCCTCAGAAAGTCCCAGAAATTCTGCTGCCTTCTGAAGATTCTCCACCTGGATCGAATCCATGGTCTCCATGGTAACGGTCAGAGATTTTATATTTTTTTCCACTTCCATGACTCCCGGAAATTTCAGCATTCCTCTGAGAAAAAGCCCCAGAATCTCCCAGGTTTCTCTATCCTCGCCGGCCACATGAACTTTTTCCCGGCTCATGGACACTGCATAAAGATCCTCCAGCAGAAATCCGCCTTTTTCTCTGGCAAAATATTCCGCTTCCAAGCCAATACAGTATTCTTCCTGATCTGTGTCCGTCCTCCTGCACAGACAGGTGGGAGTTTCATAGAGACTGCTTCCCACCTTTACAGGCAGGGAACGCGCTTCCTCCGCCTTCCGGTCATAGTAACAGATCTGTGAATATTTTTTTCCAAAATCAATACCAATGATCAAATCCCGTGTTTCATTCATTTTTCCTGTTCCTTTTCTATGGCAAACATTTCTTTCACATACTGTTCCTGACGCAGATAACGCTTCAGTCCTTTTTCAACCTCATGTTTTTTTCCAAGCCTTCTTGCAGACAGAAGCTGATTCAGAAGCTGATATTTGCTGCCCGGAATTCCTTCTATCTTTTTCATGGTAACGGTTCGCTCTACAGTTTCCCTTACCTCTCCGTTTCTTTCAATATGGAAGTAATAATGCAGGGTTTCCCCGTAAAACAGTGTAAATGTTTTTGTAAAAATACCCTCATACATTTCTTTTAACGGTTCGCTTTTATACTCCCGTTCCCCTCCAAGTCCGGCATCCAGAGCGTAGCGAAGAGTTACCTTCGCCTCCGGATGAGCATGACATTCTACAAAAGTCTTGTCATCTAACTGCCACAGGCCGAGAAGCTCCGCAGGCAGCCTCCTGAAAAATCCAAATACCAGCTGATCTCTGGCACATTCTTCCAGAATTTCCTCTGCTATTTTGCGGTGTCTGGTTTTCATGTGCTTTTCTTTTGAAATGTCCATCAAAAGCGCAAGTCTGCATATCCTGTTCACCGGCCAGTGGTTTTCCCATGCATATTCCAGACGCTGTCTGATAAACCGCGTCATAGGGTATTCCTTTACAAAAATCCCATAAGCCACCTGAGTAAGATAAGCCCCTGTGATCCGCTCTTTGCCTGACTGTTTCACATAAGATTCCAGAACGCTTTCTCCCTCTTTGCGGTAATCAGATGTAAACATCAAAAGAGAAAGGATTCTTTCTTCCAGATCATAGGTGTCCATCTCAAAGCCTTTTGCGCTTTTCCATATGGAAAGAAGCTCGTCAACCGGCCCGAAGCGGTAAAGCATCAGATAATGAAGGATCACCTCATCATATTTCCCCTGTCGGTACACTTCGGACGCCAGAGAAAGCAGCTCATCATCCTCTGCCATATCTGCTTTCAATATCATCCGGCCAAATTCCTCCACAAGCCCCATAGCCTGCCGGAACATTCTTCTGGAAATCAGTATTTCCAGAAGCTTTGCACAGTCTACTTCTGCATATTCCCAGTAATCCATTTCATGCAGATACCTGTCCAGATCTTCCCCCTGAATATGTTCTGAATAATAGTCAAGGAGCTGTTTTCTTATGCTTTTTCTGTACTCATCTGTACATGCAGGGGACTCTGACAGTTTCTGAAAATATTCCAGATTCTCTGCACACATTTTTTCCTTTTCACAATAATGAAGAAGAACTCCCGGATCCCATGCTCCCAGCTTCAGGAATTTCGCAGCAGCCTGACTGTCGTCTGTAAGCTTTTTCAGATTATAATGTACGGTTGACATATACCGTCTCTGATTTTCATCTTCAAACAGGATCACAGCATCATCTGTATAAATCCTCGGATATGCCACTCCCTGTATGCATGGATAAACCTCTTCCTTTTTCATCTGACTATGGCAGACGATCACTCTGCGGATTTTTTTGTCATCACAGTAAAGGCGGTAGGTAAAAAGCTTTCCGGCAGCCAGCTCCGCCTCTTCTCCGGTCTGTGGATCCAGCAGAAATTCCTGATAGACAACCGCATAGTTTTCGTCCATATGCCCTTCTGCAATTTTTGCCCGGGCAAATTTTTCCATAGTATCCCGGTAGCTTTCATAAACCTGGGGCTCCTTCTCTTTGCAGGTGATCACACTTGCATAGACAAAGGCCTTCCGGCTGTCGCCAAGGGTATTGTCATTGTAGTTAAAATACATCAGAAGAGGCTTGGGCAGCTCTCTCTGATAGGAGATATCCATAGTCTCCACATAATATTCATACAGTCTTGTAAGCCGCAGCCCCTGTTGGACCGCCAGAGAAAACCAGCGGAAATATTCCGGCTTACGGGGATTGCCCTTCATTACATATTTACACACTGCTTCCAGAACATCCTCGGAAGGAAATTTTTCATAGCCTGCCACAAGAGCCTGATACAGACTTCCGGAAAAATTCTTTTCATATCCGGACAGATAAGCCATACGCATAACCAGCTCTTCTGTAAGCAGTCCTCTTTTTCCCGCAAAACAGAATACCTGGATCCAGAAGGGACTGAGCCTGTGAAAAAGTGTGATATCCTCGCTGATCCACTTCCACGCCTCCATATACAGAAGAGGACTTGTACAGCCTCTTTCAAACTGTTCTTCCATCATAAAGATTCCCTCTGAAGGAAGATTTTTATAGCCGCCGTCCATCTGAAGGAGAAGCCATAACAGCTGAAAACTGTCTGCTTTCTGCATATGGAGATTCTGGATCCGCCACACTGCCTGAGCCTTGTCTCTATAAAGCCCCGTAAGAGTACAGAGATACAGATAAACTCCGGCAAGCTCCAGCTCTTCCCCTGAAAATTCCTTGTTCTGGTATTTTTTAAGGATTTCCACAGCCTCCTCATTCCGGCCTTCCAGATGACAGATATATGCCTCATACATCTGGTATTCCGGATAATCACAGCCGGAAGCACGAAGCTGGTTCAAAATAAAGCGTGTACTTCCGATCCAGGTCTTAACGTCCATTCTGCCTTCCCGGTATTCCAGATAGTCTTTTACCATGGACGCTCTGTGTTTTTTTTCTTCAGCCCTTACATCTGCCCTGACCCTTGGTCCTCTGGATGCCATGATTTCATAAACAAGCTTCTGATAAGGACTTCTTACAATGATCCGCCCCGTCTGATTTCCGTCTTTCAGCCTGTCCGCATGGATCACGTATTCAATACGGCAGGTGCTTCCGATAAATTCCTCCTGGGTGATCACCCGGCGCTCCACTTCCAGAAAATCGCCATGAGTTTCTATGTCCAGACGCAGATGCCCCCAGCCGCTTTTTTGTATATCAAAGGATTCCTGCACTGATTCCCTTATCTCATAAAATTCATTTCTGACTGTTTTCAGGGAAACAGATACCGGTTCCTTTTCCTTTAAGCCCACAAAAAATTCTTCCAGATTCTGATAGGTGACAGGCTGATGCGAAAGCCCTGCATAAAGAGCTTTTTGTCTGTTGTCTGCCTTTTCCATCATCTCCGGAAAACATTTATCATTAAAAAGGCGATATGCCTCCCGGAAATCTTTTTTTGCGATTTCCCGGAAGGCTTCCATATTTTTTATTTCTTTCTGTGTATTTCTGAAACTGTCCTTTTCCGCATGGATTTCAAAAGGAATTTTGTATTCTCCTGCACTGGAGGTAATACACAGCCATCCGCTGCACTGATCTCCGGGCTTCATTCCTGTTCCGTCCACTCCATAAGGTATGCAGACTGTTGTACCGGAAAACCTGCGGCTTCCGGGAACAAATCTGCGGCTGGACGACGTCACATAGCCCTGGATCTTTTCGTTTTCCTCTGTTCCAAGATAGAGTTCTCCCCTGACAGTCTTGCCTGCCTCCAGGGAAATCTCCAGCCGTTCCTGAGAAAAAAGAAGAGACGGCTGCCCGTATCTGAATTTTCCACTCAGTAATTGTTCAATCTTTCTCTTCAATATGGTTCACCTTTTTTTCCTTTTATCTATGATGCGTTTTTATATCTCGCGTAAAATGAATACTCGCTTTACTTTTTCAACTCGATTTCTATTATACACTACTATGGGAACAGGCGCAAGAAAGTATCAAACTCTCCTGCGCCTGTCATTTTTTGCACTATTGCTGTTCAATGGACAAGGTCAGGTATGCCAGCCGCTTCGCCAGCGCTTTTCGCAGGCAGTTCAGCTTTAATCCATCAGAATGCACTTCTGTAAACACAAAAAATTCAAAAAAATGTATCACAAAAAACATTCACATATTGTTTTTTGTGATACAGATATTGACCGGATTTATATTCCACTGTCGGAGCCATAATCGGCTGCTCCCATATTCTGTTTTTGTTCATGCTCATACAATTTTTTAATCTTCTCTGCTGTCTGCTGCAGTTTCTGAGCACATTGTCCAAATATCCTCAGGGCCATATCTCCTGTTGTAAGCCGTGTGATGCCGCCCTCTGTTTCTGAAGCTTCATCAAGAATCTGCCAGATTTTTTCCTGAAGCTGCAAATTGGCTGCCGTATCTCTAAGTTTAGTCAAAAAGATATTCGCCACATGTGTGTACCCCTCATACATGCCTATCCCTTCCATCGGCATTCTGTCAGGCTCGTAGCAGGTGTTGTCGCGGTAAATCAGTTTATCATTTCTGTACAGAAGGACTTTTGAGGAAAATCTGCTGTACCGAAAACATTCATTATGTGCTTTTCGGCCACAGGAAATAATTTCCAGCAGGAACAGGCAGGAGGTTTCGTCTTCCAGATGAATCGTCATTCTGCTGTCAAAGGATGACTGTGCGAATGGAATAACCGGCTGGGGATAATAATACAGTGTGGCATTTTTATCCACCTGTACTTCAATAGTCCGGGATGCTGCTCCTTCGTCCATTTTATGAATTTTTTCAAAGGACTGTGACAGTACTTCCAGGTCTGCCCCTTCTTTTACATGGTAAAAAAAATTCTGAGAATCACCTGCCATGATTCCGGCGGAGGCACAGAGAGGCATGATCTGGATGCCGCCGTTCTCTCTCTCAAAAGGCATCATGATTTTATATGGAGCTGTAAAAGACAGCTCCTCCAGAATAGTCTTTCCATCTTTTAAAGCTGCACAGGCACTGATACGGGATATTTTTCCGAATTTATTATCCATATGCATATTCTTTTACATTCCTTCTAAAAGTACATTTTTTCTGATCCACTCTACTACTTTATCCACATTTTCGCCTTCACGGATGTTAGTAAACAGAAATGGTCTGTCACCGCGCATTTTTTCAGAATCCCTCCTCATTATTTCAAGGTTTGCGCCCACATAGGGCGCAAGATCGATTTTATTGATCACAAGGAGGTCAGAACGTGTGATTCCAGGACCGCCTTTACGTGGGATTTTATCTCCTTCTGCCACATCGATAACGAAGATCGTCGCATCTACAAGTTCCGGACTGAACGTTGCAGACAGATTATCCCCGCCGCTTTCAATGAAAAGAAGTTCAATATCCGGGAAGCGTTCTGTCAGTTCGTCTACCGCTTCCAGGTTCATAGAAGCGTCTTCACGGATGGCTGTATGCGGGCATCCTCCGGTTTCCACACCAATGATCCTTTCTACCGGAAGAACACTGTTCTTTGCAAGAAACTGGGCATCTTCTTTTGTATAAATATCGTTTGTAATAACTCCAATGCTGTAGTCCTCTGCCATCTTTCTTGACAAAGCCTCAATAAGCGCTGTTTTTCCCGAACCTACCGGTCCGGCAACTCCGACTTTTACATATGACATACTAATCTCCTCTTTTCTGATTTACTTGTTGACAGCATTTTTTAATCTGTTGCTCCCAGAGCTTTCTGACATGACTAAACTATGACATATACAGTCTGGAATACAGCTTTTCATGCTGGATTCCTCTGAGATCAAATCCAGGTGCGGAAAGGCATAAATCATCTTCCCTTCTGTTCATGACATCTGTTAAAATATCATCAAATTCCACGTAGCATCCGCTCAAAAGCTGCTGTCCGGATGTCTGACTAAGGGGAATCGTTTTTACGCAGTTAGTAACAATTGCAGATGTCTGGGCATAGAGATAATGAGTCATTGCCTCGTTCAATGCAATCTCCATCTCTGCACAGAAGACTCCGTAGATGCAGCTGTGGTTCACTGCTTTTCCTTTTCTCGCATCCAGATATTTCCTGAAAATCCCATTTTTATTGATATTCAATCCAAGCTTTTCAATAGTTTTGGCAAAACGTGAACCCATTTTTCTGGCTGCTTCCCTCTGTTCCATTGGGATTCTTGATGCTTCCAGAATTTCTTCCAGATGCAGAAGTTTCTGAAGATCTTTTCCCTCTGCGGCTTCATATGCAAGTCTGGCTGACAGAAGTTCTGTATATGCAAGATTCCACTTGATTTTGTGGAGGATATATTCTCTGGCTGTATCTATATCGCGGACAATTCCACGCTGAATATAAGTCTCTAATCCCTGTGAATGGGAATATCCTCCAATAGGAAACAATGCATCATTTACCTGCAAAAGGTAAAACTGTTTTTCTGACATATAAATTCTCCATCCGCTTTCCTTAATGATGATGATTGTGAATACTTGCAGAAATCCTCTGATCAAAATCCAGCTTCAATATTTCTTTTTTTGCCTTAACACCGTGAATTTTCTGAAGCATAGCAAGCATTGGTTCGTTATAGACAGTAATAAATGTGGCATTTTCTCCCCAGAAAAGCGGCGCATGTCTGTTTCCAATCTCATAGCAGACTTTTGCGGCCATTTTCTCGTGTCCTGGTTCAAAAGATACCCGTATAACTTCACATGGCGGAGTATTTATCACTACGAGTTTTGTCTCATCTGCATAAATCACATCATCCTGATACAGACCTCGGGCGAGAACAGAATCGTCCATACGAATTCCCACTTCTGTTCCTTTATCTGTTGTTTTCTTATGTATTTTTTTGAAAGCTTCATGCCATTCAATATCTACAAATTCTAATGTTTTTCCTGTAGTATCAAAGTCATGGAGCTTTCCTGAAACCTGTTCACACAGCATTATCTTCAACCTCCAATATCCGATAAATCTTTCTTATCGGTTTATTTTTACCAGATCTGCAGAAGCATCATAACTCCAGGAATCCATGCTGTTACAATGCCTTCAAACACCTGAAGATATGGAACAAATTTTCCAAGCTTCTTTCCACAGATGTCCTCCACAAAGGCAGTTCCCCAGAGAATCGCCCAAAGATACCAGATTGCTGCCCATCGCAGATCCGGTGCGATACCCAGCGCACTGCTTCCTGTAACCCCCTCGATAGTCCCAAAGATCACCGCATTGACTGCTACAAAAGTAGAAAACCATGCAAAAGGAATCGGACTTGCTTTCAGAAATTTCCCCAGAGCCACAAAAAGGTAGGTAAAGCAGAACAGTAATCCCGTTCCCGCTGCATAATAATTACCCTGTACCAAATTAACAAAGTTGATAAGCAGGGACAGGCCGCCTGTAAAAATATTCATGATGGCTGTGGATTTTCCATCTACATTGTATAAAGAACACATACCATTATTGATTAATACAATGCCTACAAATAAAAGACAAACTCCTAACATAATAACGCTCTCCTCTCCTGCCCATCTTAAAACAAACTGTAAAGCTGTGTCAGCGGAAGTTTTTCTGCCGGTCTGGAAGTGATTTCTTCCCCGTCAACCGTAACCTTATATGTCTCTGGATCCACTGTCAGCTCCGGTGTTCTGTCATTAAGCACCATATCTTTTTTACTGATATTTCTGCACCCTTTTACAGGCACTACTGTTTTCTCAAGTCCATATTTCTCTTTTACATTTTCATCCACAGCTGCCTGAGATACAAATGTAAGGCAGGTTTCGTTTTTGGCTTTTCCGTGTGCAGCAAACATTGGCTGATAAAAAACTGGCTGCGTGGTCGGAATAGATGCATTTGCATCGCCCATTTTGGATGCAATGATCATACCGCCCTTGATAATGATATCAGGTTTTACGCCAAAAAATGCAGGATTCCAGAGAACAAGATCTGCAAGTTTACCTTCTTCCACAGATCCTACATATTGTGAAATGCCATGTGTGACAGCCGGATTGATGGTATATTTGGAGATATAACGTTTTACACGGAAGTTGTCATTGCCGTGTCCTGAATCTT
>OHCY01000606.1_pt1 | contig 12033 bp, 13 predicted proteins | sample 1566951 | NCBI WGS metagenome assembly OHCY01 (sample SAMEA3879548, study PRJEB24766) | human gut metagenome | biome: human-associated habitat; feature: feces | place: USA | collected 1985/1987
GGGAGGTGTGTGATATGTGTCTTACTGAATTTGATGAAAAGAAATATGAAGATGTCCTCCGCGAGGAAGGCCGGGAGGAAGGACTAGCAGAAGGGATTGAAAAAGGTCTAGCAAAAGGTCGTTCTGAAGAACGGAAAACCTTGCTTGAGATCGTCCAAAAGCTGAAAGAAGGAAAAACTCCGGAACAGTTAGTTGCAGATGGAATGGAAAAAGAATCTGTGGATTCTGCTATCACGTTAAGAAAGCTTCTATAATCTGTAATAACCCATATTCTATATAAAACAAAGAGTTATAAAGAAAAAGGTCTTGCGGAAGAACTAAAAAAGAATATTCCGAGGAACGGAAAACTTTACTTGCGATCACTCAAAAGTGCCAGTATTCGATTTATTGCTGAATGCTGGCACTTTTTGTATTACATATTCCGTTTTGTACTGTTGCCGAAATTTGATATTCTACGTTATAAGTGGTTCCTCATTTTTGTCACTTGCCAGTCTCTTATATGTTGATTACGTGTTACTTGTAGCAATAATTTTGCATCAACTGCTGTTTACAAATCCAGTATTTCCAACACTTCCACGCAAAATACCATCCATATTTCCGGTTAAGGTAACTTACAAGACTTCTACAAAGAAGAGTGCTAAGGCAAAGACAAAGAAACTTACTTACACAATGAAAGTTGCTAAGGCAAGCGTTGCTTTATCTGGAGATTCAGCAGTAGCAGTTGGAAGCACAACTAAGTTAACAACAACTAAGAAGGCTTCTTCAAGAGCTAAGATCACTTACACATCCAGTGATGAGACAATCGCAACAGTTTCTGAAGACGGAACTGTAAAGGGTGTTAAGGCTGGTAAGGCTACAATCACAGCTAAGCTTACAATTGGTAAAGATACAGCTACAGCTACTCAGGAAGTAGAAGTAAAGAACTATGTTCTTTCTACAGTAGCACAGAACAAGTTAACAGAGCTTACAGCTACTGTTACTGGCGATACAAAGAACCTTAAGGCAACTGATTTCGCAATCAAGAGTGAAGCAACAAAGGTTGTTTACCCAGTATCCAAGGTGTCTGTTGATTCTAAGGATGCTTCCAAGGTTACATTAACACTGTTCAGTGAGTTAAAGGATGCTGCTACATATGATGTAACTCTTGATGGAATTACAAAGACATTCGTAGCTTCTGACGGAAAGGTTGCTTCTATTGCACTTGATAAGGCCACAATTCCATATGCTACAGAAACAGAAGTTAAGTTAGTTTCTAAGGATGCTAACGGCGTTGTTGTAAAAGAGCTTAAGTATGGCGAAACTGATTCCAACTATGATTTTACAATCAATACAAACGGAAACGGATATACTAATGGTTCTAAGTTATACTTAAACAAGGTTGGTGATACAGCTACAGCTGAAATCACATACAAGACAGGTAAGTATGACCAGAATGGTAAGCCAGAAGGAAACATTGGACCAAACAAAGTGACAATTACAGCAACTGCTCAGTCAGAAGTTAATAATTTCGCTGTAAGAATTGATGATACCGCAAAGAAGTTTGACAAAGCAAAAGATACAAACAAGATTGCTGTAAATGAGACAAAGGTTGCAATGTTCAAGATTCAGAATGCTGATAACCAGGAAATTTCTGACTACAGCAAGTATACATTTGAATCATCTGACAAGTCTGTATTAATGCTTGCAAGTAATAAAGTTGGAACTAACAATTCTATCGCAATTACAGCATTAAAGAATGGTACAGCTTATATTCTTGTTAAAAAGGATGATAAAGTTGTAGGTTCTGTTGCAATTGATATTGTAGCTGAAAGAGCTGTTGCAACTCTTGATGTAGATAAGTCAGCTGTTACACTTTCACAGGATTTAACAAACGACACCAAGAAAGTAAATGTTACATTAAAAGATCAGTATGGTGACAAATGGGCTGGTGATTACAACCTGAACGTTGAGTGCCTTTCTACTGATGCTAAAAATGCACAGGGCAATACCTTAACAGTAAATGCTGTTAACGCTAATGCTGCAAGCAAATATTTCACATTTACTGCAAAAACTGGAAAAGATGTTACTTTCAATGCTACCGCAGAAAAGGGCAACTATGTTTATAAAATTTCTTATAAGAAAGACAATAAGGAAGTTGCAGCTAAAACAGTAAGCGTAGCTGTAAAGAAAGCTGATGTTAATGCAACAGTTTCTGCATATCGTCTTGATATTGATAACAGCAATGTAGATATGAAGGTTGACAATGATAACAAAGAAAAGACCATCAACATTCAGATGATTGGTGTTGCTGATGGTGTTGACAAAGAAGTGGAAAATGATGCTACTTTTACAGTAAAGAAAGCTGATGGTACTAAGATTTTTGTTGGAAATAAAAATGCTGAAACCACAACACATGCAGCAATCAGTGCTACTACTGGTTCATTAGTTGTTAAGCCAGTTATTATCAGTGGTGGTGCATTAGCAGTTAAGCAGCTTGATGCTGGAACATACACTGTTATTGCTGAGAAAAATATCGTTGAGAATGGAACAACCAAGACAGTTACAATTTCAACTTCATTTACCATTACTGATACTCAGGCCAAGGCTGAGGTCGAGGTAAAGAATAATACTGTAACCGGCAATACTGTTGAACAGATGTTAAAAGATGCTATTATTGTTACATTTGATGGTAAGACATATACAAGTGTTGCTAGTGTGACAGATAAAGACGGTGCTCTTGATATCGGTGAAGTAGAGGCCACTCTTAATGATGGTACTAAGATTAAGAAAGATAATAATAATCTCAATACTAACATTTCAGCTGGAAAATATTTCACAGTTACTAAGTTAACTGTAAAGGTTAAGGTAGCTACTGGTATTGATACATATGTTACAGTAACTGTACCTGGTGCAATTACAGCTAAATAGTTTAGACTGAATTAAATTTATTCATCTAACCTTAGAACCCCAGACGATTTTCGTCTGGGGTTTTTCTACAAAATGCCAGTTATTTGCCAGGATTATAATGTTGCATCTGCATCTTTACCAGAAATTGTAAATGTGCATGTTCTAACATCAATTTTATCTTTGCTCTTTTTCAATGAGGATTTTGGAATAGAGATGGTATAACTTTTACTCTTATAACTATTCACATTTATGGTATAAGAATTCTTTTTAAAACTTGCCACCACATTTTTCTTCGAATCCTTAACCGTGATTTTTAATTTTGGAATTTTCGTGAGTTTTCCATAACTATTATTTGCAACCATAAATTTAACAACTAAATTACCTTTATTATCAAAATAAGCAGAATAAACTTTTAAACCATATTGATTATATGTGGTATCACTGATGGTAAGCTTTTTCCCACTGTATTTATTTGATTTAACAGATACATTACAAATAAGTTTTTTTCCATTTGTAAGTTTAACCGTAACTTTTGTATTACCCTCTTTCTTTCCGATAACTTTTCCACTATTCGTTACTGTAGCAATTTGCTTATTAGCAGAGCTGCAACTCTTAATTTTTCCACCATCTACTTTAATCGCCGAAGTAAATCCCTTTGTGACCAAAAGTTTTGTGTTTTTTAATACAGGGTCCGGTGAGATTTTACTTACAGATAACTCATAATTAACTTCTGCCTCAAAGTTAAGTTCTAAAATATAATCTCCTGATGCAAGATTCATAGTGTGTGTATACTGATAAATACCGGTATTCTGATGATATTCCCATCTTGGATCTGCAGAGGAAAGAGTATCTGTTACGATTGAACTTTCATCCATTTTATTTTTCATACTAATGGTAACTGTAGTACGTTCATTATTTTTTAAGTCAAAGTAAATATCAGATGCCTTTGCCAGACTGAAATTATAGCGAATCGGGAAATTTGGTCTTGCTGTGCTGACTTTATGTAATAAATTAATATATTTATTGGTTGCGGCATTTGTTGAAACGGTATTGCTAAAAATAGCTGAAATAACCAGTAATAGTGAAAGGATAAAACAGCTCAATTTTTTCAAACTAAACTTTCTCATAATAAGATCTCCTATTTCAAATATACAAAAAGCAGGCTGCTGCATAATGCAGCAGCCTGTTTTCGTTACATGCTGTAATAAACTTTATAAAATTATATTATTTAAGTCCAGCACAAACTGCGACCTGATCATTTACTGGAACCTTAACACAAACTTTGTTTGATGAACCAGAAATTGTAACGTAGAGATCAACTGTCTTAACAAAAGCTCCACCGTTTGCAAGTACAGTACCATCTACATCTGCAACATCAGTAATAGTCTGTTTTACACCATCGTAATATACTTCTACTAAACTGGAATTGAGATTTCATGTATTCCAAGGAATTTAATAATTGTTATATTTTATTATCAAATATCTCTCAAGCCCTTGAAAACACTAAGTTTATCGCAGGTGAGCTTTCCCTTATTGTTTCCCTTGTATTATATTGTCCCACCAGTGTTTACGAACTCTGATAAGGGCAAATACAAGGGCAAGAAAATCCTATAAAACAGTATAACACAAAATTAAAACGACATGGTGAACTGATTGAAATGCTTCTATTTTTTTAACAAATGATTGATTGAACGATAAGGAGATTTGATACGATGAGAACGATATTTGCAGAATACAATCCACACAGAAACAGCATTGATGTATATACCAGTGCTGGCTATATGCTCCGCATTGACTGCTGGGAAGCAGAAAAGAATTTAAAAACAACACCTGGATCAGATTGTGCATTAAATGCACTTGCTATTGATGAACCACTTGAATATGCAAGATTGTATCTTGATGGAACGATGCAAATGTGGGTAGATGCGGAAGATTCCTTAGAAATTTAATTCAAAGATAAATAAGGGACAAATAACCCTTTTAGATTTATTTGTCCCTATTATTCTATATTTTTTCACTTCTGACAATGCAGATGAAACTTTTAAATTTGGTATTTTCCAGTATCATTGTTCAGTTTTTTTCACCAGACAGGGCACTGTATCCATATTGTTTGTATGTATTTTCCCCTGTTACTCAATCATAATTTCCTTGATAGAAATCTTCTTAATTTTTTCAGAATATATATACATCATAATTTCATAAATCGTGATAAAACAAGCAAGAGAAATAAGCATAGTAGGAAAGTCAAATTTATACGTAGGTACACCCTCGACATCCTTAAATACAATATCCACCATAAGCCGAAGCAATCCATACTGATATACTGTTCCGATTATAAAACCAATATAGGACAGCGGTCTGTATCCTCCTAAAATTGCCCTGCAACATTCTTTCTGTGAATAGCCGAATACTCTCATCATAGCAATAGTTTTTGTATTTCCGTTTATTACTGTAGTTATAGCAAGAAACAGAGTTGTAAACGCTAATACAAGTCCGATGACCAACATCATCACACCCATCATTTCACTTGATAAATCTTTCATACTAAACGATATTTGTGTCATAGCTGAAAAGCAAAACGAAGCAAAAATAATGAAGAATACAAGTGCCTTTTTAGATTTCAAGGTATTCCTTTTCAAATACTCTACAAACGACAATTCACTACTTTTTTCGATTCTATGATTTGGTATTTTAGAAGCAGTTTGCATATTATCTTTCAAAAGCAGCAACACAGGTTTTTTGAATTTGTACCAGGCATAATAAACTGAAAGTGCCGAAAAACACACAGTCGGCAATACCACAAAATAAAATAAAATGCTTGGATGAAAATTGATAGTTATCTCAGGAAGCATTTTATCTTCATTTTGTAGAGCGTAAAACCACGGCATTATAAGAAATGCTCCTGCATATCCGGTTACAGTTCCAATAAATATACTAATTCCGAATACCCAAAAGCTTTTTGCAATTTTGATATTTGAATATCCCAACGCCTTTAATATCCCAAGTTCCTTCTTATGCGTGTCAATATAATGCTTAATATAAAACAACAACATAACAATCGCAGTTAAAAGCAAGCATCCGCCACTTACAAGGCAAACGACTTTTGCGGTAGAAACCTGAGCATTATAAAAAAACATTGATAATTCAGATGTAATTTCACTCTCAATTAATCGAATATCAAAATAAAAGTTCAGAAACATTGTACAAACAAGAACAGCACAACAGGCTATAATGGAAATACCGATGAGTTTTGAAACATTTTTTATTCCAACGAGCATACCATCACCACCCTATCTCATAAGCAGTCTTTTGTGCTTCATTTGTGTAAATTTCAGATATTTTTCCGCTATTCATTTTTATAACTGTGTTTGCCATTTCCGCAATATTCAAATTGTGCGTTACCATTACAATCGTAAAACCATATTCCTTTTGAAGTTTACATATATAATCAAGAACCTGTCGTCCTGTTTGTTCGTCTAATGCTCCTGTCGGTTCGTCAAGAAATAATACTCTCGGTCTTTTTGCCAAAGCTCTTGCAATAGATACTCTTTGCTGTTCGCCACCCGAAAGTTCGCTGGGATATTTATGTAGTTTTTCTCCGAGTCCAACCGCTCTAATGACGTTTTTATAATCTTTATTATTTGCTAAATCAGCACCCATTTTTACATTTTTATCAACGCTCATATTGGGTAGCAAATAATACTGCTGAAAAATAAATCCGACATTTTCCTTACGAAATGAAGTTAATTCATTATCAGAAAGTGCTGTAATATCCTTTCCGTCATAAAACACTTTACCGCTGTCAGGGCGTTCAAGACCTGAAATTACATTCAAAAAGGTTGACTTGCCAGAACCAGATGCGCCGAGAATAACCACAAAATCATTATCCTCAATATCAAGACTGATGTCCTTTAATACTTGGAATCGGCTTTCTCCGTTTTGGTAGGATTTTATTATATTTCTCGCTTTAATCATTATTTTCTCCTTCCTTCAGCTTTTTCAAAATACTCATACATACCTCAGTAATCATTGTACTGATTTCTTCGTCTGTAAATCGGCACATTTTTGTGGCACAAAGCGTTGCAATTCCGTGTGTATATATCCAAAGATGATGATACAGTTTTTTCCCAGCTGCCTTGCAAATTTTGTAATCATCTTGAATTGACAATAGAATTTGCTCATAACTTTCATCTATCAGCGGAAGTACACCAGATAAGTCAGGAATTTGTTTTTGCTCCGTCATAAAGAGGAGTTGAAAAAGCTTAGGCTCATTAACAGCGAAGAGAATATATTGTGTACCCACCCCTTTAAACGGGGGCTCTGTTGTTAGTCCTTTATTGACATATTCTTTATACAGAGCTTTAGCAGATTTAATCATATCCTGCTGAACCTCCTCCATATTTTTAAATACAGTAAAAATGGGTCTTGCCGAACTACCGAGATATGTTCCTAACGCTCTTGAAGTCAAAGCCTCATATCCGTCTGCCCTGACAATATTTAATGCGGCTTCAATAATTTCTGCTTTTGTAAATTTGGCTTTTGGTGGCATACTTTATCTCTCCTTTTACTAAATCGCTTGTTTTAAATCAGCTGATTTAATTATAATTGAAGCCCACCTGAAAGTCAATAAGGCGGCAGAGATTAATTCCTTCAGCCTTATTGACTGCTTATGAAAAGATGATTTCTTCGTTCATAATATCCCAATTGCTACACTTTGTTGTATTGCGTTATGCGTTTTTCCAGCCCTTGCTTTTACCATTATGAACAGTCAGGGCAAGGGGAACATAGTGTGAAATCATATAAAGGGATAAAGCGAACACATTACAATGAATCCTTTGTTTTCAAAGCTTTTGTAGGATTTTATTAAAATACAAAGAGGTGTGATTAAGCACATATATAAAATTGTGTGTTTACAATCGGATTTTTAATAATATCCCCTTGTTTCCCGCCAGCCTTTTACATACCACCTGATTCCAACATATACCAGTTGCACGAATAATAAGAAAAATAGCAGATTGATCGGCAATACTGTCTTTATCCAATCTCCAAAATAGATTGCTATTGCCATGCTTATAAGTGTTACCATTATGGTAATCGTATCCCAACAGTATTTCTTATATAGGTTGGCAATTCTTATTCCAATCACTACAGACAGTATTCCGGCAACCGCCAGACATCCCCCGCAAATCAGTATTCTTATTATCCAATACACAACTCCTGCAATGACCAGATTGGATAATCCGTTACTGATTTGTGCCACATTCTTTCCTGTCAGTATAATCCACCCTGCAATGCTCTGTATAAAAGTTGCGATTGTATCAAAGAATACCACGCAATCAGAAATAAAGATTTTTGACAGTATTATCTGAAAAAGAGTAGTCGATACGGAATACCATATCAGCAGAAACATCAATGCTTCATACATGGCTGTTTTTGCTTTATATCTGCCTGCCAGTTTTTCTCTCTGCGTATCATACCTTTCCTTCGCTCTCAGATAAGCTGTCTGGTTACAATTCCCACACTTTTGATAGAGTACCGGCTTTTCAACCGGTATCTCTACTTTTTTCTGATGGGAGAGTGCATAGTCCCGTTCCTGTTCTGCCTGCCTTAGCTTATCTCGACATTCCTCTATCATGGCTTGGACGGTGTGTGTTTTCTCTTTCTCGCTCTGCAACAATTCTTTTGTTTTCCTCAAGTCGTTCTTTAAGGCTTGAATGTTCCCTGCTCTGTTCTCGCTGTTTAACCTCTCGTTCAAGGTCAGCGATTCGTCGAGCTGCATTTTCAGTTCCCGGATAGTCCTGTCTTTCTGGTCGAGTTCTTCCTGCATCTGCTCTGTCAGCAGAAGCAACTCTTCCAGTTGATTGTCGCTCTTTGAGTTTCTTAATTCGTTCATCAATCGACCTTCCTTTCTCTAATTGCTGTTCAAGTTCAGTAATTCGCTGTTCTGTTTCTGCAATAGCCGGTTCTCGCTGTTTAATTTCTGTGCCAATTCCTGCCATTGCTGATTTTCGTCTGTAAGCTTCTGTATCTGGTCTGTCTTTTCTTCCAGAAGTATCAACAGTTCTTCTGTATCCGGCAAGATTTGAAGCAGTTCTGATAATTCGCTCTCTAATTGCTGCAATCGTTCTTCCTGCTCCTGAAAGCACATCAGCTTCTCGTCCTTTTCCTGTATTTCCTGAAGCATCTGTGCCATGATATTCTGCTGTTCCTCTATCTGTGTAATCATTGCTTCCATCATGGGAATTACTTCTTTGCTTTCTTCTAATGTCATTCAACCACTCCTTCCATATTGACAATGCACCGGATACCTTACCAAAGGTTGTGATTACCTTTTGCAGTAGTGCATTTTGTTTTTTAATCATCTGGTTTTCCGCTACCTTCCATGAACCATTCCATATCTGTCCGGTGAGATATTTTTCCTCAATCTTTCTTGCATCCGCACCCTCATGAATCGTAGGGATTTTTAATTTGCCCTGTCTTTCATAAGAGCGGTGGTCAATCTGATTGTCTATGGATAAATGCCGGTTACACATCCCAGCCCATTCGCTTCGCCATAACTCACAATTCTTTGGATTATTCCAGCCGGTAGCATCGGTCAGAACCCGTTTCCATTGTTTTCGGTTTCTTGCCCCGACTTTCTGTACTCCGTTTTCATCAAGTACCGGAATGCGGATTCCATGCCGGTCAGGATTTTTCTTATCCTGCCACCAGTCCGGGTGGGATTCATCAACCACGATATTTCCGTCAGTATCTCTGACAAAATCCCAGTCCTTGACTTCTTTGCTGCCCCATGAATGATCCAGATTGAATGGTCGCATGGTTACAAGTAAATGCACATGTGGGTTTCCATCGCCCTTATCGTGTATGCTCCAGTCGACACACATTCCCTTATCCACGAAAGTCTTTTGAATATATTCGGTTGTATAATCAATCTGTTCCTGTCTGCTCCATTCTTTCGGCAGGGAAAATTCAAATGAGCGTCCAAGCTGTGCATCTGCATTTTTTTCTATCTTCAATACCTCATTCCATAGACGCTGTTTCTGAAATGTGATTTTAAACTTTTCCAGTGCGGCATCTTTATCATCCGCTCTTTTATAACGGATAGACTGTTGAAACCTTTTTATATTTTCTTCCGGTACATGCAGCCATTCAGGAGGTGCATTTTCGCACATCATCAGACTGGTGTAGACGACTTCCTTTTTGGAAGTATAGTAACTGATTCTGCCTGTTTCCTCATTCTTCATCACATCTCCATTAAGATATGCCGATGCGGATATGACAGATTTTCCTTTACTGCGCCCGACAATCTTTACTGTAAAGTGAAATATCGCCATGATACGATTCCCCCTTTCTGCCGTATCCGGCATTGATTCCCGACAGCATCTTCTTCTGGTTTGGCAGAAGTGAAGCTGTCGGAACGCCCTCTGCGCAAGAGTGCCCCCTGCGGCATGAGCAGGTCTGGCTGAAAGCCCCGCCGACGGAACGAGCCCGGCAAGCGTAAGCGCAGACCGGTTGCCACTTGTGGCAAACTTATAAGGACGACCTCTGGTTGTCCATAAGTGCGCCCTTCATTCAAAGGCAATGAAGGGAATGGAAAAACCACTCCCTCCTCCATTACACTTCCTCCATGTCTGTAACTAATTCTTTCTGCATCGCTTTTGAGAAAAACTTCCCATTTGTTTCCTGCCTTTTTAAGAAGCCTATCAACTTTGGTAAATCTTCCTCCTCAATCGGACAGCCAAGAACTGATTCCACCGCTCCTCCAATCTGACAAAGCCTGTGGGTTCGTTTTTTACTTTCTTCCGCTTTCTTTCTCTTTTCCAGTTCCTTCCGCTGTGCTATGAGCTTTTTTGTAGCTTCAATGCTTTCCTGTTCCTTTTTCTCTAATGCACGTATTCTTTCTTCATAAGTCTTTGTTGATTTCGCCATATCGTCTTCATCCTTTCTTTTTCCGATAAACAACAGTTCCCGGTTGCATATCAGGAGAAGCACATGGTATAATCCTCTTGCGTGTAGGTATATCATGGCTTCGGTCTGATAGAACCTTTGGCGGTTTCGTAGGAAGCCGCCTTTTTAAGTTGCCACATTTCTTGTGACAGCTTTTACATTTCCTTTATCCCTCAGATCTCGCCCCTCGTTGGCTTCCATGAACTTTTCCAGAATGTCAGTTTTAATAAGGACTTTTCTTCCGACTTTTAATACCGGAAGCTTCTTCCATTCAACCAGCTTTCTCAAAGTATTTCTGCCAATTCCTGTATAGTCGGCTGCTTCCTCGATGGATAATGCAATCTTTCTTTCCGTCATCTTGTCACCTCCTATTAAATTGCATTATGCAATTTTTGTTGTGCTGTTAGTATAGCGGTTTTATATTGCGTTGTCAAGCGTTATGAAATTTTAAAATTAATTATTAGATTGCATATTGCAACTATGTAAGGTACATGCTATAATTCATACATACCGAAAAAGGAGGCAATCAGCATGAAAGATAAAGAACTACGCAAGCTGATAGGTAGCAGGGCAAAACAGCGTCGTCTGGAATTAAATCTGACACAGCCTTATGTTGCAGAGAAGATGGGAGTTACCGCTTCCACAATCCTGCGTTATGAGAATGGTTCGATTGACAATACCAAAAAGATGGTGCTGGAAGGTCTTTCGGAAGCACTTCATGTATCTATTGAATGGCTCAAGGGGGAAACCGATGAATACGAAACCGATATTACGGATAAGAAAGAATTACAGATTCGTGATGCAATGGGCGATATTCTCAAACAGTTACCTCTCGACCTTAGTAAAAAGGAAGATGCTTTTTCCAAAGATTTACTGCTGTTGATGTTAAAGCAATATAACCTGTTTCTGGAATCATTCCAGTTTGCCTGCAAGAATTACAAGGGCAACACGAATGAAGCTGATATTGCAAAAGTAATGGGGTTTGAATCGAATGATGAATATAACGAGATTATGTTTCTCCGGGAGATCACCCACACTGTTAATGCCTTTAACGACATGGCAGATATCGTAAGGCTTTATTCCAAGAAACCGGAAATGGCAGAACAAAGGCTTGAAAATCTTTTATCAGAAGTTTTGTATGAGGAGCTGACTTGAAAAAGTAAATTCCAGTGCAGGGGTAAATTCCACCACGCTTTAAAA
>OHCY01000607.1_pt1 | contig 12009 bp, 10 predicted proteins | sample 1566951 | NCBI WGS metagenome assembly OHCY01 (sample SAMEA3879548, study PRJEB24766) | human gut metagenome | biome: human-associated habitat; feature: feces | place: USA | collected 1985/1987
GAGCGGTTAAAGGAACTGCTGGATGTGGAAATCGGTGAGACCACGGCTGACAGGAGGTTTACCTTTGAGGTGGCCAGATGTATCGGGGCCTGCGGTCTGGCTCCGGCCATGTCAATTGACGACCAGGTTTACAAACAGGTAAATCCTGACAAACTGGAACAGATTCTGGAACGCTACTATGAAGAGGAGGGGCAGGAGTAATGGATGCAGTAAAAAACCGTGATGATTTATTAAGCATAAAAGAAGAATATCTGAGACGGCAAAAGTCCTACCGGCGTCAGGTGCTGGTGTGCGGCGGAGCAGGGTGCATATCCTCTAACTGCGGGGAAGTAAGGGATGCGCTTATAAAGTCAGTGAGTACATATAAGCTGGATGATGAGGTTAAGGTCATGGTCACCGGATGTATGGGTACATGCGCCATGGGTCCCGTCATCTTGGTTGAGCCGGAGGGAATCTTCTACACAAAGATGAATCCTGAAAAAGCAGAGGACGTGGTAGCCAGGCATCTTCTGAAGGATGAGGTGTGCGAGGAATATACATATTTTGATGAGGACGAGGGGGTCCATGTGCCGAGGATGGAGGATATTCCCTTCTTCAAGGGCCAGGTGCGTGTGGCGCTGAGAAACTGCGGACACATGGAGTATGCTTCCCTGGAGGCATACATATCCAGGGACGGATACGGCGCCCTGGCAAGGGCGCTGTCGGAGATGACGCCGGCCCGGGTGGTGGAAGAGATGAAGGCTTCTGGCCTCAGAGGGCGCGGCGGCGCCGGATTCCCTACCGGAGTGAAGTGGGAAGCAGGTATGAAGGCTGTGTCTGAGGACGGACGCAAATTTATGGTCTGTAATGCGGATGAGGGGGATCCCGGCGCATTTATGGACAGAAGCATCCTGGAGGGCGACCCCCACAGCATTATCGAGGGCATGATGTTAGGCGGATATGCCATAGGAGCTTCCAAGGGTTATGTGTATGTGAGGGCAGAGTATCCCATCGCGGTGGAGCGGCTGGGCAATGCCATTGACCAGGCCAGGAAAGCGGGCATCCTGGGAGAGAACGTGATGGGAAGCGGTTTTTCCTTTGACCTGGAAATCCGCATCGGCGCAGGCGCCTTTGTCTGCGGCGAGGAAACCTCCCTTCTGGCGTCCATCGAGGGAAAAAGGGGAGAGCCAAGGCAGAAGCCGCCGTTCCCCTTTGAAAAGGGCTTGTTTGAAAGTCCCACCATCATTAACAATGTGGAAACCCTGGCAAATGCAGCGCCCATTATTCTGAACGGCTCACAGTGGTACAGGGGATTCGGCACGGAAAAGAGCGCGGGCACAAAGGTATTTGCCCTGGCGGGAGATATTGTCAATGCAGGTATTATCGAGGTTCCCATGGGTACGATTCTGGGAGATATCATATACAAGATTGGCGGCGGAATCATTGGGGGCAAAAAATTCAAGGCCATTCAGTCCGGCGGTCCCTCCGGCGGATGTCTGACCAAGACACATCTGAACACGCCTGTGGATTATGAATCCCTGTCCAGTCTGGGGGCAATCATGGGTTCCGGCGGACTTATTGTCATGAATGAGGACACCTGTATGGTGGATACAGCGCGGTATTTCATGGACTTTATCTGCGATGAATCCTGCGGAAAATGCCTTCCCTGCCGCAACGGCACCAGAAGGATGCTGGAAATACTGGAGCGCATCACCGAGGGAAAGGGGCGGCCTGAGGACCTGGAGCTTCTGGAGGAGCTGGCCGGAACCATTCAGCAGACAGCCATGTGCGGCCTGGGGCAGACGGCGCCCAATCCGGTTCTGTCCACCCTCAAATATTTCCGCAGCGAATATGAGGCCCACATCTATGAAAAGCATTGCAGCGCAGGCGTCTGCGCCGAGCTTCAGACCTCGCCCTGCCGCAATGCATGTCCTGCCAATGTATTCATACCCGGATATATGTCCCTGCTGGCAGCCGGCAGAACCGAGGACGCGTACCGCCTGATTCGTCAGGATAACCCGTTCCCGGCTGTGTGCGGACGTGTCTGTACCCATCCGTGTGAGGATCATTGCCGGCGCGCCCAGGTGGATGAGCCTCTGGCTATCTGCAGTGTGAAGCGTTTCATCGGAGATTATGCGCTGCGGGATGAGTACAATGTGCCTCTGGTTGAACCCAGACCGGCTACCGGAAAACGCATATCCGTTATCGGAGCAGGTCCTTCAGGCCTTACATGCGCTTACTATCTGGCGAATATGGGCCATGAGGTTCATGTGTACGAGGCAGAGTCCGTGGCGGGCGGCGTTCTGTACTGGGGCATTCCGGAGTACCGTCTGCCAAAGGCCGTGCTGCAGAAGGAGATTCATGCAATTGAGAGGAGCGGTGTGCAGATTCACCTGAATACCAGGATAGGATCTGACATTACCTTTGAGGATATGAAGAAACAGTCGGACGCAGTGTACATTGCTTCCGGAACCCAGGTATCCAGGCTGCTTGATGTACCGGGCGAGGACCTTAAGGGTGTGGAAAGCGGGCTTGGATTCTTAAAGCGGATCGGCCTTAAGAGGGATATGTCCGTGCCCAACAAGCTGGTGGTAATCGGCGGCGGCAGCACGGCCATGGATGTGGCCAGGACCGCGGTGCGTCTGGGAACCTCAGAAGTAACTGTGATTTACCGCAGGTCTGAGAAGGAGATGCCTGCCGGAAAGGATGAAATCATCGAGGCCAGGGAAGAAGGCGTGAAGCTGATCGCCATGGCGTCACCGGTGGAATTCCTGGGAGCCGATGGAAAAGTGACAGGCATTCACCTGGTCCGCAGGAAAGAGACTGATTATGGAAGCGACGGGCGCAGGCGCACGGCTCATATTCCGGATTCTGACTTTTTCCTGGAGTGCGACGGCATCGTTACAGCCATCAACCAGGATGTGGATCATCAGGTTTACCGCACCACTCATGTGGAGGTGGCTAAGAACGGTAAGCTGGATATCGGCAGGTTTACATCTGAGACAGGAGAGTCGGGCGTGTTTGCAGGAGGCGATGTAAGCCCATGGGGCGCCAATGTTGTGATTCACGCCATTGCAGACGGCAAGAAAGCTGCCATGAAGATTGATCAGTACCTTGGAGGCAAGGGCGAGCTGAATATGGGCGAGTGGTTTGATATACCTGAGATAGCGGATATTGAAGTCAATGAACCCCATAAGCGTTTCCCGACCAGGTGTCTGTCCGTGGAGGAGCGCAAGGACAATTTCAGGGAAGTGAACTGCGGATTCCACAAGCTGGATGCCATGGGCGAGGCTCTCAGGTGCCTGCACTGCGACAGGAGATAGGAGGTAGATTATGATACATGTAACGATAAATGGAAAACCGGTGGAGGTTTCAGAGGGCTCCACCATTATGGAAGCGGCTGAGACAGTGGGAATCAGGATTCCCAGTCTGTGCCATATGAAGAATGTCCATCAGTACGGCTCCTGCCGTATCTGTGTTGTGGAAGTGGAGGGAATGAAGAACCTTCAGGCCTCCTGCATGGCTAAGGTAAGGGAGGGAATGGTCATAAGGACCCATTCTCCCAAGGTGCTGGCTGCCAGAAAGGTACTGTATGAGCTGCTGCTGTCCAACCATCCAAAGGATTGTCTCAACTGCAGCAGGAATACCAACTGTGAGCTTCAGGAGCTGGGCTATGAGCTGGGAGTCGGCGAGAGCCGGTTTGAGGGAGCCATGACCAAGCCCATGGTGGATATTTCCCCGTCCATCACAAGGGATACCAGCAAATGCGTTCTCTGCCGGAGGTGTGTCACTGTGTGCACCCAGATTCAGAAGGTGGGAGCGATCCAGGCCCAGAACCGCGGATTTGATACGGTGGTAAGCCCGGCCATGGGGCTGCCTCTTAACTCCACAGCCTGCGCCATGTGCGGCCAGTGTACTGTGGTCTGCCCCACCGGAGCCTTGAAGGAGACAGACGGCCTTGCACCGGTGTGGCGGGCGCTGGCTGACCCTGAAAAGAGAGTGGTGGTCCAGGTGGCCCCGGCAGTGAGGGCTGCCCTGGGTGAAGAGTTCGGCCTGCCGGTGGGAACCCCTGTCACCGGGAAAATGGCAACGGCTCTTCACGAAATCGGGTTTGACGATGTGTTTGACACCCTGTTTTCCGCCGACCTTACCATATTGGAGGAGGGAACAGAACTTTTAGGCCGCCTGAACGCAGCTCTGAAGGGGGATGAGTCCCAAAAGGAAAAGGCGGTACTTCCTATGATTACCAGCTGTTCTCCTGGCTGGATCAAGCATATCGAGCATCAGTTCCCGGAGGAGTTAGACCATCTGTCCACCTGCAAGAGTCCTCATACCATGCTGGGCGCCGTGGTAAAATCCTTCTATGCAGAGCGCACCGCAACCGCGCCGGAAAACATGTTTGTGGTATCTGTCATGCCCTGTACAGCCAAAAAGTACGAAATACAGCGCCCGGAAATGGAAGTGGACGGCAACCGCGATGTGGACGCCGTACTGACCACCAGGGAGCTGGCCCGTATGATAAAGACAGCAGGCATTGATTTTGTGAATCTTCCGGAGGGTGAGTTTGACGCGCCTCTGGGACTGGGAACAGGAGCAGCTGATATATTTGGCGTAACCGGAGGCGTTATGGAAGCAGCCCTGCGTACGGTATACGAAGTGGTGACCGGAAAGGAACTTCCCTTTGACAAGCTGCATGTGGCGCCTATAGTGGGACTGGAACAGGTAAAGACAGCCTCCATCACAATTGAGGATACGCTTCCTGCATACGAACATTTAAAGGGAGTAACCGTGAATGTGGCGGTAACCAGCGGACTGGAAGGCGCCTCCATGCTTATGGATGAGGTGGCGGCAGGCACATCGCCCTATCATTTCATAGAGGTAATGGGATGTCCGGGAGGCTGCATAAACGGCGGCGGACAGCCAAGATGCACGGAGGAGAATTACCGTGAAAAACGTTCAAACGCTCTCTACAGTGAGGATGAGCGCAAGGTGCTGCGCAAATCCCATGAGAACCCTGATTTGATGAAGCTCTACAGCGAATATCTGGGTGAACCCAATGGACATTTGTCCCACCATCTGCTGCATACCCACTATGTGAAGCGGGGAAAATATAACCAGCTGGTTTAGCGGATGAATGGACGGAGGGAAGGATTGGACTTTGAGGTTGGAGTTTAAGTAAAGAGCAGCCTGCGGCCGGGAAACCATGTGATTCATTTCCCGGCCGCTGCTGTTTGAAAAGGAAGTTTTTTGCGGCTGGGGGTATGGATAAATTTCTATTTTGAGCTTGCAATAGGCATCCCCACATGCTATATAAAAAAACCAGATGCCGGGGCGCCAACGCGCCAACGCATATGAGGGACCGCCGCCATAATTGTATAAGAATAAAAATCTAAGTTCTGATAACAGAATTCTGTCAAAATCAAATTACGTAGTATCTATGTAAAAATCTGCCCGCTGTACCGGGTGTAAAATCCAACGAATCAAGTAAAATAAGTAACTATAAATTGTGTGATATCAGGCGGGGCGCCCTTGTCCGGCAGGGTGATATTAAGTATAGTGAAGGTAGGTTCCTGTATGGTTTGCCGGAACAGGAGGCTGAATGGGTGGATCATGGATACATCTGAAATTTGAGAGTGACAGCATAACGGAACGTGATTTGCGGCGTTTTCGTGAGTACGAGGCATATATAGGCATGATTTACAAGGTGACGGCTGCAACATTAGTGCTGTGTACATCAATGGAAATCAGCGAACGCATCTGCCGCGGCATGGATATACTGGAGAGTCCGGGATTGGATATGAAGGAAGAGGACGTCAAGAGAATGCAGTCCGTGCAGTACGCATTGGCAGTTAAATTTCTGGATCGGAACCAGCTAATGGATGTAAAGGAGAAGATAGGAATGACAACACTGGGACAGATGCTTTTTGAGGATGGAGAGAAAAAAGGAATGGAGCGGGGGGTGGAATAAGGGGTGGAAAGGCTTAGCAGGTTTACGCTTCTTCTTATGAATGAAAAGCGGTATGATGACGCGGAAAAAGTGTTAAAGGACAAGGAATGCAGAGACAAGATGTTTAAAAGGCTGGGAGTCTGATGGGCTGCGGGCAAGGGACATCGGATGGGATATTTAGTGGAGGCGTTTGAGGCATTGTCCACTGATATTGAAGAGCAGACGGTATTTGAATGAGCAGGAACCATATGAACCATTGGCTGAAGAATGAGACGTTGAGGCGCTGCCTGTTTCCCCTGGCATTTGTATGCATCTTCATTGTGTGGAGACTGGCGGAACACGGTGTACGGAGTGTATGGGTTTACCTGCTTCTGACGGTTGGCGTCATATGCCTGGCTCTGGACCGCGTTTTTAAGCCCTGGGAGCATGACAGGATGAGAAAACGGCAGGAGAGAGACCGTGGTTTAGAAGACAATAGAATAAATAAGGGGTTGAATCAGTGATTCAGCCGGAAGCGGATGCAGGAGTGGCCATTGCATCCGCTTCTTTTATTTTCCGCCCAGGCTTTGTTCTGCCAATATTTTGTTCTGCCTGAATTCTGTACCCGTTATTTTCCCTCGTTTTTTCCTCTATGCAGCGGAAAAATCAAATTTTATCTTTTTATCCCGACTTGTTATAATGAGTTCATAAAAGACAGGAGGGATTAAACGTGAACGATTTTTTATGGGGAGGAGCAACGGCCTCCTACCAATGCGAGGGAGGCTGGCAGGAAGGCGGAAGAGTGGAATCCATGTGGGATGTGTATTTGCACGAAAACCATCTGGAAAACGGGGACGTGGCCAGCGACCATTACCACCGCTTCAGGGAAGACATCCGCATGATGAAGGAAGGGGGACAGAACAGCTACCGCTTTTCACTGGCCTGGCCCAGAATTATCAAAAACAGGGAAGGGGAAGTGAACCAGGAGGGCGTTGATTTTTACAACCGGCTCATCAACGCCTGTCTGGAATATGGAATCACACCCATGGTAACTATTTTTCACTGGGACCTGCCTCAATACCTGGAGGAAAAGGGCGGATGGCTGAACCGTGATACGTGTGTGGCCTACACCCACTATGCAAAGGTATGCTTTGACCGGTTTGGGGACCGGGTAAAGCTGTGGGCAACCTTTAATGAACCAAGATATTATACCAACAGCGGTTATCTGATTGGCAATTATCCTCCGGGACATCAGGACATCCAGGAGACTGTCACTGCATCCTACTATATGATGCTGGCCTCGGCCATGGCTGTGGAGGCATTCAGGACGGGCGGATATGACGGACAGATTGGAATTGTGCACAGCTTTTCTCCTGTCTATACCACGGACACAAGCGTGGAATCGGCCATAGCCAGGAGATTTGCCGATAATTTCTATAATAACTGGATATTGGATACGGCAGCCATTGGGGAGATTCCGGGAGATTTGCTGGGAGAGCTTAAAAAGACCTGCGACCTGTCCATGATGATTCCGGAGGACTTGGCTGTCATCCGCCGGAACAGGGTGGACTATCTTGGGCTGAACTACTATGCCAGGGTCATGGTGAAACCTTATGAGAGCGGGGAGACAACCCTGATTGTCAATAACCAGGGAAAGAAGGCAAAGGGAACCTCGCAGACCATTATTAAGGGCTGGTTTGAGCAGGTAAGGCCGGAGAGCAGCCGCTATACTGAGTGGGATACTGAGATATTTCCCGAGGGGCTGTATGAGGGGATACGACAGGTATGGAATAAATACCATCTGCCCATCTATATCACGGAAAATGGTATCGGACTCTATGAGGACACATCAGTGAACCAGGTGGAGGATGATGACAGGATTGAGTTTATGGACATGCATATTGCGGCGGTGTTAAAAGCCAAAGAGGGAGGCTGCGATGTGCGGGGGTACTATGCCTGGTCGCCGTTTGATTTGTATTCATGGAAAAATGGAACTGAGAAGCGCTATGGCCTGGTTGCCATTGATTATGAAAACGGCCTGGAGCGGAGACCGAAAAAAAGCTATTACTGGTACAAGAATGTAATTGAAACGGATGGAAAACATATTACAGGAAAATAATGGGGGAGTGTTATATGAATATACAGAGTATGAGCGTTTCAATGGAAAAATATGTTATGCCTCTTGCCAACAAGCTGGGGAATGAGATACACCTGCGGGCAATCCGGGACGCCTTTATGTCCCTTCTGCCCATCACCTTTACAGGAGGTATTGCAGCTGTACTGAGCTCTGCTCCTTCCGTGGACGCGGCCGGAACAGGAATCACCCTGGCCTGGGCCAGGTTCGTGGAGAGCAACAGCATGATTTTCTCCTGGATTAACGCACTGACCTTGGGGGCCATGTCCCTTTATATCTGCATCGGAATCATTCATTTCCTGTGCAAGAGCCGGAAGATAGAGTCGTTTCTGCCTATTCTTTTAGGTGTCTGCGGCTTTCTGATGCTTATTGTGGAGCCCATGTCCCTGGGATGGGACGGAAAAATGGCGGAGCTGTCCTATATGGACGGCAAGGGATTGATTCCGGCCATGTTCATATCCATTCTGACCGCGGATTTATACTGTTACATGAGAAAACGGGATTTTGGAAAAATTTCCCTGCCGGATACGGTGCCGGCTTCCCTCTCGGATGTATTTGCCTCCATCGTGCCGGGGGCGGTGCTGATGGTAATATATATAGCATTATACGCAATAATGAATAAGGCAGGAACCACGCTGCCCAAGCTGATATACAATGCCATTTCCCCGTCCCTGACAGCAGCGGACAGTGTTGGTTTTACCATTATCATAACACTGATGGTACATATTTTCTGGTTTTTCGGCATCCATGACGCTGCCCTTTCAGGTGTGCTTGCGCCTATCCGCGACGGCAATTTATCCATAAACGCGGCTGCCCATGCAGCCGGGCAGGCCCTTCCATCCATATTTACCACGCCATTCTGGGTATATTTTGTGGTGATTGGAGGATGCGGATCCGTGCTGGCATTGACGGCACTGCTGTGTTTTTCAAAATCAAAACAGTTAAAGACCATTGGAAGGCTGGGAATTGTGCCTGCATTTTTCAATATCTCGGAACCTGTTATCTTTGGTCTGCCTCTTATGCTGAATCCGGTATTTTTTGTTCCCTTCCTGCTGACCTCGGTCATCAACGGTACGGCTGCGTATCTGACCATGCAGGTAGGCCTGATTGGAAAGAGCTTTGCCATTCTGTCCTGGCAGATGCCTTCTGTCATCGGAGCATTTTTCTCAACCATGGACTGGAAAGCGCCGCTGCTTATCCTGGTGCTGATTGTGGTTGACGGGCTGGTGTATTTCCCGTTTTTTAAGATTTATGAGAAGAATCTGGTTAAGCTGGAGAGCGGGGAAGAGGACATTTAAACTATAAATATAATATCAATCAAAAGAAGGAGGATTTAAAAATATGAAACGAATCGTATTATTGTGCAATGGCGGTTTATCCACCGGAATCCTTGTGAAGAAAATGAAAGCAGCAGCAGAGGCGCAGGACTTTGCATGTGAGATTTCGGCTGCCCCTGTTTCCGACGCGGAAGCAGTTGGAGCTGAGGCCGACCTGATTCTCTTAGGCCCCCAGGTGCGATTCCAGATGGAGACCGTAAAGAAGCAGGTGGCCTGTCTGGTGACAAGCATTGATCCTGTGTCATACGGTACAATGAATGGGGAGAAGGTATTAAATCAGGTTAAGAAAGAATTGGGGGAAGCGTGATGGAGGATATGGAACTGATATGCCTGCAGATTATCAGCAATGCGGGAGAGGCCAGGAGCGAGTCCATGGCTGCCCTGGCCGCTGCCAGAAACAGCAGGTTTGACGAGGCCGGGGAACATCTGGCGGCTGCCGGGGAGAAGATGAAAGAGGCCCACCATGTACATACCAGGCTGATTACTATGGATGCCAACGGGGAGTTGGATAAAATAGGACTTATCATGATTCACAGCGAGGATATTATGATGGGGGCTGAAATTACATTGGCTCTGGCAAAGGAAATGGTGGAGATGTACAAAACACATTGAAAATAACAGCCTGGCGGGTCAGACACATTACCTGCCAGGCTGTTTCTGCTTTATATCTGCTCCGTTAAATCAACAAATCCATAAACTGCCGGCAATCCCTGATCTTTGCCAGTTTGTAAATGGTATTGGTCTTAAACAGATTATCAATCATCACATTATAGATGGGAATAATGGTATGCTTCCAGGTTGGCGCCAGGGCAAAAAGAAAGATGATCTTCACATTGTATTCGCCCCAGGGAAGCTTGTTTTTCAGCACACATACACAGACCGCGGTCCGTTTCGCGTTGTTTTCCATGGCATGGGCAAAGGCGAAACCCGGCTCAAAGGCAGTGGGAGCAATGGATTCGCGCTGCATGACGCTTTCCAGGAAGCCGGGTCCCACATAGCCCTGTTCCCGGAGTTTTCCGCACAGAAAGGCAACGGCGCTCCGGCGGGAATCGAACTCCATGTCGGTGAAGAACAGGGACGGTTTGAACAGCGTCCTAAAATAGGTTCGTATGCTGTTGACCTCGCTGTCCCTGACAACGGTGAGCAGTTTTTCCTTCTCATGATAGTTCAGGAAGTTCCTGCACAGGATTACCGGTACATCTGCGGGCTGGACGGGCAGGGGAACCGTGGTGAGGACAGCCAGGATATCCTTGGGCATTTCATGGGGATAATCAAAGACAGACCAGGTATAGGCAATCTGAAAACGGCACTCTCCCATATCCCCCAGGCGTTTGACCATGAGCTCCTTAATCTGTTTTCCATATGGATTAATCAGCCCCACCCTTTGCTCTGTCCTTCCGAGGTTTGTCTCCATGGCCCTTATGAAGTGGATGGCAAACAGGCTGATTTCGTCTTCGCTCAGGGATAGGCCTGAGAGATTTTTAAAACGGTCTGCAAAAAAGATGGCGATATCATATTCTAAGGGATATTTGGACTTGATGGTGGATAGGACAGGATTGATGACGTGCTGCCTGTGCCGTCTCCGTTCCAGGGCTCCGTGGAGCTGTTCTGTCATTTCGTGGCAGAAGTTCTTGTCAATGGTGAAGTCAAAGCCATATTCCACATTGATTTCTATTAGTATTTTCCCCAGCAGGCTTTCGGCCTGGCTGTCGGGCTGCTCCCTTACATAATAAAAATCATTTTGGAAGAGCCGGAAAAAATACTCATATTCTGATGGGGGAAAGGAAATAAAAAGCCGGGAACCCAGTTCTTCTAAAAAGTGTCTGCCCGTGCTTAAGGCGCCTTCTTCGGATGATTTGCCATAGGGTGTTTCGTGCATGACAGAAGGCGTTTCAGGCATGAAAAAGCCGCATACAGCCCGTTCCGCCATGACGGCAGTGTCAATTATCAGGCGGACGATAGTAGTGTCATAAAGATGCCGGCTAAGCAGGTCCAGTTCACGGAACATAAGTTCCTTCAGCTCCTTTAAATCAACAATGTCAAAAAAGGGCTGGAATTGTTCCATGTCAAAATAATGGTTAACATTCCGGTTCATGATATAGAGAGTGTAGTAGGAACGCTTTTCTTCTTCTGAGGCAGCCAGGGAGAGGATGCCGTTTTGTTTGAGGATGGCGGGCAGGCTGTGCCGCCTGGTTATATTCCGGTTCAGCTCGGACACGATTTTAGAGAGCAGTGTATCGCTGATGAATAGTTCTTCCGCCAGTTCCAGATAGGGCGTTTCACGGCAGAATAGAACCTGCCGGATAATGGCCCATTCCAGATCGTCTTCCGGACGTGGGGTTTTTGAGGCGGGGACGTTTTTTTCAGGCTGACCGGCGTCTATGAAGTATCCCTGTCCTTTTTTTGAGCGGATGACCTCAGAGGTGTGCTCCCCGTTGATTTCCTTGATATCGCTTCTAACTGTCCTGTCACTGATGTGCAGAAGGGCGGCAATCTGTTGGGATGTCAGGCACTCGTGTTCTGCCAGTAAATCCCAAATCCGTTTCTGACGTGCTGTCATGGTATCCTCCTGGAATGTAGCAAAACAGCGGATGCAGGGGCAAGCCTGCGGTCCGCTGTTTTGCATATATGTA
>OHCY01000608.1_pt1 | contig 11983 bp, 9 predicted proteins | sample 1566951 | NCBI WGS metagenome assembly OHCY01 (sample SAMEA3879548, study PRJEB24766) | human gut metagenome | biome: human-associated habitat; feature: feces | place: USA | collected 1985/1987
AAACGCTCAACCTATCTTGAGCATATATAAGTTTTGAATACTTATACTTCTATTCAATTGCATCATCTTCTGACACCTTGAGTCTATCACAATAGACAACTCAATGTCAATATATCTCGTATTTTTTGTGCATTTTCTACATTTTGTATAAAATAATTGGCAGATATATGAAATCCTTCCCTTTTCTTTGTGCGAAACCAATATTCTTTTAAAAATACAACGATGTGATTTGACGCAGAGCTCTCAACCGTAATTTCTCATCACCGCACCAAATCGTCCGCCAGACGCTTGATCTTCTCCCTCTCCCCAATCACAATCACCGTATCCTCATCCTGAAACACATAATCCGGGCTGACATCTGTGGTCAGCCATCTGCCTCTGGTGATGGCGATTATGTTAATGCCGTACCGGTTCCTCAACTGGGCGTCCCTGACAGACTGGCCTGTAAGCTTTCTGGTGGTTTTTATTTCAGATATATCCACGTTCTGGTCCAGCTCAAAGAGATTGAATATGCGCTTTGAGATAAGCCTTCTGGCCAGGCGGACTGCCATATCCCTCTCAGGATACACCACCTGGGCCCCGATTTTCTCCAGAATCTCGCCCTGTTCCGGACTGTTGGCCTTGGCCACCACCTGGGGCACGCCCAGATTGATTACATTGAGGGTGGTTAGAATGCTTACATCCACCTTGTCACCGATACAGACCACTACCACATCACAATTTTGTATTCCCGTCTCCCGCAGCGTCTCCTTCTGCAAATCCTTTACCACATACGCATGTTCCGTATAGTTTCTGGCCTGCCTGATTTTTTCCTCACTTCTGTCCAACACCATAAGCTCTTTATCCGCCTCGGCCAGGGTTGCGGCCAGTGCGCTTCCAAACCTTCCCAGACCTATGATTCCATAAGACATTGCCTCTGTCTGTTTACGTACCATAATAACCTCCTCTATCCATTTAAAATGTGTTTACAGCCATATCAATACTCCTATCCTATCCGATGGAAATGCTTCCCTCCGCATAGGATACGGATTTAGTGGGTTTGAATACCCAAATCGTCACGACGGTCAACGGCCCCAGTCTGCCGATATACATTACCAGCACCTCCAGAAGCTTGCTGAGGGAGCTGAGCCCCGGCGTAATGCCGGTGGACAGACCCACGGTTCCGAAAGCCGAAGTGATTTCAAACAAAATATCCTCAAAGGGAACAGCCGGCTCCAGGATACACATGAAAAATGTTCCCAGACACACCACCAGGGCCGACAGAGCCGTCACAATGGCTGCCTTGTAAAATGCCTCCTGGGGAATCCGGTAATGGAAGGCATGGGGCTCCTCATTGCAGGCAGCTCCTTTGATGGTATGAAACAGGGTAAACAGGGTACTGGTCTTGATGCCGCCACCTGTGGACCCCGGCGAAGCGCCGATGAACATGAGCACAGAAACGGTCAGCAGTCCGGCCGAAGTGAATTCCCCCAGAGGAAATGTGGAAAATCCGGCTGTCCTGGCCGATACGCTGGTGAAGAACGCCCCCAGCCAGGTAATATCCTCTGTCAGCCGTATCAGGACAGTTCCTGAAACCAGAAGAATCAGGGTCGTCACAATCACTGCCTTGGAGTGAAGGCACAGTTTCTTAAAAGAACGGTTCTTTATCAGATCCATGATTACCAGAAAGCCCAGTCCCCCAAATATAATCAATCCGGCCGTAGTCAGGTTCAGCAGCACATTGTCCTGATAACCTGTCAGGTTTTTAAGTCCTCCCAGTATATCGAATCCTGAATTGTTAAAGGCTGCCACGGAGTGAAACAGGCTGATGCCCAGCGCCTCTAAGGGCGGGTAATCCCTGGAAAATACCAGAAAGCTCAAGACAGCTCCCACTCCCTCAAAACAAAGGGTGGTCATCAGTACATTCCGCACCAGACACACGATTCCCCTGCCTGAATCCAGATTAAGCGCCTCCTTTACTAAAAGGCGTTCCTTTAAATTCACCCTCTTTCCAAGGGCCAGAATCACGCCAACGCCCACTGAGGTTACACCCAGTCCGCCAATCTGAATCAGAAGGGCCACCACGGTCTGGCCCAGGGCCGTATAGGTATCGGCCGTGTCCACGGCAATGAGGCCGGTAACACACACAGCGCTGGTGGATGTAAACAGCGCGTCCACATAATGAAGCCTGACTCCCGGCTTCACACACACCGGCAGCATCAGCAAAAAAGAACCTGTAAGGATGACGGCCAGAAAACCAATGGCAATGATTCTGGCAGGAGACTGCTTTTCCAGATACTTCATATAATCACCTCCCAGTGCCTTCAAGCTTACCACTAAGGGCATAAAGCAGGTATAACGGAACCGTCTCCGGTATAAAGATTATGTAAATATTCTATAAAGATACAGTCATTTAACTCAAAGATATGATATACTGTCCAGGTAAACAATGAAGGAGGTTTTTCATTCCATGGCCCGTACCCGAATCCTTGACACCCTAAAGACCATGGCAGTTCTGGCCGCGGCCACTGCCGTTGGATTCCTGTTAGAAACCATTGGCCTGTCCCAGGCCAATATCATTACCGTATATATTCTGGGAGTCCTGGTGGTAGCGGCAGTCACGGCCAGCCGCTGGTACAGCATCAGCGCATCCCTGGCCAGCGTACTGCTGTTCAACTACATATTCACAGAGCCCATGTTCGTTCTGAAGGCAGAGGACGCAGGCACCCAGCTTACCCTTCTGATTACGTTCCTGGCAGCCGTATTCACCAGCTCCTACACCGTTCAGATGAAAGAAAAGGCACGGCTTTCCCAACAGGACGCCTACCGCTCCGGCGTCATCCTGGACACCAGCCAGATGCTCCAAAAGGCCGCTGCCCCGGCGGACATCCTTTCCTGTACCGCCAGACAGCTGAACAAGCTGCTCAAAAGGGACATTACCTGCTTTGAACAAGATGGTGCCGGCCTTAAGTCCCCTCTTTGCTTCCGTGAGTACTCGTCCCCCGCAACGGGGCGGGGCCCGTCCCCGGATACCCTGGAGGAACTGACTGCTGCCCGGAAATGCTTCCGGGAAGGAAAGGAAACAGGGGCTGCCACAGAAGTGTTTCCCGCGGCGGCTTACCATTTCCTGCCCCTTCAAAGCTCCGGTGCTGTCTATGGTGTCATGGGAATCCTTGTGGGCAATACACCTCCCGGCGACTTTGAAAACAGCCTTGCAGCAGCAATCATAGCCCAGTGTTCCATGGCGCTGGAAAAAGAATATATATCCAGAAAGCGGGAGGAGGAGGCTGCCATGGCCCGGGCTGAACAGCTCAGGAGCAATTTGCTGCGCTCCATCTCCCACGACCTGCGTACCCCTCTCACCAGCATATCCGGCAATGCAGGCGTCCTGATGAGCGATGGAGGGAGCCTGACAGCCGAACACAGAAACCGGATATACAGAGATATATACGATGATTCCATGTGGCTTATCAATCTGGTGGAAAACCTTCTGTCCATCACCCGTATGGAAGGGCAGGGCGTCCATCTGCACATGGAAACCGAACTGCTGGAGGAAGTCATAGATGAGGCCATGCGCCATATTAACCGGCGTCATGAACACCACACCATCAAAGTGAATCAGATAGGTGACTATATCCTGGCTGACATGGATGCCAGACTGATCATACAGGTCATAACCAACCTGGTGGACAATGCGGTGAAGTACACGCCGGAAGGCTCCACCATTATGGTAAACAGCCGCCAGGAGGGCTCCTCTGCTGTCATTGATGTCAGCGACAACGGACCCGGAATCCCCGATGAGTCCAAGGAAAAGATTTTTGAAATGTTCTATACCACCGGTCATAAATCCGCGGACGGAAAGCGGGGCATGGGACTGGGGCTGCCCCTTTGCAGGGCAATACTGAGCGCCCACAGGGGCACCATCGAAGTTTTGGACAACAAACCTGCCGGAAGTATTTTCCGGCTTACATTACCAGCCAAGGAGGTATCCTTACATGAATAAGCCATCCATCCTGATTATAGAGGATGACAAAGCAGTGAAAAATCTCATCGCCACTACCCTGGAGATGCACGATTACCATTATACATGGGCGGATAAGGGAGAACAGGGTATCCTGTCCGCTGCTTCCCAGCGGCCTGACATCATCTTGCTGGACCTGGGGCTTCCGGACATGGACGGAGTGGACGTGATTCTCAAAGTCCGCTCCTGGACCAATACCCCCATCATTGTCATCAGCGCCAGAAGCGAGGACAGCGATAAGATAGCCGCCCTGGACGCCGGGGCGGACGACTATCTGACCAAGCCTTTTTCCGTGGATGAGCTTCTGGCCAGACTCCGCTCCACCCAGAGGCGGTTGCGCTATATGCAGTCCCTGGAGGAAGTCCAGTCCTCCCTGTTTACCAACGGCGGGCTCACCATTGACTATGCGGCGGGATGCGCCTGCCTGGACGGGGAAGAACTGCACCTGACCCCTTATGAATACAAGCTCCTCTGTCTCCTGGCCCACAACGTGGGAAAGGTCCTGACCCACTCCTATATAACCCGGGAGATATGGGGCGCTGCCTGGGAAGGAGACGTGGCCTCCCTCCGTGTCTTTATGGCCTCCCTGCGCAAAAAGATTGAAAAAAATCCCTCACAGCCCCAGTACATCCAGACCCACGTGGGAGTGGGGTACCGGATGATGAAGCGGTAAGGGATGAAACAAATAATGAATGATTATGTCATGAAACCTTTCAGAGCCCAGTCATATGTATCCATGGCCTGCTGGAAACCTGCGTCTGCCCTTTCTTTGGCAGCAGCGGCGTCCATGTAGGCCGCTTTTGCCTCCAGATATTCCTGGCGCGACAGCATTCCCAGGGCCAGCTTGTTGGACGCGGCCTGAAACGCGGCTTCCTGTGATTCCATGGACGTTAAGGCGCTGGTCCAGAGAGTCTGGCTGGCCAGGACATCCTGATACAGGGTATCCAGCTGACCGTACATTGCCTCCTCGCTCTGGCGGATATCACGCTGGCGGGCATGAAGTTCTTTATTGGAGCTGACTCCCCCGCTCCTTTGTTCCCTCAGGGAATAATTGTTTCCCAGTGCCCGCCATTTGTCGACGCTGCCTCCCATCTCACGGACACGCTCCGGCCGGGGCGCGGGCATGGGACCGATTTCCGTCTGGGATCCTTCCGGATATCCGGTTAGAATGAGTAATTCCTTCTTCACCCGTTCCATCTCGTCCCGGGCAGCCTTTGCCCTGGCAGCAGCCCCATCGGCTTCCTTTCCCGCCTGGTCCGCCTGGGCGGCAGAAGCGCTTCCTGTCTGGACCTGGCGCAGCAGCTTCTCATACTGGCTCTGTTTCCACTCTGCCTGAGCCAGAGCAGCCTCCTGTTCCGCTTTAAGGGTATTATAGGTGCCCATGAGATTCTGGGCGGTCCAGAGCACGGTATCCTCCATCCTGCGAAGGGACATGGATGCCTGGCTGCCCTGGGCCGACCGTATCTGCTTATCCATATCCTTGGCCGCATCCTCCAGTGTCTTGGCCTGGGCCCGGTACTGGCTGGCACTGTCTTTGTCGCCGTCCTTCTCCAGATCCTCGGCCTCCTCCCTGAGAAGCCGTCTGGTTTCCATGATTTCCTCTCTGGCATTTTCATACCGTGCCAGGCGGCTGTCATACTGCGCCTGTTCCATCTGTATCTGGGGGCTGTAGGCTTTCACCAGAGTCTCCAGTTCCTCATAGCGAATGACGTCGGGCATTGCGTCTGCATGGACCTCCAGAGGATGCTGGCAGGCAAAGAGGATGCCGATGCAGAGCAGTAAACATTTTTTCACCATATCCTATGCCCCCTCTGTCTGTGCAAGGCCATTGACCGCCCATCTGTAATCCTCCAGGGCCTGCCTGTATTTCAGGCCCGCTGTGTCGCATGCGGACTGGCTGGAGACCATGGTTCCCTGCTGCTGTGTATATTCATTTTTGGAAATCATGCCCAGGCTGTATTTGCGCTCGGCTGTCTGAGCCCCGGTACGGGCCAGCTCAAACTCGCCCGCGGCCTGTTCATAATCAGCCCTAGCCTGCTCCAAAAGCTTATACTTGGCTTCCACATCCGCCGCAATCTGCCTGCGGCCTGTCTCCACCTTCTGATTCATCACATCCCACTGGGACCCGTTGCCTGTAAAGGTTAGACGGCGCTCATTGGCTGACTGGGTAAAGTTCTGCTCCAGGGCCCTTTCCTTATCCAGCTCCAGGTCAATCTGATCCATCTCCCCGGCGTCCGGCACCGGCACTTCCCTGATATCCGGCCGGGCATCGTGATCCCATCCGGTCATGACGCAGAGCTCTCTGCGAAGTCCGTCCCGTTCCCTGCCGTTGGTCTCCAGGGCTGCCTGGGCTGCCTCCATCTTTTCCCGGGCCCCAAGCAGCTCAGCCTGAGTGGCCATGCCCTGGCCGGCTTTCACTGCCATGGCTTCATACCTTGACCTGGCCTGGTTCACATCTTCTTCCAGGGCAGGACGCGCCTTGGCCTTCTGCCAGTAGGATATCATCTTTGTCTGGGCATCCTTTACAAGGACGGCCTCCTGTCTGTCGTACTCCAGTTTCTTTACCCGTCCGTCCTCATTCTGGGAATCAGCCAGCTCCTGGTTCTGTTCAGCCTGAAGACGGGCGCTTATGGCCCCCACCGCTGTCCCCGCGTATCCCGGCTGGTCCTCATTGACGGAATCCATCATCTTGTCGCTGGAATCGTAAAGCCTGTCAGCAATGTCCTGGTAGGCATTCTTCATTTCATCGTGGTCCTTGCCTCTGTATTCATCGTATTCCAGACGGTTATTGATGACCGTGGCATTGTATTCATGGATCAGGTCAGCCAGCTCCCCGTATTCCAGCACATCATCCCTCAACGCCGCCCATTTTTCCGCAGAATAGGCAAATTCCGGGCTGGCCCACGCAGTCACCGGCCGCAGCATACCCTGGGCCGGGACCAGCATCAGGGCCAATCCAATGGCTCCTGCTCTCTTGCATGTACCGTTCATCCGTCTCACTTGCTTTCCTCCTGTCCCGATTTATGATTTTCTCGTCAATGCTTCTTGACCGGCTATTCGTAACGCAGCGCGTCTATGGGGTCTGCCTGGGCTGCCTTGGAAGCCGGATACAGTCCAAAGAAGATACCCACCACTGCCGAGAATGACACCGCAACTATGATGACCGCCGGTTTTATGACCACCGCAAATCCCAGCAGGAATCCCCCCAGGGATACGGTTCCCACTCCCAGTATGACTCCGATAATGCCGCCGCAGGCTGACAATATGGCTGACTCCGTTAAAAACTGAATCAGCACATCTCTGGTCCTTGCGCCCAGGGCTTTCCTGATGCCGATTTCCCTGGTGCGCTCCGTCACGGACACCAGCATGATATTCATGATGCCGATGCCGCCTACCAGCAGTGAAATGGCCGCGATACCGCCCACTGCCATGGACAGGTTTCCCATCATGCTGTCCACCGAGGTCATTTCCTGCATGGCCGTGTACATGTACATATCCTCCGGCTGCCTGCCGTGCATCTTGGCAGCATATGCCTTGAACTGGCTGAAGAACTGGTCCAGGTTCACATCTTCCTTTGCGTACACATGGAGCTGGTAAAAATTATCATTGGGCCAGGTCAGCAGGGTGTAAGGTATGAATGCCGAGCCCTTGTCATTGCTGCCGCCCATCATCAGGGCCTGGAGGGCGTTGGTCTCCTTGCGGTACACTCCCACCACCGTAAAGTCGTCGGTAGAGCCATATAAGGTGGTCCTGAAAGACCGTCCAACCGCATTCTCAGTGCCGAACAGCATCTGGGCGCTCTTGGTATCCATGACCACATTCTTCCTTCTTCCCAGGATGTCTCCCTCGTTGAGATAACGGCCGTACACCACATTCACCGGCTGGACGTCCTGGTAATTGTAGTCAATTCCCTGATAATCAAATTTAATCTTAGTCCGCTTATACTCTGCATCACTGCTGGTAAAGGCGCTGCTGTCTATATAAGCCACCTGGTCCTTAAACGCCTCCCTGGCCCGCTCCATCTCGTCCAGGTTAAAGTAATCGCTCTGCCGCACATCATCCACCCAGTAACCAATGGAAACATATGCCTGGGTAATACCCACGTCCTTGTACAAATCCGAGAAAAGTCCCCGCATGGTATCTCCGATGGACACGATGGCTATGACGGAACCAATGCCGATTATGATTCCCAGCATGGTCAGGGCGGAGCGCATCTTATTGGACCGGATGGCTGAAAATGCCATCTTCATGTTTTCAATCAGCATCCTGCTCTCCTCCCTTTCCATTCCCTGAAACCACCCGGGCCACATTCAGCTTGTCACTCTGTATCTGTCCGTCGCTGAACCGAATAACGCGGTGGGCAAAGGCCGCTATATCCTCCTCATGGGTAACCAGCACCACGGTGGCCCCTTCCTGGTGAAGCTTTGTAAACAGCTCCATGATTTCCACTGAGGAGGCGGTATCCAGGTTTCCTGTGGGCTCGTCTGCCAGAATCAACGGCGGTTCATTGGCCAGGGCCCTGGCTATGGCAACCCTCTGCCTCTGGCCACCGGAGAGCTCATTGGGCATATGTTCCTTTCTGGCTCCCAGCCCTACCCGCTCCAAAAGCAGCTGGGCCCTGACCGCCCGTTTGGCCTTTGGCACCCTGGCATAGGTCATGGGCAGCTCCACATTCTTAAGGGCCGATGTCCTGGATATCAGGTTAAAGGACTGGAACACAAACCCGATTTTCCGGTTCCTGATATCGGAGAGCTGGTCCGGCGTCATGTCTGCCACGTCAATGCCGTCCAGGTAGTAATGGCCCAGGGTGGGCCGGTCCAGACACCCGAGTATATTCATCAGGGTGGATTTTCCGGAGCCGGAGTGTCCCATAATGGCCACAAACTCCCCCCGTTCAATGGTAAGGTTTATTTTCTTAAGTCCCAGTACCTTAATGGCCCCGGTATCATATATCTTGACCAGATTCTCCAGCTTAATCAGGGGTCCGTCATAGACCTCTTCCTGAATCATGCTGTCCCTGTGTAAAAACTTCATCCACTTCTTCATACGGCGCCTCCTGCTACTGGGTGATCAGCACGGCAGCACCGTCCATGAGATGGGGTCCCGGATTGGTGATAACCTGCATTCCCTCCTCCAGCACTGTACCGTCTGTGGGAATGACCTCTACCACCACGTCGCCGTCCACTCCCATGGTCACAGGTATTCGTTTAACCTTCATATCCTGCACAATGGCTATGTATGTCACTTCCCCGTCGTCAAAAAGTGCCGATGAGGGAACGACGAAAACATCCTTTGCCTCTCTGATTAAAAGTTCTGCTTTTGCCGTGATTCCCGCAATAAGCTTTGAGCTTCCACCGTCCACCCGTATGGTAGTGGGAATAACCCTCTCCGTAGATCCGCCGCCTTTTTCCTCGCCTGTGGGCGATATCTTTACGACCTCGCCTTCTGCAGTCTCACCGTCCAGGATATCCGCTGTGATGGTCGCCATCTGTCCCACCTTTACCTTGCCGATGGAAAACTCGCTTACCTTGATTTCCAGCTCCAGCTGCTCCAGGTTCTCGATGCTGAGAATAGGTTTATCATCCTCCACCTTATCCGCAAACTGGCCCACCTTGGAATTGACACGGACCACGGTGCCGTCAATGGTGCTCTTTATCTGGGTATTATCCAGTTCTTCTTTTTTCTTTTCCAAATCAAAGGCTGCGTTCTGTATCTGTATGCCGTAGGACGAATCCGCAACGCCTCTCCCATTCTCAACCGTATAGCCTTCCATCTGCCTTCTGGCGTCATTCAGGGCATTGGCGCTGGCTTCCAGCTCCATCTGTGAAATATCGCCGGTGGCAAAGAGCTGGCTGTTCCTGCTGTGATCCAGGCTGGCCTTTTGGAAATCCTGGACCGCCTTTTCGTATCCAAGGGCTGCTTCCTTATCTTTTTCCTGCTTATTAGCCACAGCAAGGTCGTAGGCGTTCTGGGCAATCTGCACTTCCCGCTCCAGATCCGTGCTGTCCACCACAGCCAGCACCTGTCCTTTCGTCACGGTATCGCCTTCCTTCACATTCATGGCAGTGATTTCCGCATGAATATTGGACACCACATCCACGCTGTCTGTGCCTGATACAGGACCGCTTACCGTAAGCTTTTCCTGAACGTCCTGTTTGGCAAGAGGCATCACGGCAACCGGGATCCCCAGCTCCTTCTTTCCTCCGGACATACGGGAGAACCCAAACAAAACCACTGCCGCCAGTACCAGGACCGTGATTATCTTGCGCTTCCGGCTGAACCCCTTAAAGCGCCGGACAGGGTGAAAGCCTCCCTCCGATGACCGGTGTCCGGTCTTTTGCTTTTTCTTCTTTTTCTTTCCGTTTCCTTCCTCCTCCGGAGCCATCAGCTCCTCCACGCGGCGGTCAATTTCCTCAGACTCTGAAATGCCTTCCAAAACATGGATTTCCTCTAAATCACCAGCTTTTTTCTCTGTTCCCATGACTCCCTCCTTAATACCAGCGGATACTGTATTATTTATATTAATACAGTTATATCACATATGGCATACTTATACAACAAAAAATAAACATTTGCGCCATTGCTGTTCATTTAATAAGGCTATTATATAGGTTTGCCATAAATATTTCATCCTGTATTTTCATAACATTTCATAAATGAAAACGAAAGATTTACTTAAGGAAAGGGGCCGCCATACAAAAAAAACGGCAGGTCCCTGTAACACAGGTATTTCCTGCCGCCTTTGGCGGGCAGGGCATCTTCCTTTGCCCTACCCGCCTATTCTTACTTTAAAACCGATTTTTTCTCTAAACCGATTCCCTGGTCCGTTACCGTTACTCTGCTGCTAATTCCTGCTCTGCTGCTTATTCCCTGCGCTGTTACCGATTCCCTACTCTGCTGCCGCTGCCCTAAGACGTTTCATCATCTCGTCCACATCCGCCTTCTCAATCACCAGAGGCGGAACGAAACGGATGATATTGGTCCCGGCGCTGATTAACACCAGCTTCTGTTCCAGCAGCGCCTTTGACACAATGGGGCCTGCCGGTACAGAGAACTCCAGCCCCTGAATCAATCCCATTCCCCGGTGTGCCCTGATGCAATCCAGTTCCTTTGACAGCTCCTCCAGCTTCTCGTAGAGATAGGACCCAATCTCCTTTACATGTTCCGTGATACGGCGTTTCTCAAAAATATCAAGCACTGCGCCGGCTCCCGCCGTCACCAGCGGATTGCCGCCATAGGTGGTGCCGTGGTCGCCCGGAACCATGGCACTGGCCGCTTTGCCCCATGCCAGGAAAGCGCCTACGGGAAGTCCGTTTCCCAGTGCCTTGGCTACTGTCATCACGTCCGGCTTCACGCTGTAATGCTGCCAGGCAAACATTTCCCCGGAACGGCCCATGCCGCACTGGATTTCATCCAGTATAAGGAGCAGGTCGTGTTCATCGCACAGGGCCCTGACCCCTTTTAAGAATTCCTCCGTGGCAGGATAGATACCTCCCTCTCCCTGGATGGTCTCCATAATAACCGCACATGTCTTACTGTTAATCAGCTTCTTCACGCTGTCCAGGTCATTGAAATCTGCAAAGCGGATTCCCGGTATAAGGGGCTTAAAGGGCTCCTGGTAGTGGGCATTGCCGGTGACGGACAGGGCGCCCAGGCTCCTTCCATGGAAGGAATGGTTCATGGCAATGATTTCCCCGGTCATGTCCGGCTCCGCGTCCTCGCAGCCGTCGCAGCCGTCTCCCATGGTTTCATGAAGTTTGTTATAGTGATAGCGCTTTGCAATCTTAAGAGCCCCCTCAATGGCCTCGGTACCGCTGTTTGTGAAAAATACCTTATCCATATGGGATACCTGAAGCAGCTTCTCGCCGGCCTCAATGGAGGGCTGGTTGTAAAACAGATTGGAAATATGGGTCAGCTTGTGAAGCTGTTCCTCCACGGCCTTTGTATACTCCTCATCCCCATAGCCCAGCGCCATGACCGCAA
>OHCY01000623.1_pt1 | contig 11683 bp, 15 predicted proteins | sample 1566951 | NCBI WGS metagenome assembly OHCY01 (sample SAMEA3879548, study PRJEB24766) | human gut metagenome | biome: human-associated habitat; feature: feces | place: USA | collected 1985/1987
ACATCCCACCGCCCTGTTAGGTACACCGATGCTTCGGGCATCCTGCGGAACGCTGGGCGGTGAGATAGTGGACAGGGATTATATTATTTTTCTAATTCTTTCAGGATATCAAATAGAATCAGGAATCCGGCTTTTAGTCCGATGGCAGTATACGCTTCTGCCACTTCGCTTGTAAGATTGTTGGCAAGGTCTATGAAAGGCTGAATGGATTCTATATTCTGTGTTTTTAGATTTTCTTCATATTCTTTGTAAGCTTTTTCTAATTTTTTATCATAGTCTTTTTCTGGGAAAAAAGATTCAATGGCTGATCCATAGATAAGGTAATCAGCAAGTCCCTGTAAAGTTGCGCGTTTAAAAATATCCTTTGTAATATTCATTTTTGCCTCCATAAATTATTAAATTTTTTGTGAGAATGAATATTATACATTGTGCCTGATAGATAATATTTTCGAGTAAAATGTGACAGCATTTGTGAACAGTGGTGTGACATAAAACGAAGTATTCCGCGGTGTAAGACGGAGTGTAATAGAAAACGTTACACAAAACGTTACACAAAACTTTTCTTGCCCATGCCTAAAAGATTTTTAGCATCTGTTTTTAGTGCTTTTTGGGGATTTCCCCAGCAGATTTTTTATGGTTATCCGGCAAAAAGATCCGCTGTAGCAAGGGAAATTTCGGAGAGGTCATTGACACTGGTGTTTAGCCTCTGTTTGTCAAAATGGGAATAAATATTCAGGGTTGTCTGGGTATCGCTGTGACCCAGCCAGTATTGAAGCTTCTTGATATCCCATCCTTTATTGATGAGCATGGAAGCACAGCTATGTCTCAGTTTGTGGAGCGTGATTTCCGGCCTTCCGAACTCCCGGGTTGCATGGTTGAAGGTTCGGGTGATATAGTTCGGATCATAGGCTTCTCCATTTTCCCATGTAAATATGTACCCTTCTTTATTTTTGTAGTCCCGTTTAAAAAAAGCTTTGTTTTCTTCCTGTTCCTGTTTGATCTGCAAAAGACATTTTTCTGCTGTGTCAAAAAGGTTCAGCGTTCTTTTGCTGGAATAGGTCTTTGTGGAATCGGAAGTGGTAACGGTCTTGACCCGGACAACTGTGTGATTGATGGAAATGGTCTTTTTCTTGAAATCTACTGCCGACCATTTCAGCCCGAGGATTTCAGAACGGCGCAGACCATAATAGGAACCCATAAAAGCAATCCCGACAAGACGCGGATATCTTCTGGAAAGGAAATGGATCAGGTCGGAGATCTCTTCCTCTGTGAGGAAGAGAAGTTCTTCGCTGTAGTCTGCATTTTTCTTTCCGTGGACAGAGATCGTAAGCACCGGGTTCATTTTTACCAGTTCGTCAATGACTGCCTGGTTGAATACTGCATACAGGATACTTTTGTAGCTTCTTACGGAGCGGACAGCCAGAGGCTCCCGTTTGTGGGTTTTCTGGTTGATCTTCCCATACTGTAAGGCATATTTGAAATACATATCTATCATACGAGGGGTAACGTCAATCATTTTCGGGTTGTCTTTTTGGAAATATTGTTTGATGGCGTTGACCCGGTAGATATATCCTTCATAGGTGCTTTTTTTCAGGTCTCTTTTCTTTCCTTCCAGCCAAAGATCCATATAATCACAGAGGGTGATCTCTGGATCCAGGTCTGGGGAGAAGGATGCCGGAAGTTCTTCCAGATAGGCATACTTTTCTTCGTATTCCCGGATCATGGCGTTTGCGTTGCGCTTATTGTTCTTGACTTCCAGCTTGGTGGATAAGGTTTTTGTTTTCCATGTATTGGATAATGGGTCTTTGTAGCTTAACCTCACATAATAATAGGATTTACCTGAGGGTAAGGTTTTTGTTACTAATGTTCCTGTCAATGTACATCCTTCCTTTCTCAAGGTCAATGTACATAATTCATTCTCAATATCATTATATACATCAGTCCCTATGATTTTCAACAGGATTTTCTAAAAGATACCGGATGATTTCAGATTTTGGGATCCGGTAGGAACGTCCGATTTTCCGGCAGGGGATTTTTCCCTCATGGAGAATCTTGTAGGCGGTTTTTTTGCCAATGCGGAAAATTTCGCACAGATCATGGATATTCAGTACATCAGGATAATTATTAAGCATAAGATCACCTTCCTGTCTTACAGTGGTCTGGAAGGGCTTGTACGGCCTTCAGAAAGTCCACAGCGCCTTGGTTACGGGGGCAGGGTGTACTGTGTATGGTGTATTCGTCCTCTAAAGGGAAATCCAGTCCGGCAAAGAACTTTTGCAGGGAATAGAGGTTGATACAGGGATGGATCACTTTGCCGTCAGAGATACGGACGATGCGGTAAAGTTCACAGTAGCCGGGTCTTCGGTTAGCTTTGTAGCCCTGCCAGATGGTTTCTGTCTGCATATCCATATGGCGCAGGATGCGGCGTATACGGTGAATGGTGTAGGGCTTCCAGTCATAGACCCGGTGCAGTCCGGCGTTTGGGTCAAATTCCAGGACGGATTCATTGTTGGTTACGGGTGTTATTTTTTTATCTGACATTTTGTTTCCTCCTTGAAGCTTTTTATCTGTTTTCCTTCGGTTTTGTTATATGCGTTTAAGGCTTGTCCTTTCTGCCCTCTGAGGATTCTTCTGAGAAAGGGCAGCTTTCCTGAGGATTGACAGAGTGGAACTTTTCGTTTCTTCTCATATATTTTTCAACGGAATCATAAATCGTGATTGTTCCGTCAAGACCGTAAATTCTGACTTCATGGATCCGGCGCAAAAAAGCCGCCCATGTTTCCGGTTCCTCTTTCTGAACGTCTTGATACTGACTTTCTAATGACGTATTAGAAAGAATATAAACAGTTTCATAACAGGCAACTTTGTTGCTGTATCTGGCTGGCAGTGAGATAGGATATATGTCACAATAGTTCAACATATCTGATATTCTCAAACTGCTTCGGAACTCTTCAAAAGCTATTACTGGCTGACAGGTGTACTGGTCAAAAGGATGCAGATAGTCGGATACCCGGTATACATTGGCATCTCCGTGTTTATCCCGGATATATAAATAACTTTCAGGTTCAGTCTCCGTTTTCCTTTATATTTATCTGTAAAAAGTGTAATACGAACTTTATCCAACTTGTCTATATTCAATATGTAATCATTATTCATGGCAAGTATCTCCGCATTTGTATAACCTGCATCTATCATCTGATAAAGTTCTTCCATTTCCTGTATCTGCCCTTTTTGTTTCGGAACATCGCCCCATTCCTCATAGGTACCCTCTACACGGGTTTCTGCTTTGGAAGTATTTTCCCATTTGCCTTTCTTGCATATGTAATCAATGTTACTTTGTATATTGCCGTGTGCAATTTCAATATGTGCCGGAGGGAAATACTTTTTTACTGTTTTGAAGCGTACCCGGGAATTAAAGTATACATATACATGGGTATGGTATGTTCCCTGCTCTCCAATCTCGTCAGCCATACAAAAATAGCGGAGGGTGGAAAAGTTTTCAATCAGTGCCTTTTTAATGATAATGTGGGAAAAACCATTTACCTCTGGATTATTAATTGTGATCTGATAAGCGTTTCTCTGCATATTTAAAGATGGTTTTTCGGGTTTTTTTGTTTTTTCCATGAATAAAGTCCTCCTGCTGTTTATTTGGTTTATTCTATGCGAACAGCCTTTTTTGAGCTGGAAAGCCTTATTTTAGGCTGTTTTTTGTATGATTTAATGCTGTTTGTTTATGCCCGGTAATACTACCGGGCATAAACCCCAGACACTTCCTGTCACTTCACCGTGCTCCGGCCTTCAGCCGCCGCCCGGTAAAGCGCCGTAAGGTCTGGCTGTCGATCCAGTAAATACCGGATCTGCTGGCAAAGCTCTTTTTCATTAAGGATCCAGGGAACCGTGATCTCCCGGATTGCTTCCTGACCGTCCACTAGAACCAATGCCTGTCCAGACTTATAGTTTGCTGTAGGATTTTCTTCCAGTTCTCCATGAAACCCTAACATGCGAAACTGTTCCGCAGAACATCTGCCAAAACTGATTACAACCTGAAACTGGTCACGCGTTCCGGCACTAAAATAAGATGCATCCGCCCTTTGCACACAAAGAATGATTCCAATATTCAGTCCCCGGCCTACTGCTAAAATTTCCCCTATTTTTGCCATGATATCGGTTTTCTGTTTCTTTGACTGATTTTCTGCATATGTCAGCAGTCCGCTCCATTCTTCAATGAAGAGTGTATAATGTTTTTTTAAGCGGATTCTTTTCTTTCGTACTTCATTAAAAAATTGGTAGAAAGTATCTAACATCTGAAAAGCGTTTTCCCCGGAAGCATAAGAGGGAGAACCCTCCAATGCTTCGTATTCTTCCCCAGCTTTATAGTCAGCCATGCAGACATAACTTTCCCGGTTATGTAATATCTGATACAGATAATATCTGGCACTAAGGCTTTTTCCCGATCCGCTTTTTCCTGCGATCAAAATGTTGCTGTTTTTCTTTGGCAGGATGATCGTCACAGGAACTTTGACACGGAAATTCTGCCAGCTTTGGGTATCATAACCCAGAACCATACCACGGATCATCCTCTTCCGGGAACACCTGCTCTGGCATAATCTCTTCATCAAGAGGAATGTCTTCAAACTGTAATTCCTGCTTTAAAGCGGCCATACGCTGTTCTTCCGCCTGCTTCATTAAGGAATCTCTTGCCTGCATAGTCAGGGGGACTACAAAACTGAGGTGATGAGAAGTCGCAACTGGAATTACAATAGGGGGGTACATCCCTCGTACTTCCATAAAAAAATTCTGGATAATAGCCAGGCACATATTTCTCAGATCTTCACGACTAATATCTTCAAAGGCAGGAACAAGTTTCTGTGCCTTAATGTCGACCCGAAGACATCCCTGATAATTAGTATTCCATGCTTCTAACTGAGGAATAAAATAAGGCATATTTTTAAATTTTTCGACCAATGCAGTTACTTCATCCTGATATAATAAAAAACGGGTATCTATTTTTTTATCATAAGGAAGTTCTCCGGTGAGATCTTCATAGACCGCATCAAAAAGCCATCGTCCAGCCTTTCCGAGATAGTGCAGTATATTCGTACAGCCATCTTCCCATGTATCAGCTTTACCCAGACGGTAATTTATATATCCCGCAAAACCTAAACTTAATAAGCTGATGCATACTATATATAGAATCGTCATATTTTTTTACCATATAGGGGGCAGTAGCCCCCTGCCTTTCTTTTGAATGTTTAAATTTCTGTTTCAACCAGAGCGACATCTTTTGCAGAAAAACTATCTTCATAAGTTTTTGTTTTATCGCTCCAATACATGAGGACAGTAGGATCCGTAAATTCAACTGTGATTTTCTGTCCTTGTTCCCGAAGCTTTTGTAAGTCCTCATTACTCATAAGGGGAACTGCCTGTCCTTTGATCTTGATTCGGAAATGATCAAAGTTCATAGTATCTACGCAGTCATACGCATGCCCTATAATTCGCCCTGTTTTCTTTCCGTTTTCGTCATACTCTTCTATAGGTATGATCCTCAAAAGCAGAAATAAAAGTTCTACCAGAACGAAGCCCATTGGGATATTTTTATTTCTCAATATAGAAGCCATACTTAATATCTCCTTTTCCTTCTTAGTTCTATTGTGGTATACTGTTCTTGCCACAGAAGCTGTAACCACAATAAGGTCAACAGTTTCAACGGGAAGTCTCTGTTTTTACAGAGGCTTCTCTATGTATTAGTCGGCGAGCGTATTCGTTTTAAGATCATTTGATCCGACCCCCTTTCGTTATATTTATTATAACAGGTATGTAATTAAAAAAGTTTTCTCCGGCGTCACATAATGAGCCCATATTGTCACTTACCTCTTTCATGATCTGACTTTATGAATAGCAGAGCTTTTTCTCAGGACAACGAGTTTCCAAACAGTATATAGTCTGCTGGAACACCAAAAGTATTTACATAATCGACAAGCCTGTCCATCGTAATACATCTGTCTCCTGTTTCATATTTACTGATAGATTCCCTTTTGCAATTCCATTCTTTAGACAAATCACTTTGCTTCATATGGTTTTGTTCTCGCAAATCTTTTAAACGTTTTCCGATTTCTACTTGATCGAGGTAATATGTTCCTGTTTCTTTTTTATTCATTTTTTCTCCCTTAATTTTCCGATTGGATTTATTTGAAAATACTTGTTTGTCTCATAGAAATGCGGTAAAATATTTTTGCTAGAAACTGCTTACCGCATTTCGGTGAGAAGTTACGGAAAGCTTCCCTGTCATTTGGCAGGGGCTTTCTGTAAACATGGATCAGCTCGGATTGTTGATCTATTCATTTTGGATCACCTCCTTCAGATTTGATAATTTTATTATAGAATAGTGTATAGTAGACTTTAAATGCTCAATCTGTCACATTTGGTGACAGATTGCAACGTTCATATTGATCGCAGAGCTTTCTTATATCAGAAATAAGGTTTGATGTATATTCAGGCTCTTTGTCATTTAAAATGTAATCCGCAGATACATGATAAATACGTGAAAATTTGAAAAGTAGTTCTATAGAAATTCCTCTCTTTCCTGTCTCATATAAACTAATGGAAGAACGTTCACAGTCCAAAAGTTCAGCAACTTCCTCCTGAGTATATCCGCACTCTTCTCTTTTTGCCTTTAATCTCCCCAACATTCCTTCCACGTCTAAACTTTTTACATTTACTTTTTTATCCATCTTTGATATATTTTTATATCAGCGCTAATATTTTTTCTCCTGTTTTTATTCAAGCTAGCTTATGAATATAATATAAGGGAATAGGAAGAACGATAGCGTGTAAACAATATCCCCCCAACCAGAGCGGTTTACAGACACTAAAAAAGCATCCCGAAGGATGCTCAATAAATTAGCTGAAATAATTTCATAAAATTATTTCTGTTCATTTTTCATTTTTTTAATAAACTCCTGTAATTCATTAGCCAGTATCTGGCTTTGTTCTTTTAATTCTTTTATTTCCACAAGTAATCTATGGCAATTTTCTTTTAATTGCTGGATATTCATAGTTTTAGTAGCGAACAAGCCAGGCTGCTTTTTATGACTTGCCTGTGAAGAAGCGTACTTTCTGTTTAAAAAAATAAGGATAACATCTGCCGGGTTCTGATTTCCGGTAACGTCTACATATTGTAATAGAATGGTAATGAGATACTTTAAATTTTCTTTCCCTAAATTTTCAAGAACTTTCTTTTCTACAGTATGCTTAATAGGAATAGATTCTATGGAATCATAAAAAATAGGTTCTTGTGGTTTTTTAATCTTATATGCAGGTGAATCATAAAAAGCTGTTTGGGGTTGTTCATAGTTTTTATCTTTAAGCAAAAATTTCCGTACCATTTCGTCTGAATAGCCGGAACATACCGTATCTTTATATTTTCCCAGAAATGCTTCTAACATAGTTACACCGTAAGGCCGTTTTCCCGGAGCTTCCTTATATTCATGGTACTTCTTGCGTATTTTTAATATATCCGGGTAAATTTCTAACGCATTCCGGTATTGTATCCATAGATCCCGGCAAGTTATCAATTCCTGATAACGCTGTTCAAGATCCATTCTCTCCGAAAGCTCCCTGCTAAATTGGCAAAGAGCATTGATAACGTTTTCTTTTTCTTCTGGTGGGTAAAGATTGCATAAATCCCACAAAGACTGGACAAGGCTTTCTGTGCTGGCTGTTTCCAGATATTCATACATCTGTTGGTTTTCTTCTTCCGTATAAGAAGGATGATATTGCGGTATTTTAGATTTCGACATTATATGGAGTCCTCCTTTGTAAAATAACTACTTCTACTATAACATTTATAAAACTTCTTGCGTATTTTTAATATATCCGGGTAAATTTCTAATGCATTTCGGTATTGTATCCATAGATCCCGGCAAGCTGTCAATTCCTGATAACACTGTTCAAGAATCATTTTTTTAGTGTACCATTCCGTCACCCCCTAAATCCCCCTAGCCCCCTCCTTATGGGGACTTTAATTTGTTTGTGAGGAATTTACAGTTGCGGAGCAGGTTGCAGTATTGTATGAACTTTGAAAGTAGAAATATATTTGTTGTGGTATTGCTTGAACTTTGAAAGTGAAAGCGTATTTGTTGCAGTTTTATATTAACTTTGAAAGTCTGATAGAAAGATCGGGATAGATAGTTACCGGAATGGTATCGTCAAAGGAATAGACAGCAGTTGCTTCATCATTTTCAAAATCATAAACATTTACCATTTTTCTTTCGGGATTTACGATCCAGTATTCCCGTACACCTGACATTCGGTATTTAAAAAGTTTTATGCCATAGTCACGGGATTGCGTTCCCGGGGAGACAATTTCAATGATCCAGTCAGGGGCTCCATGACAGCCTTTATCATCAAGTTTATTTGCATCACAGATTATAGAGATATCAGGTTCCACATAGTTTTTGTTGTCATCATTGAGAAAAACTGCGAAGGGGGCAACATTGACTTCACAGGAACCGTTTCTATTTTTAATATAGTTGCTGATTACGATTGAAAGCTCCAGGATTATGCGCTGATGGTTTCGGCTTGGGGGAGCCATATTATAAATTTTTCCGTCAATTAATTCTGCTCTTTGTCCATCTGGAAGAGCATAGATATCGTCAGTGAAGAAAATACGTTCATTTGGTAATGGCATAGGCACTCCTTTCTGAATATCAATAAAAAATCTTTATGTTACTTATAGTATACTTATTTCATATGAAAGGGTCAATGCGGAATCTCTAAGAGATGGGAAAAGAGAGAAGAAATGCTCCTTCATAAAGAGATAGTAACCAGAGAGATAAAATTCTTGTGTTATACTAACGGATGTGCTATATTAATAATAGAAAAAGGGAAAGCCAGAAACACACGGCCTACCCACACAATAACATTAGCGTGTTACAATGTAACAGCCGTCACTATTGCGAGTAGTGGCGGCTATTTTCTTCCCTTGAAGATTGTATAACACAATCCAACAAGAGCGACAATGAATATACCTGTCTGTATCAGATCAGAATATGTAATCATTGGCATCGCCCTCCTTTCCGCTTTGGTTCGGAGGGTTAGCCCCTCCGAGGTGGAGGGTAGGCCGCCTTTTATGTGCTCTGACTTTCCGTGAAGTTAGTGTACCATGTAATTTTATAAACATCAATCAAAAATCTTGAAGAAGCTCCCTCTTTCTGAATATGAATAAGAAAATTTTATATGATACCCTAAGGATACTGATTTCATACGAGAGGGGAATGTGGAAACTCTAAAGGATAAAGAACCATGGCAGATTTTTTGAGGAATATGAAAAAAAGATTTGTGAATAATGGAAACATGATAGACTGGGGAAATTATGAATAACAAAAAAGCCCGGAGATTATCAGAGCTCATAAAGAAGAAAGGGTTTACTTTTTGTTGCTAAAACCTAGCATATAATCAGCGGACACTTGATAGAATTTACATAAGGCTATCAGGTAGTCGATTGGCATTGGTCTTTTTTCGAGTTCATATTGAGAATAGGTTGTCTGAGCTACTCCCAGCATATCTGCGACCTGCTTTTGGGAAAGGTCGTGATCTTGTCGTAAATTTCTCATTCTCTCCGCATAATTCAATTCATATTCACCTCAAGAGGTATTTTATATGAAAGTGAAATAAGGGGTTGACATTTAAGTCACTACGAGTTAAAATAATTGAAGATAACTCACTACGAGTTAAAACGGTAGGTTCTGACTAAACGAATATACATGTGAAATGAGTTTATGGAATATAAAAGATTTTCTATGGATTGTTTCAAAATATGGTAGTGGGCAAGCTGAGACGACATAGGACTTGCCGCTATAAATTAGTTATTTTAGGAGGAACTACAAATGAAAAGAAAAGTTGTAATTGCGTTAGTAATGGCTATAACACTGACAATGGGAACTGTTGGTGTTGTTTCTGCCGATAATGTTGACAGTGTTGGAATTGCTGTTGATACTGGTGATTTTGCACCCTTTATTCCGGTAAATGAGACAAAAAAACGTGATGGATATGTGTGGGTTGTGGATAAACCGGCTTGGACTGAGACTATCGAACATAAGGAAGAAGGTCACTACAAGACTGTTGTCGACAAAGAAGCTTGGACAGAGGAAATTCCTCTTGTAGCTGAGCAGGGTCATTCCGAGAGAGTTGAGGTTGTTGATAAGGAAGCTTGGACAGAGACTATCGAACATCCAGAAGTATCTCATAAGGAGTGGAAGGTAGACAAGAAAGCGTGGACAGAAGAAATTCATCATCCAGCAGAGACAGAGGATAAATGGATTGTAGATAAACCTGCTGAATACGAACAGGTATGGGTAGTAGATAAGGAAGCTTGGGATGAGGTAGTTCACCACCCAGCTGAGTATAAAACAGTCCATCACGAAGCGGAGTACAAACATCATGAAGCTGTATATGAGACTGTTCACCACCCAGAGGAAGGTCATACAGAAGTCCATGACGTATGTAATAATTGTGGGGCAATTTTGGCAAATGGTACTGCTCTAGAACACATCCAGCAGAATGCTCAGAATGGTTGTTTATCCTATGGTTCTAAGGAAATTTGGATTGTAGACAAGGCGGCTTGGGATGAGCAGGTTCTCGTAAAAGAAGCATGGGATGAGCTTATCAAGGAAGCATGGGATGAACAGGTTCTTGTAAAAGAGGCATGGGATGAGACAGTACACCATGAAGAAGAGGGTCATTACGAGAAAGGTGACCTGATTTCACCAGAAGAAGGTCACACCGAAACAGTTGTAACAAAACCAGCTTGGACTGAGAAGGTAGAACACCCAGAAGAAGGTCACTGGGAAACTATTGTAGACAAGGAAGCATGGACTGAAAAAGTAGAACATCCAGCAAAGACTCATTGGGAATGGCAGTGGGTAGTAGATGTGCCAGGTAAAACCGAGATCATCGAACACCCAGCTGAAACTCACAAAGAATGGGTTGTCGACAAGAAAGCTTGGACAGAAACCATCAACCACCCAGAGGAAGGTCATTGGGAGCCAGTTCCAGAAAATCCAGACGAACAGGAGCCTGAAACACCTCAGAACCCGGATGAGCAGGAACCAGAAACACCTCAGAGCCCGGATGAGCAGGAGCCTGAAACACCTGACAATAATCAGAACAACAATGAAAATAACAACCAGAATGAGAACAACTCTCAAAATAACAATGAGAATACTTCCCAGAATAACAATAGTCCTGAAACAAACAATAGTCAGGATGATTCTACAGGAAAACAGCCGCCGAAAACAGGCGATCCCACAAGCTTTGCTTCCCTCTATGCGCTGGCAGGAAGTGCTCTGGCTGGCATTGGAGCAGTAAAACTGAAATTTAGGAAAAGAAAATAATTCTTTTTGAAGGTAGGGTACTGTCATTTTGGCAGTACCTTTTTTGAGCAGATGTTTAAAATTCCAATTTTTAAAATAAATAGAAAAAACGGAAAACAGTTGCAAATGAGATCACCTCTGGTATAATTTATACAGGAATTGCGAAAGAGGTAGCAGACGTGCATATAGTCGGAAAAATAAACCGGGAAATATACAAATGTATTACGGATGATATTGTAACGGATGAAGTTATTATTACGGATGAACGGATTCAGCACATTATTGATAGAAGGGGCAAAGAATTCTATGAA
>OHCY01000641.1_pt1 | contig 11344 bp, 12 predicted proteins | sample 1566951 | NCBI WGS metagenome assembly OHCY01 (sample SAMEA3879548, study PRJEB24766) | human gut metagenome | biome: human-associated habitat; feature: feces | place: USA | collected 1985/1987
CGCCGCAAGTAAGCGGCGCTGTATTTGACGTGGAGCGAAGGATTTGACCTTTACCATTTTATAGCACCACTATCAATTATAATTGAAAAGGAAAAGCAGACAGTCACATTAAAACTGTCTGCTACAAAGCTGAATTTACAACTCTATTTCTTTATGAAAAAATCAATCTCACAATCAAAAGAAAAACAAAAATCCCAATGAAATAAGAAAGTGGCATCTTAATATAATTTTTTTGAAAAATGCTCTTTTTATCAAATATCTTTGTTATTCCCATATCAACGGTAACTACCAAAACCATACCCACTATAGCTGCTAACACTGTATAAATAATATACATTTCTTAACCTCCTAAATCCTTTATTTGTCAGAAAAATATTGCCAGCGAATATATACAAACAGACTAAGTAACAGGTAATATAATGCCGTAATTCCTAATCCGTCATTATAAATTTCAATTAAAGAATGACTTCTTAGCAAACCAACTACAATAACTGCAACAAAAAAGCATACTGGAATAATTAAATAACCAAGTAAGAACCAATGTCTTTTATCCATTTGAACACCTCCATTATCCAAATCTTACTTTTTACTATATCAGAAAATTGAACTCTTAAAGAGAGTCTACATATTGTTTTGCTTCTACTAATTCCATAGCAGTAATCTCTCTTACTTTTTTCACAGCCTCTACATCTTTTCCACTATTTTTCAAATGAAGAATAAGTTCTTTATCCTCATCTGATATATGATACGTTGCCAGTTGATTATTCCCCGTCTGTTCACACAAAGTATCAATCTGCTTTTGTTGTGATTTTACCTGTTTTTTCAACTTATCAACTTCAATAAAAAGCAAAAGTCCTATGATAATTAGAATAAATATTGCATAACCTAAACCTCCTCATTCTCAATACTGCAATTCTTTTCTCAAAAATTCAAGGGCATATTGCCCTCACACAATACGCCCTCATAATCTTGTTCCAAAAGACAGTTTATATCATACTTTTTGTACTCCCATAGGGATTTTTCTGTACTCCCTTTGTACTCCCAATTTTGCGATACTGCCCGATATTTGACATCATTTTACGATACTTTGACTTTTCAACAAATTCCGTAAATACCACATTAGAATGGCGTTCCAATCATATCATACGGTGTTACCTGATATACATAAAAGTTCAGCCAGTTCGTATACAGCGTATTGGACGTATTTCTCCAGGTCAGCGCCGGAATGGAAAAGGGGTCATTATTTTCATAGTAATTACAGGGCAGAGCCGGATCCAGCCCTTTCTTCAAATCCCTGTGGTATTCATTATTCAGAGTCATGCGGTCATATTCCGGATGGCCCTGGACGAAAATCTGCCGGCCGTCCCGGCTCATCACAAGGAATACGCCAGCCTCATCCGACTCCGCCAGGATCATCAGTTCCGGATGCTTCCTTATGTCTTCTCTGCGGACCTCCGTATACCGGGAGTGGGGTGCTAAAAAGGTGTCATTTAAGCTTCTCACAAGAGGAACCTTCCGATCCAGAACTCTATGGCTGTAGATTCCCGACAGCTTGCTCTCCCTGCTGTATTTGGGAATCCCATAGTGATAATAAAGCCCCGCCTGAGCCCCCCAGCAGATATGAAGGGTGGAGGTGACATGGGTCTTGCTCCACTCCATGATCACGGACAGCTCCTCCCAGTAATTCACTTCCTCATATTCCAGATTCTCCACCGGCGCGCCTGTGATGATCATTCCGTCAAATTTCTTCCTGCGGATGCTTTCAAAGGTAACATAAAACTTGTTTAAATGGCTGGCCGAAGTGTTTTTTGACACATGGGTGGACAGCATGAGAAAGGTGCAGTCCACCTGCAGGGGCGTATTAGAAAGAGCTCTTAAAAGCTGGGTTTCCGTTTCCTCTTTTAAAGGCATCAGGTTTAAAATCAGAATTTCCAACGGCCGGATATCCTGCCTTATGGCTCTGTCTTCATCCATAATAAATATATTTTCTGATTCCAGGATCGCCTTTGCAGGCAGATCCCTCTGTACTTTGATCGGCATATAAACCCTCTCCCTCCTAGAGCATGTTCAGAAATTCTTTTTCTGAAATAATCGGAATCCCCAGCTCTTTTGCCTTTTTATTTTTTGATGAATTAGATGTAGTGTCATTATTGATGAGATATGCGGTTTTGGAGGTTACGGAGCCGGATGCTTTTCCTCCCTTGCTTTCGATCAGCTCCTGGAGCTCCTTGCGATTGGCAAAATGCTCCACCGATCCGGTGATCACAAAGGTAAGCCCTTCAAAGGGCTTTTCTCCCTCCTGCACCGGCTCCTCTTCTATGGACAGCTCCTCTAACAGCCGGTCTACCATATCATTGTTTTTCTTATCTGCAAAATAATCCATCCACGCCCGGGCCAGCACCTCTCCGATCCCGTCCACAGCCGTCAGCTCCTCCAGACCGCTGTTTCGCATGGCTTTAAAATCATATCGGAAATGACGGCAGAGCATCTTTGCATTTGCCAGGCCGATTCCTGCGATTCCCAGTCCGTAGATCACTCTGGGAAGGGTCGTCTGAGAAGCTTTCTTCACGGAAGCAATCAGATTGTCATAGGACTTCTGTCCAAAGCCCTCCATCTCCACGATCGCATCTTTGTGGGCCTCCAGATGGAACATATCCGCATATTCGTGGATAAAGCCCATGCTGATAAATTTTTCCAGAGTTGCCTCTGAAAGTCCGTCAATATTTAGTGCATCCCTGCTTACAAACAGGGTAAAGCTCTTGATTTTCTTTGCCTGGCAGTCCGGATTGGTACAGTACAGACTCTTTACATCATTGATCCGCCGGATCTTTGTGGGGCCTCCGCAGACCGGACAGCGCTCTGGAATATGCTTCACGCCGCTGCGGGTCAGATTATCTGCAATCTGAGGAATGATCATATTTGCCTTATAGACGGTAATCCGATCCCCTTCTCCCAGCTCAAGGTTCTCCATAATGCTGATATTGTGAACGCTGGCCCTGCTCACCGTGGTTCCCTCCAGTTCCACAGGCTCAAACACAGCCACCGGATTGATCAGGCCCGTTCTGGAAGCACTCCATTCAATATAGGACAGAGTCGTTTCCCGAACCTCATCCTGCCACTTAAATGCGATGGCATTGCGCGGAAATTTCGCCGTGCGTCCCAGTGACTCTCCGTATGCAATATCATCATAGAGAAGAACCAGACCGTCTGAGGGGATATCATTATGCTCCGTCTCTTTTCCAAACCACTCGATCGTTTCAGGGAGCGTTTCTGCTGTCACTTCCTCATAGTGAACCACTTCAAAGCCCTGGCTTTTTAGCCATTCAAACTGGCATTTTCTGGAATTTTGAAAATCCACACCCTCGGCACGCACCAGTGCAAATGCCTCAAAATGTACATTTCTTTCTGCTGTAATCTGGCTGTTGAGCTGGCGCACGGAGCCGCTGCACAGATTTCTGGGGTTTTTGTATTTGGCGTCTGCATCTCCGATCTGGCTGTTAATCTTCTCAAAATCCGAATATGTGATCACAGCTTCGCCCCTGAGCACCAGCTGCCCCTTATAGGCAATACTTAAAGGGATATTGGAAAATGCCCTTGCATTGGCTGTGATCACCTCCCCGATCTCTCCGTTTCCTCTGGTTACTGCCTTGATCAAGCTTCCGTTTTCATAGGTCAGTACAATGGTGAGCCCATCCATTTTCCAGGAAAGAAGGCCTTTCTGGCTGCCAAGCCACTCCTGTAAATCCTCTGTACTTTTTGTCTTATCCAAAGACAGCATAGGTGCCTCATGTGTTTCCTTGGGAAGCTCGCTTAAAACCTCATAGCCTACCTGCTGGGTAGGGCTTCCCGACAAAATCACCCCTGTTTCCTCTTCCAGTGATGCCAGCTCATCATAGAGCCTGTCATATTCAAAATTGCTCATAATCTCCCGGCTCTCCTGATAGTAAGCCTTTCCGGCTTCCTTAAGGACGGGGATCAGTTCTTTCATTCTCTGGATTTTCGTTTCCATTCACTTCTCCTGTCTGTTTCGCATTATTTATTTTTAAGTCTTAAATCTCTTTCGGACAAACTGTTTGACTGTTCAAGCTGCGCCAGAAGCGTCCTGTATTCGTCTCCTGTTATTTCCCTGAAAGAACCTTCCTTTAAGTTCCCCAGACGAATATTCATAATCCGCATCCGTTTCAGAGTGCGCACATGGCAGCCGCAGGCCTCACACATTCTCCGGATCTGCCGGTTTAAACCCTGAGTCAGTATGATAGAAAAGCTTTTATCCCCTGTTTTCCTTACCCTGCAGGGCAGTGTCTTTCGTTCCAGTTCAGCCAGCCACAGACCGGACGCCATTTTTTCCAGAAACTCTTCCGTAACCGGGCGGTCTATGGTTACCTCATACTCCTTTTCATGCCCATTACCGCAGCGCATGATTTTATTTACCAGATCCCCCTGATTGGTCATCAGTAAAAGGCCCTGGGAGTCCTTATCCAGACGGCCGATGGGATAAATCCGCTCCGGATATGCCAGAAATTCCACAATGTTTTGTGCCCTGTCTTTATCAGAGGTAGTGCATACAATCCCTCTGGGCTTATTTACCGCTAAAAGCACCTGTCTGGGAGTTTTTTCCTTTTTCCCAGCTTTTCCCACAATCCGGCCGCCGCAGACCACACTCTGGCCCTCAGACACCTTCTGGCCTGTTACAGCCGGTCTTCCGTCCACCAGGATCTTTCCTTCCTCAATCAGACGATCTGCTTCCCGTCTGGAACAGACGCCCATGCGGCTCAGCCATTTATTTAAACGTTCTTCCACAGGCATCCCTCCCTTTTCATCAAAACTTTCACAACTATCATATGTTCCATCAGTATATCATCAATTCCGCATTCAGGCAACAAAAGGCCTTTGCTTGTGTATTTGCCGTCTGCGGCAGAGCCAAATAAGGATATGAGAAAACAGGCGCAGATCCAATTAGCCGGTTTTGAACGAAAAATGCTTGTAAATGGATCAGGCGAACAGATTTTCCACAGGTATTGCAACAGCTTTCAAGGATTCAGCCGGGGCATTTTCACAACGGAGCGGTTCATGTGGGGAACAAAACCGTACTGTACATGGGATCTGTATAGCGTAAAACCCGCAAATTCAATAAGCGAAAAAGCGTCCGGTCAAACGTATCCTGACGCTTTTTCGCTTAACTTCCTTTCATCCCGGCCGTTTTTTCCTTACTCCTGACCGTTCACAATAAACATCGCATCCCCAAAGGAGAAGAAACGATACCGCTCCCGGATGGCCTCCTCATAAGCATTCAGGATATGCTCTCTTCCGGCCAGAGCGCTGACCAGCATTACCAAAGTAGATTCCGGCAGATGGAAATTGGTGATCAGGGCATCCAGGATCTTAAAGCGGTAGCCCGGATAAATGAAAATATCGGTCCAGCCTGTCTTTGCCTGCAAAATGCCGTCCTCGGTAGAAGCAGATTCCACGGTTCGGCAGCTGGTAGTGCCCACGCAGATCACTCTTCCTCCTGCGGCCTTGGTGTCATTTACCTTTTTAGCCTCTGATTCCTCTACCACATAAAACTCGGAATGCATATGGTGGTCAAGAACATTGTCCACCTTAACCGGACGGAAGGTCCCAAGGCCCACATGAAGGGTCACATGAGCAATCTTAACTCCCATATCCTCAATCTGCTTTAAAAGCTCCTTTGTAAAATGAAGTCCTGCTGTGGGAGCCGCCGCAGAACCCTCGTGAACTGCATATACCGTCTGATAGCGGTTTTTATCCTTTAACTGATGGGTGATATAGGGCGGAAGGGGCATCTGTCCCAGCTGGTCTAAAATTTCCTCAAAAATGCCCTCATAGGAAAACTGGATCAGGCGGTTTCCGTCATCTACAGTCTCCAAAACCGTTCCTGTGAGAAGCCCGTCTCCAAAGTCAATGACTGTTCCCGGCTTTGCCTTCTTCCCCGGTTTTACCAGAGTTTCCCAAATATCATTCTCCCTTCTTTTTAACAGAAGAAGTTCTATTTTTGCCCCCGTATCCTTCTTTACGCCAAACAATCGGGCAGGAATAACCTTGGTGTCATTGATCACCAGACAGTCTCCGGGACGGAGATAATTTACAATATCCTTAAATACTCTGTGTTCAATCGCCCCTGTGTTCTTATCCAGCACCAGAAGCCTTGATGAAGATCTGTCCTCTAAGGGATCCTGAGCGATCAGCTCCTGAGGCAGATCAAAATAAAAATCCTTTACATCCATGATCGTTTTTCCTCCAAACGGCGCAGTATGCGCCTGTGTTTTATTCTATACTGACTGAAGCCTCGGACTCGCTCTGGCTTTCCTGAACCGTCTGCTCCGGTGCTGTTTCTTCACCTGAACTCTGTGTATCTGCCTCTGCTTCAGCTTCTCCTGATCCGGCTTCTTGCGCTGCTTCCTGAGATTCCGGACTGTCCGTGGAAATTCCTCCCTCCAGAATCTGTACCTGGCTGTCAGAGCCTTCCTGTACGCTGTCATCTCCTGTGACGATTGCTCCGTTGCTTAAGCCCTTATAAACGCCTGCTAAAAGTGTATCGGACTCTATTGCTTCTTTTAATTCTGCCTTTACCTGCCGATTGAGGAGCCGTACCCCCTCAGTCCGGTTCTGCTCTGCCACATAATCAGCTTCTTCGCCAATGACATTTTCCCGGATTTTATAGCTTCCGCTCTCATCCTTTGCCACGTAGCACCACATGATGCCCGGAGCCAGGGTATCAACCCGGTTAAACTTCACATCATAGGTCACATACACCACAAAGGAATCCTCTGTAAGTCCCTTTCTGGTGTAACAAGTCACGTCCTGATAATCCTGCACATATACGGCGTCTTCCTTTAAGGCCTTTTTATAATAGTCCATATTTCCGTCATCGGCCTTTCCAAAGACCTGATAGAGCGCAGCCGGATCCTGATCGATCTTTGCCTGAAAATAGGCTCCTACTACTTCGTTTACCTGCGGATAGGCATCCTTTTCCAGATCATACGCAGAAAAATCGGTCACTGTTTCTGCTTCTGAGCCGTTTTCTTCTGCCAATGAAGCTTCTGAAGGCTCATCCGCCTCTGCTGCCTCAGAGGTCTGCTCCTTTGTGCCGTGACTCACATCCTCGCCCAGAATCTCAATTACGCCATCCTGGTGTGTGCCGTCCTTCCCCGCAAAATGGGATACCATAAGAGAACCTGCAGCCAGGACTGCCAAAACCGCAGCTGCAGCAGCTCCCAGCTTTACATATCTGCTTTTATCATCTCCGGGTCCTTTATAGCTTGATTTCCATTTAACCTTGCGCTTCATTCTCTGACCTCCGTTTCAGGCCCCGTAAAGGCCGTATCTCCGCTCTATTCTAGCAAAAAGGGATTCAAATTGCAACAGAAAAACCAGGAGGACACGCCCCCTGGTTTCTCTGTGTAATGCAGAATAAGGTATCAAAAATGCGTCTGATAGGAATCGAACCTACGCACGCGGCTCCGGAGGCCACTGCTCTATCCACTGAGCTACAGACGCATCTCCATTATGATACTATATTTTTCCTGAAACTTCAAGTCCTAATTTTACACTTTTATCCTTTTCTTCTTTCCTATCAGTTTAAACACAGAATCCATCAGAAACACGGCCAGGGCAATGGCGCCCGCAATCTGAAGGGTTTCCACCAGATAATACATGGATTCTTCCCTGCTGTTGCGGATAACATAATACACGCTGTTATAGATGGATGTACCGGGCACCAGGGGAAGGATTCCCGGCACCAGGAACACACTGACCGGAGCCCTGAAAATCCTGGCAAACAGGTGCCCCATAAGGGCCACGGACAGACTGGCCAGAAATGCTCCCAGTATCATGGAGCCGGAGCCTGCCTTTACCAGCAGATATACCAGCCAGCACACTCCGCCGGTCAGCCCAGACCACCCCAGATATTTCCTCGGCATCTCCAGCACCAGCCCGAAGCTGAGCACTGCCATAAACGAACCTGCCACCTGAATCGCAGCTACCATATTCCGCCTCCTCCTGCCAGCTGGTGGAACAGGGCCATGCCTGCACCCACTCCGGCAGCCACCGCCAGAGCAGTCACCACTGCCTCCAGCATCCTGGCCGCCCCTGAGGAATAATCCCCGTTCAGAGTATCCCTTACCGCCGTGGTAAAGATAACACCGGGCAGCAAAGGCATGATGGCGCTGATGATAACCACGTCATTACTGGCTCCTGTCAGAATCCACCGGTTCATGGCCAGGGCAGCAATACCGATGGTAAACGCCCCCAGCCCATTGACGCAGAAATCATTGAATCCCAGACCTGATATGGCGTATACCACCATTCCCAGAATTCCGCCGATTACAGCAGCCCCCAGGCAGTCCGCAGGACTCCCGCCAAGGACCACGCCGAAGAATACGGCGATAAACGCATAACTGAGGGCCTTTAACTCCCTTTTATACTGACAGCTGTCCTTTATTTCCTCTAGCTCCCGGTAGGCCTCCTTAGGGCTCATAAGGCCGCCGCACAGCTTTCTGGACACCTCATTCACACGGTATATCCGGTTCAGATTGGTAGAGCGTGCCTCCACTCTCCGCACCAGGGTCAGCGCCTCTCCCTCGGGGCTGTCCAGACTCACAAAAATGCCTGTGCTGAATACCATGGTCTGTGCATTTCTGTCATGGCAGCACCCCAGTATATAATGTATGGTTCCCTCTATTCTGGCAATCTCGGCTCCGCTGATCAGCATGATTTCCCCGGCCAGGACAGCGGTACTGGCTATCAGATGATCCTCGCTCCAATGATGTTCGTCCACTCGTCTCCATTCCTTTCTGAAACTATAATCGAGTATATCAGTACCACGGCCATCCGTCAATTTCATTTCTTGCCATTTTCCCGTGATTTCCCCACCATTCCCGTCCGTATAGTCAATAGAATGACAATATATCCCTGGAAATCCCGATAAAATGCGGCTTTTCCTGCCCCATGCCTCTCTCTGACAGCCCGGCAGCAAAAAAATCCCTTTCCCGTCTATTGACAAACATGGCCTTATGGATTAAGCTGGTGTCAATTCATTTACTTTCTGATATTCATATAATATCTGATATTCATTTATAGTTTGATATTCATTTTATCCATCTTAAATTTATCCAAGACAATTTCACCGGAAGTTTCCCTTATGAACCAGTTCAGAAAACCTTATCATTCCGTTCAGTAAAGATATGGAACTGTTATTCAGTTTACATAAATATCATCAAAAGGGGGTATACATTTGGTATACGAACAATTTTTAGCTGCTGTAAAAAAACGTATGGAGGCAGAGCTGGGAAGCAGCTATGAGCTGGAGCTGCACAAGGTTCCCAAAAACAACGGGCTCATTCTGGATGGACTATGCATCACCAGAGGCAATACCCATATCGCTCCTGCCATCTACCTGAATCCCTGCTATGACCAGTATCGCAAAGGGATGCCTTTGGACCAGATTGTGGCAGAGCTTCTGACTCTGTACCGCCAGAACGATACACCGCCTCCCCTGGATTATGAGATGCTGTCCGATTATGAAGGCATACGCTCTAATATTGCCTGCAAACTGATACATGCTGTCTCCAATGAAGCCATTCTGAAGGACGTCCCTCATATTCCCTGGATGGACCTGGCCATTGTATTCTACCTCTGCATACATGAGGATGACTCCGGCCTCATGACCGCCATGATTCACAACAGTCATCTGCGTATCTGGAGCATTTCCCTGGAAGATTTAAAAACATCTGCCCTGGCCAATTCTCCCAGGCTGTTTCCTCCTGTCATCTCCAGCATGGCTTGTATCATCGAGGAGATGAACCGCGGACTGAATCCTGATTTTCAAGAAACCCGTCCAAAGCCGGAAACCCCTGCTCCGTTTTACGTTCTCAGCAACCGTTCCGGTATCAACGGCGCTGCCTGTATCCTGTATGAGGACGTATTAAAAAACTTCGCAGACGGGGTGGAAAAGAATTTAATCATCCTTCCATCCAGCATCCACGAAGTCCTGCTGCTGCCTGACGACGGCGATATATCCTATGCGGAGATGAGCCGACTGGTGACTCACATTAACCGGTCCGAGGTCCCTGAGGAAGACCGCCTGTCCAATCAGGTATATCTCTATTCAAGGGAAACGGGGGAGGTCACCTTGGCATCCTCCGGCCCCGCTTCCATTTGCTGACCTTAAAATTCCGGGCTGCCCAGGCTGTTCCCCGGTACGGTCTTTATCCAAAGATAAGGCTGCCCAGCTGAAATACCAGCATTGCCCCTGCCCAGGCCACGGCCAGCTGGAACAGCACCATTCCTATGGTCCATCTCCAGGATCCTGTCTCCCGTTTAATGGTTGCCACTGCCGCGATACAGGGTGAATACAGGAGACAGAATATCATCAGGGCATAGGCGTTCACACCTCCAAAACCAGCCATGGCAAGCTGAGTGGAAAGCGCTGTCATACCGGCAGCGGAGTTTACATTGCTGATTCCGTACAGAACGCTGAAACTGGAGACAACCACTTCCTTTGCAGAGAGACCGGAAATAAGGGCTACTGCCACCTGCCACTGCCCCAGACCAGCCGGCCTCAGAACCGGCACCAGAACATGACCGATGATTGCGGCAAAGCTGTGGGACACGTCGGACACGAATCCCTCCGGCCCAAGGTTCAGCACGAACCAGAGCACGATGGAGGCAATGAAAATTGTGGTTCCTGCCTTGCTGAGATAGTCCTTCACCTTATCCCATACATAGATGGATACCGTGCGACCGTTAGGCGTTTTATACTCAGGCAGCTCAATCAGCAGGGCGTTCTGGGCGCTGTCATTCTTTCCATGGATATGTACGATAAACGCCACCAGGATTGCCATGCACAAGCCGATGATATAGAGGGAGTAGGCCACAATCAGGGCCCTGTCCGGAAAGAACATTTCCGCAAATAATACGTAAATCGGCAGCCTGGCAGAACAGGACATAAAAGGTGTGATTAAAATAGTCCTCCGCCTGTCCTTCACACTCTCCAGAGCCCTGGTAGCCATGACCGCGGGAACCGTACAGCCAAATCCTAAAAGCATGGGTAAAAATGCCTTACCGGACAGCCCTACCATTCCCATGGTTTCATTCATCACATACGCTACCCTTGCCATATATCCGCTGTCCTCCAGGAAAGCCAGGGCAAGGAACAGGATAAAAATATTGGGCAGGAATGTAAGTATACCGCCCACGCCTGCAATGATGCCGTCCACGATCAGGGATGTGATCCACTGGGCCGCGTGGACACTGGTAAGAAGTGACAGGACTGCGCCGGAAAACATATCCAGCCCCATCTGAAAATACTCCTTTAAAAAATCAC
>OHCY01000653.1_pt1 | contig 11109 bp, 10 predicted proteins | sample 1566951 | NCBI WGS metagenome assembly OHCY01 (sample SAMEA3879548, study PRJEB24766) | human gut metagenome | biome: human-associated habitat; feature: feces | place: USA | collected 1985/1987
TCTGCTTCTGCATCCGCGATATCATCAATAGCCTTCGTGCGAACTACCTTTAACTGTTCGATCTCAGTCTCAAGAAGTTCCTTTGTATTAGCCAGATCACGTTCGAGTTCTTCTTTCTTGAGTCTGAATTCCTCTTTGATATCAATCTCTTTATCCTTATAAGCATTAATCATTGCAACCATAGAATTAGCTTTGGCTTCAATACCATACAGATCCTTAAGCTCTTTTTTCTTAATAGTGGTCGCTTCCTGTAAATCTGTATATTTCTTAATAATCTCAGGATTAAAGATATTTTCTGTAGCAACGCTATCAGCAGATTCAATGATTGCAACTTCTTCTGCCGCACGAGCTGCAGCCACTGGATCGTCTTTTACGCTCTCTACTTCGTCCAATCTTTTCTTTGCCTCATTGTAAGCATCCATAATTTCCTGTTTTGTACTTTTCATTGTAATTGCCATTTTAAAATTCTCCTTTTATTCTTTATTATTTTTGTTAAAATTCCTCGTAGAATACTTCTTGAGGAGTTTTAGTTTTATTCTTCTCTGCAGTCTGTACTTTCTCTAAAGCGACATTTCGACTAGAAAATACATCATTTCCTACGCGATCATATCCAAATATATGTGCCTGTTTATCTCTTTTGTCTATTCCAACAAAATAATCCTCTCCTACTGTTCGCACCGTTAATTCGCATACATCATAAATACCCACTTTAGGAAGTATTCTTGCAAAGTATAGTTTATCTTTTACATTTACTACTGATTCCATAATTAATCACATTTACTATATCCACATGCTTTACATGTATTACATCCACCCTCAAAGATTAACTCTTCCCCACACTGAGGACACACAGGTTTTTTTATTGTATTTGACTGTGGATTTTTCTCTTTTTTTATATCAGCAGAATCTGAAACAGTATATGTTCCATATTCAAAAACCTCATCATCATCCGTTACCTCATTTTGTATCTCTCTATACATATCTATGAGTGCGTTTCCTATAGCCACCGGACAACTGCTGCCTTTTGACGTATCATGTTTTGTTGCTTTTCTAACCGCATAGGATGGGCATGTACCAGATGATTGGAGTTGATCAACGATAGAATAAATATCAATGCCGCCTCTAGCACACAGAGAAATCATTCTGGATAACCCAACCATAAAATTAGCACATCCGCCTGAACTTCCTTTACTAAAATATGTTTCTAATAACTGTCCCGTATCAGGATCAAAAAAAGCTTCACAATGTAATGTTCCACAACCTGTCGTAAGTGTTCTTTTCTTACCTACACAATTATCATCTGCTTTAATAATCATCCCTCTACGTAATTCCATAGGAATTGATTTGATATCATTTTTTCCTTTTAGTTCAGAGGAATCTGTACTAAGAATACCTGTACGTTTGCATCCATCGCGGAAAATAGTAATTCCTTTCAATCCTTTTTCCCATGCATACATATATAAGTTTTCTACATCTTCTACTGTTGTATTATTTGGAAGATTGACTGTTGATGATATGGAGGCATCTATATGATTTTGCCAAATAGCCTGCATATCAATTCGATTTTTATATGGAATATTCTGAGCTGTTACAAAGAATTCTGGTAAGTCTGAATCATCTTTAATATTATGATTATCTATATATTCTTTAACGATTGGAGTATATACCTTATAATACTCATCATGCCCTTTTAAAGATTCTGTTTTTCTCGTGTAATAATTAGCAAAAATTGGTTCGATTCCACCGGACACTCCAAGCATTGTAGAAAGAGTGCCAGTAGGAGCTATGGTGAGTAATTGAGAATTTAACAATCCATATTTATCCACCAATGTTTTTGTTTCACCTAATGCATTTTTTGCAAAAAATGGAGATTGAAGTATGGCTTCTCTGTTATATTTAGGATACACTCCATATTTGTTCGCAAGTAACGCAGAGGTTTTAATTGCTGTATCTGCCATAGCACAACCAATCATATCACACATATAAATTGATCCTACGCTGCCATATTTAATATCCATTTTAATAAGCATATCAGCTAAACCAAAAATCCCTAATCCAATCTGTCTCCAATCTGCTACAGACTTTCTTTGTTCTTCAAGTGGATGTAATGGCAGACCTTCGTCTAAAACATCATTAAGAGCTTCCACAGCAATAGACACTGTATTTTTAAAATCATCAAAATCAAATTGTTTATTGCTTGTTACAAATTCTGATAAGTTAATACTACCTAATAAACAGCTACCACCTGCAGGAAGGGGTTCTTCCTATTATATTATCGTATAAGTTTTTTATCTTACACTTCTGGAAATTTCTTTCATATCTACAAAATTACAGGTGAGATCTTGTAGAGTACGTCTGTCAATTCAGACCAGTCTAGCATACATTTTCTTTGGAAATATATATTATTTCTTTTAACTTATCTAGTAATTCTCTCAAATTTTTTACATTAAAACACACAAAAATCGTTCTTAGATCTTTAATATCATAAACTTCTTTTAACATTCTTCGTAAATCACACAATGTTCCAGTAATTTTATTATATGGACAATTCAATACCACATCTTTATTTTTTAAAGCCCATTTTTCTACATCGTTTTTTATAATATACTTTCTCTCTAAATTTCTTTTATGAGAAATTATCGCACTATTATTCACGCCCTTTTTCCAGCATCCTGATTTATTAGCACAGTTTATACTGCAAAATTTTTTCTTCTCTGCTATATTTTTTTGATAATAATATGTTTTTCCACATATAGGACATATGAAAGGATATGATTTTGCATTTCTTTTCATTGTTTCCGTGCCTTTTAACAACCCTTCTTTCATCTTTTTAGCTATTTCTTGATTTTCCCATTTTTTTTCGTTGTTTCTCCAATTTTTCTTTTTGTTTCTTCAGATTTTTTTCCACCTGAATTTCCACCAGAATCAAGATTATATCCAAGATTTTTATTTGTAGAATCATAGAATTTAATCCAAAATCTTTCCTTTTCATTTAGTTCTTCCAATGTTTGAGCTTCATCAATTTTCTCAAATATAAAATTATCATATCCATATTTATTTAATGCATTATGAAAATATACTGATTTACGGTTTTTACTTTTTGCTTCTCTGTAGTGTTGTTGCTTTCTATACTCCAAACTATTGATAGTTTGACCAATATAAATCTTATTGTTTATTAGGTTTGTTGATTTATATATAATCAGCGTAATCTCTCCTTTCTCTATGCCAACTATATATTTTCCAAAGTTCCGTACTCTTGGGTGAATTATTGCTCACAATTATCGCTCATCACCTATGCGTTACAATCCTCTTTGTTATAGTAGGATCTCGGTATTCCCATATCTGTTCTATAGACTTAGAGTTCACCGATTTTACGGAATGTTTTACTTGCGCCCAAGATCCCAAGCACAAGGGTTCACACCAGCATATCCAAACTTTTTATCTTCGCTTAACAGGTTATAATTTTCAATCCGATTCCAAAATAACATTCCTGGTTCAGCATAATCCCAATTCATTTCACACATCTTATGAAATAATTCATAAGCATTTACTTCTTTAGTAATTGTTTCACCCGTTTCCATTCTTGTAAAAGACAAAGTAAAAGGCTGTTTATTTTTTACTGCAACCATAAATTTATCTGTAATACGAATTGAAATATTAGCTTTTGTTACTTTATTCAAATCAGATTTTATACCAATAAATTCTTCAAGATCTGGATGATCACAAGACAAACTAAGCATCAATGCGCCTCTACGATTGTTTTGTCCAATTAATCCTGTAATCATAGAATATAAATCCATAAAACTTACAGAACCTGTTGTTGTTTTTGCAGCATTTCTTACTTCTGCACCTCTTGGGGCAAGATTACTGATATCAATACCACAACCACCACCATAAGAAAATGTACGAGCTAATTTCTTTGCACAATCGAAAATAGATTCCAAGTTATCTTCCGGTGGCGCAATAACGTAGCAATTTGAGAGCGAAATCTTTCTTCCTTCATTTTCAAGTCCTCTGTTTGCAAGAATCCTTCCACCAAATAAAAACTTTTTCTCTTTAATCAGTTCTCTAACTTTTTCATTTTTACCACTTACTCGGTCGAGCCATGCGTCAAAATTCTCATCGTTGTACCTATACTTTTTATTCCAGATATCAATTCCAAGCTGATTATCTTTTCCTAGCCATTCCTCTATTTTCATTCCTTTACATCATTCCTTTCCTTTTTATTCTCTTCCTTTAATTTATAGCGCCCATTAGCTACACATAGGCTAAGAAGAATTATTCCTGTTACTATTCCTAAAATAAATCCAATCAAAAACATCTTGTCACCTTTTACATTATGTTTCTAATATATACAAGTTTAAAGCAAAAATTAGTGTTCTAATTCATTTTTAATCCACTGACACACCATATAAACTGATTCATCAAATGGTCTATCATTTAGTAGATGATAAGAAAATCTTTGCTGTTTTTCAAAGGCCTCAAACTGTTCACTCTCTTTATCGTATCGTTCCTTAAATTTTTGTTTTGTTCCACCACGTTCAATGTATCTTTTTTCTGCCATCGTGTATGGGATTCTGAAATAAATAACCACAAAATCGAACCATGTCCTGCATGAATTAAATAAAGCATCTACTCCATTCGGATCAATAACGTAAATATCTGAATTATTGATCTCTTCAAATGTAGTAGCATACCTATATCCGTTGATAATTGTTTCTGCAGAAAATCCATATACACTACCAATCTCATCGAACTCTTCATCAGATACAAAATAATGATCTGATCTTCCAAATAGTTCTGATTCTCTAGGTGGTCTAGTTGTATAGCTTTTTACTACACGTAATCCCATTTTATTACTGACCGCTTCTGCAATTGATGATTTACCAGTCGCTGTACGTCCAACAAATAAAAATTTAATCGGTTTCTTTGGCATTTTGTACTCCTTCTGTGCTGTCTTGAATAAAAAGAATATGATTATTTTGTTTTGTGCAGGCTACCTTAAATAAGGTAGCAGTACTTTTATCATTTGATCGCAGATATCTTTTACATTGATTTTTCATAACACATGTATTATTCTCTTTCGTACAATAATAAATCGTATCAGACATTGTTATTCTCCACTTCTGCTAAATACTCTCGTGTGATGCCGGGATACCACTCTGTAATCTGTTCCATCAATGATTCAATCATATCCTGTAACTCTGGAGCTGCTGTTCCATGTGCTACACCATATTTCTTAGAACCACGCTCCATATAAATATGTGCAAATTCAGTAATATTTACTTTGAATGTAAAATTCATAGGCAAAGACAGCATATAAAGACCACGTTTAACATCTTTGTTATTTTTCATGCCTTTAAGAATATATCCGTTTTCAGCTTTTACATACTCTTTTCCGTCATATGTAATTTCTTCTGGCGTTTCAATATTTAAATAAGCTAATGCGATATCTGTTGGGATTATTTTAGATTGATAATATTCTGAAATTTCGTTAGATTTGTAATTTGCGAGTCTTGTACTTGATCTGATTATTCGATTATCCATTCGTTTTGCATGAGAGTCAAGATCGTCCGTAGCTCCTCTGTGGAGTCCTTCTACTACAACAGACATATCCAGGAATCTCAGCATTGTAATGTGTTTCTTGCCCCATTTTAGAAGTTTTCTTACTTCTTCACTGAACTCTGTATAATCAGGACTTGAATCATTTACGATTGGTTTACCGCTGTGTTCCGTGCATTTTTCTGTAAGCTTCTTTAAATGCTTTTCTAATTCAGGATTCCATGTTCGCTTACTTAAATACATGGTCCTGATTGCATCACGAATCGAATGCATCTCAGTTAAATATACTTTCATATTACCTCCGTGTTTTTATAACATATTTTTGTTATGAATGTATTATATATCCCTTCTTTATATTTGTCAAGTGTTTTCTAATAATGAATAGTTCTTTTTCAAAAAATGACACATGAATGTGTTACGAGCAAGATTTTCTTTCTTCTTCACAGATCTATTTATCGCATTGCTGTCACCTAAATGATAAAGATTCTTTTTCATACGAGTTAATCCAACATAAATCAAATTTGAGTTTAACATATAACTATGACTTGAAGGAGTCAGTAATACTACAGTATCTGCAGATCCGCCCTGGGATTTATGAATGGAAATTGCATATCCGAGCATTACGCTCTGCATATCACTTTTTTTATAAATTACTTCGATACCATCATAATCAATCACAGCAAACTGCAATGAAATGAGTTTAATTTTTCCTATCATTCCATTTGGAATAAAAGTTGTTTCTGCGTCATCTCCATAAGTAAATTGATTGTCAATATATACAATAGCTTTATAGTTATTTACCGTCTGAATTATAATGTCATCCTTGTAAAATGTTGTTTCTCCAATTTGCATACTTATTGACGATTTGCTGATATTTGGATTAGCAAGTTTCTGTAAATGCTTATTTAACACTATTGTGCCATACTCACCTTTGTTATACGCAGATAACACTAAAATATCTTCAGGTTTATGATTTTTAATCAATTTTCTGTATAGTGACACAGTATCATTCACAATCCTTTCATTTGCTGATTGTATAAATGAATAATCTTTTGCATTCCCAAATACAGTACATTTCTCTTTGATTCCATTTAAATATGGTTTCATATTTCGAACATCTGTAGCAACCTTCATTAGTCCGCCATCAGCATATCTAAATATCTTACTTAATGATATTGTTGGTATTATATTCGAATTCATAAAATCATGCAGAAGATTTCCAGGGCCAACACTAGGGAGCTGCGCTGAATCACCTATTATAATCAGTTTTGTCTTTTTAAAATCAAGTGCATCAATCACATGGGCAAATAAGAAAATATCAGTCATTGAAAACTCGTCAATAATTAATACATCACAATCAAGCTTACATTCTTTATTGTATCCCCAATCACTAGGAGGCCTATACCCTAATCCTCTGTGAATCGTTGAGGCCGGACACTGCGTATAATCACTTAATACCTTTGCCGCTCGTCCTGTGGGAGCAAATAGCCTAAATGTTTTATGATTATCATCGAGCATTTTAATAATCGCAGAAGATGTCATTGATTTCCCCGACCCGGCATTTCCATTGAGAATCATTATGTTATTCTCGCATATACATTTCAGTGCGCTAACCTGCTCATCAGACAAAGAACAGTCACCTGCATTCCTATACTTAGTATAGTCAATATTCCATACTCTTTTATATGTATTGGCATCTGCAATACGTTCTGCAATGTAATTCTCAGTATCATACGTTTTTCTTAATGCAATATCATATGTTTCCTTATTATAATAAAAATAATCGTTTTTTAAACATTCTACATAATGCTGAGAACAAGTAGGGACTAATTTTACAACCTGTTTTCTAAGATCACGCAGGTCCATTTTGGTATTTCCATTATTCTGATTTTCAATAAGGAAATATTCAATACATGCAGCACACCTCTGTTGGCTACTTTTTAAATCAAATGGAAACTTGATTTTATTTGTGCGCTCCAGCTCAAGTAAAATAGCATCTGCTTTAATAAAACCAACACCTGATATTCTTGTCAAACATTTATACGGATCTTCTCTCAATTTCCTCTTAAGCATTTCAATAGATGGATATTCGTCATATATTTTTTTTAACATAGATATAGTCAAAATACCACCAAATTCCACTACAAGATCATATAAAGCATAATTTTGAATAATCTTATCTTTTATTTTTAAGAATGTAGCTTCTTTTATACCTTTTAATTTATTCAAATCAATGTCATCAGTATTTCCTGTAATAACACGATCGATAATATCCGGATAATTTTTCCATAATTCGGAAGCTTGCTTAAATGTTAAAATTTCCTGAAGGAATACATAAACATCTTCTTCGCTTTTAGGCTGATCCATCCTGATATTAACAACCTTATATCCATATCCATATTTATTCAGCTCCTCCACAGCCGTAACTTCATACGACTGTGTTTCGCAAAGATGATGTAGATTTCCAAATATAGTTACATTTCCGTATTTTTCATTATGTTTAATCTCTGGATACTGTTTTTTATCAACATACGCTGAGTAAACTTTATAATCCGGAGAATCATATGTACATCTTTCAATCGTACAATTGAATTTTTTATTTTCTTGTTTCATTATTTTTTTATTACCTCATAATCATCTAATATATTTTCCAGTTCATCAGTTTCAGTCCATGTTCCATTTACACATTTCTTTTTATTTTTCTTGGTAAAACGATCAATTTTCAATATAGAATATTCTCCGAATGGATTATCTTGATAGATTTTAACACTGGTAACTCTTGCTTTTACGTCTTCTCCAGTTTTAATATTATGTAATACTAAATACGGTTTTCTAGCCTCTTTGTATGTCTTATATTCGGTTACAATATAAAATGTTTTGTTTACTTTTGGATTTTTAAATACGATATATTGTAGATATTCTTTTTCAAATTTGACTTGATCAACTACAGACATTGATTGATTTTCGATTCGTAAAGATAACTCAGTAATTAAACCAATATTATCTATCTCTTTATATATTTTTGCTGTTTCTTTTCCGGCGTACTTTTTCATAAGATATTCCGTCAGTCCGAGAGATTCCATTTTGTCTTTCTTAATCTGTTTACATGTAGCGAATTTATCATAAAGATTTGATAATTCAAATAAATATTTATTCTTTCCAAAATCAGAAAAGAAATCTAATCCAATTAGAATTTCCAGCTGCTTTGAATTGACAGATGTATGATCATGGATATCTCTTAACAACTCTATGAAATTCTTATATTTATTCTTTGATAATTCCATTAATTCTTCTGCAATTTGATTGTTGCAGTATTTAATACTACATATTCCTTGATATATTTCGTATGTTTCTTTATCACATGTATATTCAGCATTTGAATATCCAAATCTAATTTGCTTTATATTAATACCTTTGCTTGCTATATAGTCTTTTATTTTATATGATTTATCCGCATCCTCTGCATATACATTCAATGCTTCTGTTAATGTTTCCAGAGGATAATAATGCCTCAAATATCCACACGCAAACCCCAAAAAGCTATATGGGTCAGCATGGTTCTGAGAAAACAAATAAGCACTTGCATCAATTATAACTTGTAAGAAATTTACAATTAAATTCTCAGCTTCTTCTTTTTCTACATTATATTTTTCTTTCATTGTATTGATAAATCCTGGGATATGATGATCGCTGGTTTTTTCTCCTTTATCATCCAACAAATACCCTCCATTTTTAATCACAGGTATATCATTTTCTGTACCAGTCTTTTTTGAAAAATGTCTTCTGACGACATCTGCTTCACCCATTGTAAATCCACAAAATTGATGTAAAAACTGAATGATCTGTTCTTGATATACTAAATACCCAAGTGTAGGTGCTAGAAATTCATTTAATGCAGGATGACCATTATCTCTGTATATACCTTGTGATAACTCATTCCTATATGATTCTCCTGCAGGCCGAATAGCTCCATTTGCCATTGACATCAAATCTATATAAGAGAAATTTGGATTTTTTGATTTAATATTTTTGATTGTACTTTCTCTTAAAATATCTTTTAAATAATTTCCTGCAAAATCAGACTCAAACTGAAATATTAAAGTAGTATCATTGGCAATATCTTTCCATACTTCAATGTCATCAAAATCCATATTATCTGGCGTAAGAAAGTCTATCCCTACAGACTTACAGGTTTTATATATCAGGCCCACACAGTCAAGTCCTAAAACGTCTAGCTTTACATAATTCAGCGAATCTATCTCTTTCATATTAATTTGTGATATTGGTTTATCATCTGATGAAATATATAATGTGCCAAACTTTTTATCTATTTCATGTGGAGCAACAACCAATCCAGCTGCATGTCTACCTAAAGAGGTTATGGTTCCTACAACAATATCTACATATTCAAATAATTCCGGATATTGTTCTCTTACTTTATCTGGTATAAATTCTTTTTTCTTCTCATCCTCTTGCACCATATTAGATATTGCTTGAGTTTGTTCTGGTGTCATACCTAGAGCACGACCAACATCCTTGATAGCACCTCTAAGTTTGATAGTATTAAATGTAATGATATTACAGCAGTGTAATCCTTCTTTTTGGAAAAGATATTGTCTTACTTTCCATCTATCATCTTTATACCAATCCGTATCCACATCGGCCAAACTAATTCTTTCGGTATTCATAAACCTCTCAAAATTCAAATTGAACTTAATACTGTCTACTTCAGTTATACCTAATAAATAAGCTATCTCGCTTCCAGATACAGATCCTCTGGAATATCCAAATTCAACCCCTTGATTTCTTAATGCTGTTTTATAGTCCTCTTCCAGAAGAATAAAATCTATTGCTTGATTATGGATATATGTTTTTAATTCATATTGAATTCTATCTTTATATTCCTGATAGTTTTCGTATTTATTAACACCTCTACGTTTGATGCCGTCTATAATTTTAGATTTTAATGTGCCGAGTGAATCATCATATAGTTTCGGATATTTTTTTGAATAGTCCAATTTAAATGGTTCAATTTGTGCAGCCATTTTATTTGTATTGTCTATGGCTTCTAAGTATATAGATTCGCTTAAAACACCCTGTTTTTTATATGCATCTACTAAATCATCGTAAGTCTTAAATAATAAATCCCAGTTATCTTCTCCGGCAAATTTTACATCCTTTGATTTTTGCATAATTTGTCTGCCAAGATAGTGTTTATTATTTAAACAATGCGTATCTGTTCCTGCAATCAATGGAATACCATATTTTTTTGATATTTTTTCAAGATATATATTATATTGCTTTTGCTTATCATCATTATGATGTTGAATTTCCAAATAACATCTATGTTTGTTTTTAATGCAGAATTTTAACATTTTTTCCTGCATCGGCTTATTTTCACTTGCCAATATTCCACCCAGACATGCAGTAGTGATAATAATATTATCAGATGTATTTATTAATTCATCTATTGTAATTCTGGGATTATAATAAAAATGTCCATCTCTTAAAAAGGCTTTAGAAGATAGTTCATTTAACTCTTCTACT
>OHCY01000692.1_pt1 | contig 10440 bp, 13 predicted proteins | sample 1566951 | NCBI WGS metagenome assembly OHCY01 (sample SAMEA3879548, study PRJEB24766) | human gut metagenome | biome: human-associated habitat; feature: feces | place: USA | collected 1985/1987
TTTCTTTTCTTGATTACATCTACTTAGCCATAAGCTGCTTCATGCCCTGGCTTTTGGAACCTGGGTTGTCCGATCCATAGCCCTCCAGCAGATTGACAACGCCCCACACGCCAAGTCCAGCGCCGAGAGCCACAACAAGAGTCTGCAAAGTATCAATAGCGGAAGTGAAAAACTGCATAGAGCCTCCTTTTCTCCGGGGTATTCCCGGCCATGAAAAAAGCCGCCATTTCTGGCGGCAGGTTACATACTTCGGGACACTTTGTCCCAAAGCCCTATTTATGCAAAGGCGTCCGGATCGTCGATGTCATCATAATTGAGGATGTCCTCGTCCTCGCTTGTGAGCCCATCGTCCGGCACAGCCACGGCATACACCTCACACAGCTCGTCCGGCCCGGGCCGCCTGCGGCGGTTAATGAGCCGGTCAAGGTCAAAGGCGTTTTTCTTTTTGTCGGCTTCAGCCGTATATCGGTAGTTCGGGTGCTTTTTCAAATCGTATTTCGGGGAATAAAACGGGGGCAGGCCCCGAAGCTGTAAAATGCACTTATCCCCGGGCATGGTCGCCAGTTCGCTGGGTGTCATCAGCTCCCGGCCCAGCCGCTGGTTATTTTGACTGCAGCTTTCCGACTGGCCACGGGAGCGGCTGTCCGTCTGCATGGAGATGGTAGCCTTACCCAGCCAGTTCTCGGATATTTCCTTGATGGTGCTGGCCTCCCGGCCCCCGAGGAATATCACGCTGTCCATATTTCCCAAAATGGTTTCGGCGTGTTTATCGTAAATTGCCTTACACTGAGCCAACTGCTGATAGAACAGCGTCAAGCTAATCTCACGGGAACGGATGACAGCCACGATCTTTTCAAGCTGGGGAACCTGCCCTGTGTTGGCGGCCTCGTCCCACAGCACCCGTACATGGTGGGGCAGGCGGCCTCCGTGAACATTGTCGGCCCTCTCGCACAGCAGATTGAACATCTGCGAAAAGGCCAGAGCCACAAGGAAATTATAGGTTTGCGTAGTGTCCGAGATGATAAAGAACACCGCCGTTTTTCGATCCCCGATGCGGTCAAGCTCCAGCTCGTCATAGGCCATGACCTCCCTAAGCTGGGGGATGTCAAAGGGAGCCAGCCTTGCACCGCAGGAAATAAGGATGGATTTTGCTGTTTTGCCGCTGGCCAGTTTGTACTTTTTATACTGCTTGACCGCAAAGCAATCCGGCTTTCGTTTTTCCAAGCCCGCAAACATATAGTCCACGGCGTTCATAAAATCCTCGTCATCCTCCTTGACCTCCATCCCGGAAATCATGTCAACCAATGTGTTCATGTTCCGATCCTCAGCGGGGCCTTCAAAAATGATATATGCGATGAGGGCGCAGTAAAGCAGGGTTTCCGATTTTGTCCAGAACGGATCGCCTTCCTTGCCCTCGCCTTTGGTGTTGGAAATGAGAGCGTCCACAAATTTAAGGATGTCGGCTTCGTTGCGGATGTACGCCAGCGGGTTATAGTGCATGGATTTTGTGAAATCAATGGAATTGAACACTTTGATCCGATACCCACGCTTTTGCAGGAAGTGGCCCACCTGCCCGAGAACGCCTCCTTTGGGATCGACACACACATAGCTGCATCCGCCGTTTTTGTCTGAGCTGGCCTGCAAAATCTGCGGGGTAAGCCAGAACCGGGTTTTGCCGGAGCCGGACGAACCGATCACACAGGCATTGAGGTTGCGGGCGTTGGCCGGATTTTTCGGACGGGTATTCATGGTAAGGAACTCCGTCCTGGTCAGAATGATGTTGTTTTCAAACTTTGGATCTACGAAAGGGGCTATATCTTTCGGACAGCCCCAACGGGCTGATCCATACTCCTCATCCCGCCGAAATTTTTTGGCGTTTTTGCTTTTCACATAGACCATCACCCGGAACGCCACAGCCCCCACAATGCCAACGAGCCAGTCAAAGGGAGCAAGCCCCGGGGCAAAGTCGGCAAAGGCCGGGCCAATGGTCTGGCCCAGCCCCATGAGTTTATGAGCAAAATCCGCACCCGCCGCCAGACGGTAGGCCGTCCCCAGCTTGAGAAAGGCCCACAGGACAAACAGATACGGGATGTTGGGAATAAGGTATTTTTTGATGCTATCGTTCTTCACGAACCACCTCCTTTGTCCGTTCCTGTGTTTTGGGCGGTTCCTTTACAAGCTGTTCCGCCGCTTTTTTGAGTTGTTCCCGGATGGGGATGCGGCTGGATTTTGACTGTTCCAGAAGCCTGCGGGAATACCGCTCAAAACAGGCGGTAATTGCATCTGCCTGTCCTGCCTTGAAAAACAGCAGGTATTTGTCCGGCCCGGTTTTGTAAAAGGCATAGTCCACATGAAAACGGCGGGCCATGCGGTCAAAGAGCTTCGGGGCCTCCACTTCGATGCTGTTTATATTTTCGCCGTGGGCCATGAGCTTTTTCACGCTCTGCCTGCCGTGGGGCCTTTGGGCTTTCTTATGCCGTTTGGCGATCTGGCGGCCCGCCGCCCGGAGCACATAGGCCAGCCCCCGGGCTGTCAGCTTGCTGGCCCGGACAGAAATCGCTATGGAGCTCCGGGAAATTTCTTCATCAATCAGTTACACCGCCTCCTTTCGCCTTGGGACAAATTGTCTCGAAGTCCCCGTTACCGTTCCTCGTGGTGTTTTTCAGCCAGCCGCTGGAACCCCTCCTTTGAGGAACCGTCAATAATTTCTTGATAAGCGGCCATCTGCTCCCGGATCGAAAGCTGGGGGTAAGCAAAAACCCTGTGTTCAGCGGGGATGTCCTGGGGGCCGTGGTAGACCTCCCGGAAATCGTCACTTACCTTCGTCACATAGCCGCCCGGTGCAAAGTGTCCGTTTTCGTTGATGGAAATGTCCCGCCCGTATGCTTCAAAGTCAAAGTAGGGTTTTATATTATCCGGCACTTCGAGACTTTCCATATCCTCCACATAAAGGCGGCCCAGCATTTCCTCATTGTCCACGCCGGGATGAAAGTCGTAGCAGTCCAGATTTTGCGTAAGGTTGATCAAGTCCTGCACCGAGCCACAATGCTGGCCGCTGTCCATAACCGCCTCCAGCGTTTCCCGTTCTGATGGGGAGAGCTCCTTTAGCAGATGGGCCAGATGGTTGAGCTCGTCAATGTTTTCATACTCGCCCAGATAGTCATAAAGGCCGAGAATGTCGCTGTCAAAGGAGATAATAAAGTATTCCTGGCAACGCACCCCGTCCACGCCGATCCGCTTTAAGAGGGACTGCACCTCCTCCGTGTTGGTGGGGAAATGCAGCGTTTCCCCCACCAGATGCCCCGCACTGTAAAGGGCAGGATTTGAAATGAAAGCCTCAAAAACAGACTCCATCAGCGTTTGCCCTGTCCCTTGACGGTCAGGATGCCCTCAAGGGTGGTGGCGGTAATTCCCAGCCGCTGGGCCACGGCAATATCATTTTTCATGGCCTCGGTCATGGTGTGGCCGCAGACCACCAGCACATGGGAGCGGCGGAGCAGGTCACGGCCCATGTCGATGCCGCTTTTATGCTCCTCGGGTACTGCGTCATTGAGAAACAGGGGCAGATAAAGGGGCGGACAGATCGGGGAAAAGCCTGCCTCATAAACCGCCCGGCAGTAGCGGGCGGCCTGTTCTGCGTTTTCACTGTCGCCGCTCAACCATGCGGCGGTAATGTATGCAAGGGGACGCTTCATAGTCAATACCTTCGATATTTTAATAAGAAAGTTCAGCCCAATCCCCCCGCCCTTTCCCAATCATGGGAAAGGGGGCGGCTCTGGAGGATATACCCCCGCCGCTTGCCGGGAAAATAGCACAGCCGGGGCAGACCGTCAAGGGCGGGCCGCCGTAAAACGGCGGTGCGATGCACCCTTGACAGCCCGCTCCCGGCTGTACGAAAAAACAGGCGGCGACGGGGGATATATACCACCAGAGCCATGATGCGGAGGGCAGGGCCCTCGGGACAAAATGTCTCGAAGTGGTTACTTGTCCTGCTCCATCTTTTTCGGGGCCTTTGCCAGCTCGGGCGGCTGTTTCTCCTTCCATTCGTCCAGCAAAGTCATGATCTGCTCCTTCATTTTGGCGGGAGTGGCCTCCTTGCCAAAATACTTTTCCAGTTCAGCGGTAGAAATAATCACGCCTCGATCCTCCTTTTTCTTTTCTGATAAGATGCCGTCAATGACATCACCATTGAGTTTCCCGTCCTTGTCCAGCTCCCGGAGCTTTTTCGCCTGGGCCAGAGAGGGGGACGCCTGTTCTCCGTCAATGGAAACAGCGATCAGCTGCTGGTTTTTGGGGCGGATATAGGAAATCTCCACAGCGGGCATAAAGCCCATTTTTTTATCGTCCACCTTGTCCAGCAGTTCCGGCACAAGGGAGTTCAGCCGCAGATAACGCATGACCTTTTTATAGTTCATGTCGTGCGCCTCGCCCACGATCTCAACGGAGCGTTTTCCAATATCGCCCTCGGCCACATTTTTCAGCCGCCCGCCCTGGTGCTTGATGTCCTCCACTTCCAGCTCCAGCAGGGCGGCCAGTTCGCTGGGGAGCGTCTGATCCCTCTGCTTATTGCTGTCCTTCATGGCCTGTACCGCCTCGTGGTCAGTCATTTCCCGGACGATAAAGGGCATTTCCTTCAGCCCGGCCAGCTCACAACCATGATGGCGGCGATGGCCTGCCACGATCTCATAACCGTTTCCGTCTTTTTCTGGGCGGGCAAGGCCGGGAACCATTACGCCGTTTGCCTTGATGGACGCTACCGTTTCCTGCATTTTGGCATCGTCCCGCACCTTAAACGGGTGGGGACGGAATGTGTGGAACGGATGCATTTCGGAAAGTTTCAGATAGACCAGCTTTCCTTCCTCCACAGGACGGGGTGGAGCGGCTGGCTCAGGCGGAGCCTGTTCCGGGGCCGGAGCCGCATTTTCGGGTGGGGCCTTTTCGGGTTCCGGGGCAGCTTTAACCTCCGCAGCCTTTTTCCCACTTCGGGACAATTTGTCTCGCTTAGTCGGCGTGGCCTCGCCGGGCCTTTTTCGGTTCATCATCCCCAGCGGCGGGAGGTTCCTCCTGCGTTTTCTCCTCCGGCTCTTTTGCCGCCTCCTCTTTTTCTACCTCGGCCCGGGCTGTCTGCCGCTTTTCATTCATCAGCTCATTGATTTTGTCAAAGGACACCACCACATCACCGGGCTCGGGCTGGGCAGGCCCCTCCTGCTGGGGTGTGGGAGCGGCAGTCTGTTCGGGAGCCGGAGCCTGGGGCCCGTCAGCCGTAACAGGAGCGGGAGCCTCCGGGAGCTTCTCCTCACCGGGGCCTGTGTTCAATTTTTCATTTGCCATTCACTATCCTCCTTTTCATGAAAGTTGCACAATTTTGCGGGTTAAATTTCTGTAATTATTTTTCTGCCTCCTTCCGGTCTATCCACGCAAAAAAGCCGCCCGATTTGAACGCCGGGCGGCTTTTTGTGTAATGTGATAGATCAAATATTATTTTTTGTGGTTCGTAGGCTCCGAAAAGCCTTGTATTTACAGCGTTCCTAATAGGAAACAATCATAGGGAAAAGCCACGCCGGAGAAAGACAGTTCTGGACGAAGCAGGAGTTTAAACAATTTCTTGTGACTGTAGAAGACAAACCAGAGGCAAGAATGGCTTTTCTGCTTCTTTACTGGACAGGCATGAGGATTGGAGAATTGCTTGCGTTGACCTATAACGATATTGATTTGGAAAAACGCACAATTTCAATCAATAAATCCTATCAGCGTCTGGACGGCAAGGATATTATCACACCACCCAAGACTCCAAAAAGCAAACGTATCGTGACGATACCGCCGTTTCTTGCAGAAGAATTACGAGAATATATGTCTCATTTATACGGGATTATGGTGGAGGAGAGAATGTTCCGATTTACAAAATCTTATATGGAACATGAAATTATCAGAGGAATTAAGGCCTCCGGTGTGAAGAGGATAAGGCTGCATGACTTACGGCACTCGCACGCTTCTTTACTTGTGGAAATGGGATTTACTCCATTGGCGATTGCGGATCGGCTGGGGCATGAGAAAATTGAAACCACGTTAAACACTTATTCGCATCTATATCCCAACAAACAGGGAGAACTTGCGGACAGACTGGAAATTGAAAATAACAGGGAGGATGAGGAATGAGCGGAGTTCATAAGTATCCGACAATCAGCTTTCGGATTTCACCTAGAGAAAGGGAAGAAATTGAAGCAAAGATTTTAGCAAGCGGAATGTCAAAAAGAGATTATTTTGTACGCTCCTGTATTTATAACCGGGTATGCGTAGTTGGAAAGAAAGAACTGATCTATCAGTTGGTAGAGGAATTAAAAATCATGCAGACAAATATCCGGGAAGTGGCAGATCAGCTTGAACGGGCAGAAATAACACTGTCAGAAGAAGGACTGCAGGATATGAAAAACGACTGTCTGGATATGCTGAAAGCAATTATCTGGCTGCTGGATGGCGCAAGTTACCTGTGGCAGGACAAAGAAAAAAGCCCCGACAGCGGCAACTGTTAGGGCTGTGATAACTGGGAAATTTCTGTTATCAACTATCACAATGCGAGTATAACAGAGTTTCCCATTTGTGACAATCATTTTTTACAGTGGGAGGCTGAAATGCAGAATAGAAAATTAAAGACTGAACTGCGATTGATTAACATGGAGAACGTAGCGGTAGAAGAGGTGGAATGGCTGCTCTACCCGTTTATCCCCTACGGGAAAGTCACAATCATACAGGGAGATCCCGGGGAGGGGAAAACAACAATGGTATTACAGATCATAGCAAAACTGACAAAAGGCGAGCCCGTGTTGCCAGTAATAGACGGAGAGGAAGAACCCGCAGAACAGATAGGAGAATCAGTCAATGTGATCTATCAGACCGCAGAAGACGGGCTGGGGGATACCATAAAGCCCCGTCTTCTGGCGGCAGGTGCTGACTGTTCTAAAGTGCTTGTTATTGATGACAGTGAACAGCCATTGACTATGTTAGATGAACGTCTGGAACAGGCAATCCGGCAGACAAACGCTCATCTTGTAGTATTAGATCCAATCCAGAGTTTCCTTGGGGCGGAAGTAGATATGAACCGGGCAAATGAAATCCGTCCGCTAATGAAACGGGTATCTGCGCTGGCGGAAAAATATCATTGTGCAATTGTTCTGATCGGCCATATGAACAAGAATAGCAATGGTAAATCTTCATACAGAGGACTTGGCTCTATTGATTTTCAGGCGGCGGCAAGGAGCGTTCTGATCGTTGGACGAGTAAAGAATGAACCGGAAATCAGAGTAGCGTGTCATGTGAAAAGTTCCCTTGCACCAGAGGGAAAATCTATCGCTTTTCGTCTGGACAAGGATACTGGATTTGAATGGATCGGGGAATATGATATCAGTGCAGATGATCTGCTGAGTGGCAATAACCGTGGACAGAAGATAAAAGAGGCGAAAGAGTTCCTGCTTGAAATATTGGCGGATGGGGCAGTTGAACAGAATGTCATCCTTAAAGAGTCAGAAAGCCGTGGCATTAAAGGAAAAACGCTCTGGAATGCGAAGAAAGCTCTTGGCGTCCAGTCGATAAAACTCGGCGGACACTGGTCGTGGGTATTGCCGGAACAATAATCAACATGGCAAGATTACCATTTCTTTAAGAAAAGGTAATCTTGCTGCCTTGAAAGGAGCTTTGGATGAAACAGGTACAGATACCACAGGAATTGTTTGTGCAACTGATCCACTATCATCTGATGGAGGACGACAGCCATGTGGATGAGATAAGAATAGGATTAGAGAAGAAACTGGATGCAGTGGTACTGCGTGAGTTATATGGAAAGTCTAAGACTGCGCCGACAGAGGAAGAGCGGGAGAAAGTCCGGCAGGAATATCTGGACAGGCGTGGGATATCAGACAGCTTTCGCTGGTAATGGTTTCTTTGATGATATAAGACAGGAGCGTGGCACGCTCCTGTGATAGCAGACAAGGCGGAAGGAGGGATTTTATGATTATCCAGCCGGAACGTGGAACACGGAATATCAATGAAAAATTTTATGAGATGGAGACGAGACAGATCGCTATGCTCAATGAAATTTTTGGAGAGGTAGAGCTGACAAAAGGAGAAATGCGGACGTTGGTATAGCTTGCAGGATGGGAGGAAAGCACAGTGACAAATGTGGTGTCCGCAATACGAAAAGCAATAGCGGCGGAAGCAAGGCGGCTGGGGCAGCCGCTCCGTCCGTAGGACGGATAAGCTCCCGGCAGGGCGCAAAGGCAGCTTTTGATGGACGGAACGGCTGTCGAAAGTGCTTTTGCGTTACTTTCGACGAAAGTAACAAAGCTTATGCGCCGTATCCGGCGTTGAATACTACCCGAAGAGGGAGAAAGGAGAGTTATTGAAGAGAACGATTAGTTTTATGACAGGTAAAGGTTCTGTCAACCACAATAGTAGAAAATTTCATGCAAGGAATACAGATCCGAAACGGAGTCACTGGAATGTGGAATACTGCAATCAGGATATCCGGGAAGTGTACCATGAATTATTTGATGAGGCACTTGAACGATATAATTCCAAACAGACCAGAAAAGACCGGAAGATTGAAGATTATTATGAGAAGATCTGTTCTGGAAAGCAGGAAAAGCCATTCCATGAGATTATCCTGCAGATCGGGGATAAAGACAATATGGGAGCAACAACAAAAGAGGGACAGATGGCGGCGAGGATACTTGACGAATATATGCAGGATTTTCAAAGGAGAAATCCTACCTTAAGAGTGTTTTCTGCTCATCTTCATATGGATGAGGCCACGCCTCATTTGCATGTAGACTTTGTACCATATACAACCGGAAGTAAGCGTGGATTAGATACAAGGGTATCTTTGAAACAGGCATTGTCAGCACTCGGTTTCAAAGGCGGTACGAGAATGGAGACAGAATTAAATCAGTGGGTGGCGGCTGAAAAGCAGCAGCTTGCCTCAATTATGCTGGATCATGGGATTGAATGGGAGCAGAAAGGAAACCATGAAAAACATTTGTCGTTGCTGGATTTTGAAAAGCAGGAACGTGCAAAGGAAGTGGCGGCACTTGAAGAGCAGAAAGCGGACTTAGAAGAGCATAATGCTACTATGCAAGAAGTAAATGAAAAATGGCTGGATCATTTGAAAAATATTGAGCAGGACATATCTTCGGCTCGGGAAAGTTGGAAAGAAGCCGATAAGAAGGCAGAACAGGCAAAGAAGAATGTGGCACAATATGAGAAAAAGCTAACGGAGATTGCGCCTATGGTAAAAGAGATGGAACGATTTGCAGAGAAATATTCTGCCGATCCAGAGGAGGTGCTGCCGGAGGCGGGAGCATTGGAAACAGGGAAATCCTATCGAGAAAAGAAAGCAAAGCCGCTGATTAAGAAGATTGGGACAGTGTTGCGGTCAGTTTATCGTGCATACCTTGATCTTTCCAGAAGGGTTAGTGATATGCAGAGATCTTATGATAGGGCATTGAGTAAAGTTAATTCTCTTACTGCCCGTGTAGAAGAACTTTGGAGTGAAAATAAAGTCCTAAGGGAAAAACTGGGAGATTTTAATCGAGTAAAACGGGCTTTGGGAAGAGATATGGTTGAAACGATTGTTCAGAGGGAGAAAAATCTGGAAGAAACACAGAGAATACAAAATCGGGAGAGGAAAAGGAAGATAGACAGAGGGGGGAGATGAAGAAACATTTAACTTGCTTTTGTGATTTGGTTATGATGGATAATAAGTCGATTATGTGGTAAAATCAAAGGGCAAAGATAAAAACGCAACGTAAGAGATAATCTCGTACAGAGCCGGTAGGTAGCCCGGCCGCACCGCTTGGTGTAAGTAACCCTCCCTCCTTAGGGTCGTCCATTCTTTGTTCATCACAACCATTTTTAAGGAGGAATTGTCATGGACAAAGTAGTAGGCAGATTAACAGTATTTTTTGAGCAACCATTCTGGGTAGGCGTTTTTGAATGTATATCGGAGGGTAAGCTCTCTGTATGCAAGGTTACGTTTGGTGCGGAACCGAAAGACTATGAGGTATATGATTTTGTCTTGAAAAATTACTATCGGCTGAGATTTAGTCCGGCTGTGGTAACTGATGTAAAGGAGACTGGGCGTAATCCGAAGCGGATACAGCGAGAAGTGCGGAAACAGGTACAGAACACTGGAATAGGTACAAAATCGCAGCAGGCTTTGAAATTACAGCAGGAGCAGTTAAAAACTGAACGTAAGACTGTTAGCCGGGAACAACGGGAGGCAGAGAAACAGCGGCAGTTTGAACTGAAACAGCAGAAAAGGAAAGAGAAGCATAGGGGTAAGTGATATTTGTCCTGTTGCTAGAAAGGTTAGGTGAGTAATGATATGAAAATAAACCTGAATTATTCACGACTTTGCCACGAATGTGGCTGAAAGCCACATAGTTACTG
>OHCY01000696.1_pt1 | contig 10387 bp, 10 predicted proteins | sample 1566951 | NCBI WGS metagenome assembly OHCY01 (sample SAMEA3879548, study PRJEB24766) | human gut metagenome | biome: human-associated habitat; feature: feces | place: USA | collected 1985/1987
CCAGGGTACCCATAATCAGATAATTGCCTGTTTTCAAATCAATCTGCCCATCGTCCGCTGTAAAATAACTCCATGGGCCGTATACCGTGTCATATGTGCGGCATTCAATTAAAATACCATCTTTCCTGCACTGGTCCAGATAGGAGCTATCCACAAAAAAATACTCCACCCCATTGTGTTCCCCGTCCCGTATGGGTCTGGTGGTATACATGGTAACTGTCTTAAGTTCCGGCATTCTGCTGTGGAGCTTCTTATATATGGTATCTTTTCCCGAGGCACTCTTGCCCATGACATAAAATATCTTTCCCATGATTCTCTCTGCACTTTCTATTCTCAGTCAGTTCTCATTCCGTCTTAATATAAAATCAATCCTTCTGCACAACCCGGATGGTCCTTAGGGATTGGTCCGCAGGCCCCTGCACCGGAAGCCCCTTATCCCTGTATTCCAGGATCACTTCCAGAATGGGTCTGCTGATCCATTCCCCGGGAGCCACAATGGGGATACCCGGCGGATAAATATAGACAAACTCCCCGGAAATACACCCTGCGCTGTCCTCCAGACCGACAGACGCCATTTTCTCCTCCATGGCTTCTCCCATGGACATGGCCGTGTCGCACCGCATACTGTATACACTTTTCTGGTCCCCTCTGCGCCCGTCTGGTTTATAACCGGCATCCGTCAGTTGGGTGTCAATCCTGGTCAATGCATCTCCCAGCCGCTCCAGGCCTTCCCCGCTGTCCATAACCGTGGTAATGGCTGTCACGTAATCTGCCCCGTACATCTCCATCTCCAGGTGATACTCTCTGCGCAGAATGTCATCCAGCTGCGCGCCTGTAAACCCGGTCAATCCATCCTCTGCCGGATACAAGCAGGTTCCCCTGGTAGACACCACGATTTTGGAGATATCCAGGTCCCTGATTCCGGCCTGTCCTATAAGCCCTGTATCCGCAAGACGAAGATGCCTCATCTGACCCAGTCTCCGGCGCAGCCTGTGAAGCTGTTTCCCATAAGGCGCCGTATCCGTCTGTTCCATCTGGTAAATACTGTTCTCTATACTGGCCATTAGAACATAAGAAGGACTGCTGCTCTGCACCATATGGATATACCGGTCAATCCGCTCCCTGTCTGCATAGCATCCACCGTCCGGCCGGTTGCATTTAATATGGAGCAGGGCTGTCTGGGTCAGGCTGGGAAGGGTCTTGTGGACGCTCTGAATCACCACATCTGCTCCCAGGTCCAGGGCAGACACAGGAAACATGGCGTCATACCGGAAATGGGCGCCGTGGGCCTCATCCACAATCAACGGAAGCCCGGCCCTGTGTACAATTCGGGCAATGGCCTCTATATCGGATACAATTCCGTCATAGGTCGGACATACGATAAGTACGGCCTGTGTATCCATATACCGGTTAAGCATCCTGTCCACATCTTCAGCCGTAATTCCTCCCTGTATCCCCAATCCTTCTATCTCCTGTGGATAAACATAAGAGGTTTTCAACTGATTGAGACAGATTCCGTGGTACACTGATTTATGGCAGTTCCTGCTCACCAGGATTCTCCCGCCTCTGGGAACGGATCCGCATACTGCTGCCAGTATCCCGCCGGTACTTCCATTAATCAGATAATAGGTCTGGTCCGCCCCGTAGACATCTGCCGCCCATTTCATGGAATCCTTTAAAATGCCCTCTGGATGGTGAAGATTATCAAACCCCTCAATCTCCGTTATATCCACTGCAAAGGGATTTGTAAAGGAGTCCGTGAAGGAGTTCATAAAGGATTCCTCCGGCCCCGTCCTGCGCTTATGCCCCGGCATATGGAAGGGATACATGTCCGACCTGGCATATGCGGCCAGGCGGTTAATCAGAAGTTCTTCCTGTTTCATCCCAATGTCCTCTCACGGCTTCTCAATATCAGCCTTGTCATGCTGTCCTTTAGCTGTTTCCGGTTGCGGACCACCAGCGTCTTATGGGGATATCTGGCTTTAATGGACCGATAGCTGTGGTTCTCATCCCTTCCGTCACGGAGAATCCATTTCACAAAGTCCCAGTCAATCTTCTCACGGCAGCCCTCTGCCATGCTCTCCCTGGTTTTATCCCTGTATTCCAGATACCGTTTCACCGCCTGCCACAGGCAGATTCTTCTGGTATAGTCCATGAATACAATGAGATCCGCTTCCTCCAGACGCCGTTCCTGGCAGAATTTAGCGTAGTTTCCGTCAATAATCCAGCCCGTGTCCTGATTCTCATTCAGAAATTCCTCTGCCATACGCTTTGCTTCTTCCCGGTTCCTCTCTTTCCATCCGGGCTCAAATTGTATCCTGTCCAAATACAGAACCGGGCAGTCGTAGAGCCTGCCCAGTTTCTTAGCCAGTGTGGATTTCCCCGCACCGCTGTATCCCATCACTGCTATTTTCATATTGTCAGCTCCATATCATCCGCGTTTTTCTTTTCATAGTATACATGAAAAACCATGGGATTCATAGAGGAATTCTCAGAGTTTATTTCTGGCTTTCAGCACTGAAAAATTAAAGGTCCTGAGACCCATGGGGTTCCCATCATCCCAAACCTCGTATCTTCCGGCATACCAGGACAGAAGGTGCTCCTTTATTTCGGAATCCTCCATTCCCTCCAGGGCCGGTGCGGCATCTGTGGAAAGGCGCATAAAATCCCTCTGCTCCACCCCGGCAATGCTGTCCTTGTGCGCCACATTATAGCGGGCTGTTATATAGTCCGGCCTCATCCAGGCAAATACCAGATAAAAGGAGGATACCACAGCCAGGCAGAACCGGAACAGAGGAAACTCATGATTGAAAATAAGAATTACCACCCCTGCCATGAGCACAAACAGCATGGCCAAAAACCATAGTACCAGGATTCTGAGAAAGGTCAGCTGGTACTGCTGTACGTAAAGCACCATTCTGTATGCCGCGGATGCCAGCATCACATAGGTACAGAGGCTGACCAGAAGCAGAAACCCATTTAACAGCACATGTTCCCGAAAATACTTAAGACACATGAGCACCATCACAAGGTTCAGGACAGCCACAAAGAGAAGCTGGAAAAATCCCTGTCTGGCGTACTGGGAATAGGTCATCCCCTCCGGCAGGCTGCCCTTTCCCATAAAAAGATACACAATCTGGATGACACAGAATACCAGATAAACCAAACCCACCATGGCCATGAAGCTGACCGCTGCCACCGGCGAATGCCTGCGTACATTGACCATCCCGTCGCTGATGCTTCCTCCATAGGCGCTGCAGACCAGACAGTACATGGCCAGTGACCAGAATATGGTCTGGATCACCACCATGAACAGGGTAACCGGATTGAGGAACTTTGAAATGACAACTGACAGCATGTTCCTGAATACCATATCAGCCCCAGACAAGAGCACACACAGGAATATTACAGCCGGTACAGCCGCACAGGCGCCTGCCAGCAGCCGGAACACATTCCGGCTCCGTTTATCCTTAAGGGACAGTATATATTCCCCTAAATGGCGGAAGGGGTAGAGAACCATCCCTACCGCCTGAGCCAGATACAGAACAATGGAAGCCATATATTTTCCTATATTCCACTTATTATCCTGATGGCACTGGTGAAGAATGAAAATACAGAACAGCAAAATCAGAGCCAGACGGTTCATATAATAACCAACTGCCATATTACCCGTAAAACAGGCGGAAAGCCCAATCAAAAGGGATACGGCTGCCAGCAAATAAGAATCCTTCTTGATGGGCACCCCCATTTTTCTGAATATCAGAAATGCAGCCCCATAGGTCACCGCCACAAACAAAGGGACTGTAATCCCCAGAGGATTCCGAAACAGGCAGAAGCTGGCGCTTACACCATAAAAAATGCTGAGAACACCGAAAAATCCAAACTCCATTCCAATCCGCTGCAGACGTGCGCCTAATTTCTCCTCTGCCCGGCCCCCAGTGCCCTTTACTTCCCCCTGGGCTGTTGCGGTCAAATACATCTTATCGTCCATTCTCATCCTCTCCTTCCTCTTGTTCATAACTTAATATATCTCCCGGCTGGCAGTCCAGAGCTTTACAGATCGCCTCCAGGGTGGAAAACCGGATTGCCTTTGCTTTATTATTTTTCAGGATGGACAGATTTGCCATGGTAATATCCACTTCCGCAGACAATTCCTTCAGGCCCTTTTTTCGCCTGGCCATCATCACATCCAGATTGATTACAATTCCCATGTCATTCCTCCCTGTCTATATGGTCAGGTCATTTTCCTGCTTGTAGCGGATCGCCTGTTCAAATACCAGACAAAGCACAAAACAGAAAAGGCCTGCGATTGAAAACACAATAATAATCACTGCTGTGGCCGGAGTAAACGCCACAAAAAGGCGGAGAACAGACAGAACGGCTATGAGAAAGCTGCATTTCCCCATTCTTTTTAAGGATGCCGCATTTTCCATCACAAATGCATCATCTGCCAGCACAGTTGCAAACATCCGCCGCAGCTCCAGCACCAGCAAAAGAGCCAGCACCCCGGACGCCATGTAAAGCGCACACTGAACCACGTAGTAGGTCCTGAATTTCTCTATATACATACCTACATAATGGAAAATAACCGGAATCGCCGCTGTTATAGCCATCCCCACATAAAACATGATGTCCAGAAGCCCTTTTGTAAATCTTACCAAACGCATATTCATACTAAATCCACCTTTCTGTATTGCTTATGTGCCCTGCAAAAGGGCTTGCGGGGCTTACGGGTTACCCTGGTAAAAGCCTCACCTGGAATTTCTTACTTGATTCCTTACTTGGAATATAACACCATTTATATTATTTTTCAATATCTTTTTATTGATATTCGATAAATTAATATTGATATATGATAAAATTTAAGAAGATTGTAAAGTACGGGGAAAGTAATAAATATCGGCAGCATAGGCAAAATCCAATTGACACAGTATATAGTTTGAATTATAATTATTAGCATTCTAATTATTTTGAAAGGTGGTCCGTATATTCATGACATTTCACTATCTTCTAATGGCAGGCCATGCCATATATCTGAAGCAGCTCATGGCGGAGCTGAACCATACCGGGCTGACTCCCGGACAGCCCAAGGTCCTGGATTATCTCATGGAACACGATGGGGCAAACCAAAAGGAAATAGCAAATGCCTGCCATATAGAAGCCGCGACCCTCACCTCCGTACTCAACGGCATGGAGACAAAATCCCTTATTGAGCGCAGAAGAGCGGACGGCAACCGGCGATCTTTTTATGTCTTTCTGACTGACCGCGGAAGGGAAATGGGCAGAGAGGTAACGGAGGCTTTTGCCAGACTGGAGGAATATACCTTTCAGGATATCCCTCCTGAAAAGGTCGGTGAATTTATGGAAATGTTCCAGGAATTATATGAAAGAATGAAAAATCACGCTGATACCGGGGAACCAACAAAATAAACATTACATTAAAATCAAATAAGGAGACAAACGCCACATGCCATATGGAATCATAACCAACTGCGCTGCCGTATTCCTGGGAGGTATCCTGGGGGCAGTTTTAAAAAATTATTTTCCACAGAAATTAAAAGAGGCCCTGCCCAATATCTTTGGTCTGTCGGCCATCACCATGGGAATCAGCCTTATTATCATGTTAAAAAGTCTTTCAGCCGTGGTACTGGCCCTTATCGTGGGAACGGTCATAGGAGAACTTCTGAACCTGGAGGATAATCTGTTAAAGGGGCTTCACAAGCTGGAGCAAAAACTTCCCGTGAACCTGGATGACGAACAGATGGATGTATTAATCAGCATGATTATCCTGTTCTGTTTCAGCGGCACCGGGGTATTCGGCGCCATGAACTCAGCCATGACCGGCGACCATTCCATCCTCTATGCCAAGGCTGTCATGGATTTCTTTACAGCCATCATCTTCGGAACTACCGCAGGCTATCTGGTAGGCTTTATCGCAGTTCCGCAATTTGCCGTGGGCATCCTTCTGTTTGGAGGAGCTTCCTACATACTCCCCCTGGTCACTGATACCATGCTGGCTAATTTTAAGGCCTGCGGCGGGATCATCACCCTGGCAGTGGGATTAAAAATTGCAGGCATCAAACGGACCAAGGTCTTAAATATCCTTCCGGCCATCGCCATTATCTTCCCGCTGTCATGCCTGCTTTAAAAAATGGTAAAAATCCACATATGAAATGTTGTTGTAACAACATACAATCCGTCGTCTCCATTGTATACTTCTATCATAACATCCATTGGCTAAAGTACCCATAACGAGGAGGATAAAAGAATGATCAGAAGAATTATTAAGATAAATGAAGACCTGTGCAACGGATGCGGCGCATGTGCTGACGCATGTCATGAAGGCGCCATTGCAATGGTAAATGGCAAAGCCAGGCTTATAAAGGACGATTACTGCGACGGCCTTGGCGACTGCCTGCCCACCTGCCCCACAGGGGCCATCACTTTTGAGGAAAGGGAGGCAGCTGCCTATGATGAGGCAGCCGTAAAAGCCCGTATGCACCAGAGCCGGAACTTGTCCCCTTCCGACGCCCCCCTTCACAGGGAATGTCCGGAAAGCCGGCTGACCCAGTGGCCTGTGCAGATTAAGCTGGCTCCTGTCCAGGCTCCCTATTTTAAGGATGCCCGCCTTTTGATAGCAGCTGACTGTACCGCCTTTGCCTATGGCAATTTCCACAATGACTTTATAGCCGGCCGCATCACACTCATCGGCTGTCCAAAGCTGGATATGGTGGATTACTCTGAAAAGCTGACGGAAATCATCCGTCTCAATGATATCAGGGATGTCACCATTGTCCGCATGGAAGTTCCATGCTGCGGCGGTATTGAAAATGCCGCGAAACGCGCCCTCCAGGCCAGCGGGAAATTCATTCCGTGGCAGGTTGTGACCGTGAGGACGGATGGAAGCCTGATACGGTAGCCTGGTATGGCAGACCATACGGTAACCTCTTATGGAAAATAAAAAATATGCCTGAAAACTAACCATCCATGACAGTGTCCTCATTAAACACCTTTCCTGTCTTATACTGCAATTACCCTAAGGATGCATGCAAACCAGAAAGCATACGCATAGGGATGTATTCAACCATTTTAGTATAAACAGGCGAAAGGAAGGTTAGGAAAATGAAACGTATTTCATATGAAAATTTGGAATCTGAAGGGTATCTGTTAAAGGAGGACGCAAAAAGTATTGAAGCATATGCCGGAAAGCATACTGTCATGGTCAGCTTCCGCAATGCAGGTTCCGCCACATTAAACCAGCTGAAAAAGGGAGCCGCCGCAAAGGGACATGATATCCTGGACAAAACCATAAAAAGTAAAACCCTGGGGCTTAAGGCAAATGCTGGTCTGGCAGATTTAAATACGGCACTGCTGTCAGCCATGGAAGCGGACGCCAGTACCGCATCAACCCTTGACGCGTGGAGCCTGCTGGGCGGTTTCGTGGCATCCTGGAAGGGTAATGTTCCGGTGGGACTTTATCTGAGCAGGCTGGGATGCAGTGAAATCAAAAAAAAATTTCCCGGACAATGTACGGTTATTACTGACAGCAAAGGAATGAAACATGATGTCCTTCTCCTGAAAGGCTCCATGCCAGTCATCCTTAAAGTGCTGGAAAATGATAAGGACACATTTCCGCGCTTTTTTTACACTGGCGACTATGATATGCATGACCTGGCCCTGACCATAGGGGCGGGGCGCAGTATCGTGCCTTCAGAAAGCCCTGAGGAACTGCGTATTATCAGCGAGATGAACCATGCCATCTTCAATGCGCTGAAATCAGATACGTCAGAACCCTATAACATAATTCGTTACAACTCCATGAATGTGACAATTAATAAGGAAAAGCGGGATGACCAGGAATATCAGGTGATCCGCCACGGCGCCCAGGTCAGTTATCTGGCTCATATGTTAGCAGAAGAAAAATCGGAAGCAATTATCTATACCGTGGCAGACAAGACACATAATGAGGAAATTGCAGTCTATTCTAAAACAGGCGGCTGGGAACTGCTGGACCCTGTTACGGAATTAAACTCATGGTATGAAAAAAACGGTGTGAAACTTAAAATAACCTGGAAAGATGATGTAAAACAAAAGGAGACCATTGCCAGAGGCATTGCAAACCAAATCTACCGTGAGATTCAGGCAGCCGGCAAAAACAAAGTATCACAAAACTGGCTCGTCAATGCAATACATGTCTGTATAAAAGCTGACAAATCTGTTGTGGATGATATTACAGCATTAACCATAGAAACACTTGCCGGGAATACATCCGGTGCTGTACTGCGCAAAACTGCGGATGGATATGAGCGGACTGTTCCCATGGCATAAGAAAACCTGCCTGTGATGGGCTGTGTATAAAGCACAAGGCGCTTAAGATACGGATATAACCTTATCTTAAACGCCTTTTTGCGGTTGTTATTTCTCTTTCGTCTCAATCATCTTTTTAATATCTTCAATAAACGCATCCAGTCCCGCAGCACCCAGGTCGCCCTTATCCCGGCTTCTCACCGTGATTGCTCCCTCTGCCGCTTCCTTCTCACCCAGAACCAGCATATAGGGAACCTTCTCCAGCTGTGCCTGGCGGATCTTGTAGCCTACCTTCTCGTCCTTGTGATCCAGCTCTGTGCGGATGCCGGCAACCTTTAATTTTTCATATACACCGGTTGCATAATCCATGGACTTCTCAGAAACAGGAATTACTTTAACCTGTACCGGAGCCAGCCATACCGGGAACTTACCTGCAAAGTGCTCAATCAGGATGCCGATGAAACGCTCAATGGATCCGAAGCATACGCGGTGAATCATAATTGGACGCTTCTTGGAACCATCCTCAGCCGTGTACTCCAGGTCAAACCTCTGAGGCATCTGGAAATCCAGCTGAATGGTACCGCACTGCCATGTCCTGCCCAGGGAATCCCTCAGGTGGAAGTCAATCTTAGGACCATAAAACGCGCCGTCGCCTTCGTTTACAATATAATCAAGGCCCATGTCCTCCAGCGCCTTCCTCAGGCCGTTTGTAGCCATCTCCCAATCCTCGTCAGAACCCATTGAATCCTCGGGCCTGGTGGACAGCTCCACAAAATACTCAAAGCCAAACTGTGTATACACTTCATTAATCAGCTTTGTTACGCCCTTGATCTGGTCCTCAATCTGGTCATCCCTCATGAAGATATGAGCATCATCCTGGGTAAAGCAGCGCACCCGCATCAGACCGTGAAGCTGGCCGCTCTTCTCATGACGGTGAACCAGCCCCAGCTCGCCCACCTTTAAAGGCAGGTCGCGGTAAGAGTGGGGCTGATTCTTATAAACCAGCATTCCTCCCGGACAGTTCATAGGCTTGACAGCATAGTCTTCCTCGTCAATGACCGTGGTGTACATATTGTCTTTGTAATGATCCCAGTGTCCTGAATTCTCCCACAGCTTACGGCTCAGAATAATAGGAGTGGAAACTTCCTGATAGCCGTCCCTGTAATGAATCTCACGCCAGTAATCAATCAGGGTATTCTTTAACGTCATTCCCTTTGGAAGGAAGAATGGGAACCCGGGTCCTTCCTCTGCAAACATGAACAGACCAAGCTCCTTGCCCAGTTTCCTGTGGTCACGCTTCTTTGCCTCCTCCATCATGGTCAGGTAGCTCTCCAGGTCTGTCTTATTGGCAAACGCGGTTCCGTAAATCCTGGTAAGCATCTTGTTCTTCTCGCTGCCTCGCCAGTACGCGCCTGCGATACTCGTAAGCTTAAATGCCTTTACACCCTTTGTATACATGATATGGGGTCCTGCGCAAAGGTCCACAAATTCGCCCTGCTGGTAAAAGCTTATGGTCTCCTCCTCAGGCAGGTCTTCGATAAGCTCTACCTTATACGGCTCGCCTTTTTCCTCCATGAATCTGACAGCCTCAGCCCTTGGAAGCACAAAAGGCTTAACCGGAAGATTTTCCTTTACAATCTTAGCCATCTCTGCCTCTAACTTCTCTAGGTCCTCAGGAGTGAAGCCTCCCTCCCTGTCAAAATCATAGTAAAAGCCGTCATCAATAGCCGGTCCAATGGCCAGCTTTGCATCCGGATACAATCTTTTCACTGCCTGTGCCAGCACATGGGATGCCGTATGGCGTATGGCCCTTAATTCATCCTCAGCTTCCTGTACACTTCCGTCTGGTAAAATGATCTTCATACGAATCTCCTTTCTTCTATGGGCCATTTAAGGCTCCATCTCTTTGGTGTTATTCTGATATGATGATTCCGGCTGTTCTGCTGAAAAACATTCCTTCTGAATATGTCCGCTGCCGGAATCCTGTGTAAAAAACGGGAAAATAAAAACCCCTGGACATATTCTTATGTCCAAGGGTGCATTCACACGGTTCCACCTTGATTTTCACTCATTTATCCCT
>OHCY01000708.1_pt1 | contig 10193 bp, 10 predicted proteins | sample 1566951 | NCBI WGS metagenome assembly OHCY01 (sample SAMEA3879548, study PRJEB24766) | human gut metagenome | biome: human-associated habitat; feature: feces | place: USA | collected 1985/1987
ATGAGCTGGACGCCACTCGCGTCGTCCGTGTCTGAATCTTATACTAGAAAGATGACCAAAAGAAAAACCCCCAGACATTTCTGCCCGGGGGTTTGTTTATTTCTGCGAGGTGCAGGGCAATTACATCATGCCGCCCATGCCACCCATGCCGCCCATACCGCCAGCAGCGCCTAAGTCAGCTGCATCGTTTTTCGGCAGGTCGGTAACCATGCACTCGGTGGTGATCATCAGGCCAGCCACAGAAGCCGCGTACTGCAGAGCAGAACGGGTTACTTTGGTTGGATCCAGGATACCCATGTCGATCATGTTGCCGTATTCTTCGGTTGCTGCGTTGTAACCGTAGTTACCGTCGCCGCCTTTAACGGTGTTAGCAACAACAGACGGTTCTTCGCCGCAGTTCAGGACGATCTGACGCAGCGGAGCTTCCATTGCACGCAGTGCAACTTTGATACCCACGTTCTGGTCTTCGTTCTGACCACGCAGGTCAGCCAGTTTAGACGCTACGCGGATCAGCGCAACACCACCACCAGCAACCACGCCTTCTTCTACCGCAGCACGGGTCGCGTGCAGGGCGTCTTCAACGCGTGCTTTTTTCTCTTTCATTTCAACTTCGGTAGCAGCACCTACTTTGATAACTGCAACGCCGCCTGCCAGTTTCGCTACACGCTCCTGCAGTTTTTCACGGTCGTAGTCAGAAGTTGCTTCTTCAATCTGCTGACGGATCTGAGCAACACGGCCCTGGATTGCAGCTTCTTCACCCACGCCATCGATGATGGTGGTAGTGTCTTTGTTGATCACAACACGTTTAGCCTGACCCAGGTCTTCCAGGGTTGCTTTTTCCAGCTCCATACCGATCTCTTCAGAGATTACGGTACCGCCAGTCAGGGTTGCGATATCCTGCAGCATAGCTTTACGACGATCGCCGAAGCCCGGAGCTTTAACCGCAGCAACTTTCACGATGCCACGCATGGTGTTAACAACCAGAGTTGCCAGCGCTTCGCCTTCTACATCTTCAGCGATGATCAGCAGCGGTTTGCCTGCTTTGGCAACAGCTTCCAGAACCGGCAGCATTTCGCGGATGTTGGAGATTTTCTTGTCAGCCAGCAGGATGAACGGGCTTTCCAGTTCTACTGCGCCAGTTTCCGGCTTGTTGATGAAGTAAGGAGACAGGTAGCCACGGTCGAACTGCATACCTTCAACCACGTCCAGTTCGTCCTGCAGACCGGTACCGTCTTCAACGGTGATAACGCCTTCTTTACCGACTTTGTCCATCGCTTCAGCGATCAGTTTACCTACGGTTTCGTCGGAGTTAGCGGAGATGGTACCAACCTGAGCAATCGCTTTAGAGTCAGAGCACGGTACGGACAGCGCTTTCAGTTCTTCAACTGCAGCGGTAACAGCTTTGTCGATACCACGTTTCAGGTCCATCGGGTTCATGCCCGCAGCAACAGCTTTCAGACCTTCAGTGATGATAGCCTGAGCCAGTACGGTTGCAGTGGTGGTACCGTCGCCTGCAGCGTCGTTCGCTTTAGAGGCAACTTCTTTCACCATCTGCGCACCCATATTTTCGAACTTGTCTTCCAGTTCGATTTCACGAGCAACGGAAACACCATCTTTGGTGATGGTCGGTGCACCGAAAGATTTATCCAGAACTACGTTACGGCCTTTCGGACCGAGGGTAACTTTCACTGCATCTGCCAGTACGTTTACGCCGCGCAGCATTTTCACACGAGCGTCGTTACCGAATTTTACGTCTTTAGCTGCCATTATCTTTATTCCTTAAATTCGTATGTTCAGTGTCGTGCGCGGATTACGCTTCAACAATTGCCAGAATGTCGCTTTCGGACATGATCAACACTTCTTCATTGTCGATCTTCTCAGATTTCACACCGTAGCCATCGTTGAAAATAACGATGTCGCCAACTTTCACATCCAGCGGCTTCACTTCGCCATTTTCAAGGATACGGCCATTGCCGACAGCCAGCACTTCGCCGCGGGTGGATTTAGCCGCTGCAGAGCCGGTCAGAACGATGCCGCCAGCAGATTTAGTTTCAACTTCTTTACGCTTGACGATCACGCGATCATGCAATGGACGAATATTCATTGATAACTCTCCTTTGAGAAAGTCCGTATCTGTTATGGGTGACGCCGGAGCTTACGTGGTTTCCCGGCTGGTGACCAGAGAAATGGGGATGAGGCTTCGCCCCTTCAAGGGGGAAAAAGAAAAAAAATTCTGATCAGCACAAAATCGGGTGAAAACCCTGATTCACCTCACATTTCATCGCAATTTCTTCATCACCGTCATAAGCGAATCTGATTGTGCTACCATCGAAAATCTACGCAGTTGCCCATAATTTGGGCGCAATCGGACATCAACCCATGAGTGGACTCAAACAAGAACTGGGGCTGGCCCAGGGCATTGGCCTGCTATCGACGTCATTATTAGGCACCGGCGTGTTTGCCGTTCCTGCGTTAGCTGCACTGGTAGCAGGCAATAACAGCCTGTGGGCGTGGCCCGTTTTGATTATCTTAGTGTTCCCGATTGCGATTGTGTTTGCGATTCTGGGTCGCCACTATCCCAGCGCAGGCGGTGTCGCGCACTTCGTCGGTATGGCGTTTGGTTCGCGGCTTGAGCGAGTCACCGGCTGGTTGTTTTTATCGGTCATTCCCGTGGGTTTGCCTGCCGCGTTACAAATTGCTGCCGGGTTCGGCCAGGCAATGTTTGGCTGGCATAGCTGGCAACTGTTGTTGGCAGAACTCGGTACGCTGGCGCTGGTGTGGTATATCGGTACTCGCGGTGCCAGTTCCAGTGCTAATCTACAAACAGTTATTGCCGGACTTATCGTCGCGCTGATTGTCGCTATCTGGTGGGCGGGCGATATCAAACCTGCGAGTATCCCCTTCCCTGCACCTGGTAATATCGAACTTACCGGGTTATTTGCTGCGTTATCAGTGATGTTCTGGTGCTTTGTCGGTCTGGAAGCATTTGCCCATCTTGCCTCGGAATTTAAAAATCCAGAGCGTGATTTTCCTCGTGCTTTGATGATTGGTCTGCTGCTGGCAGGATTAGTCTACTGGGGCTGTACGGTAGTCGTCTTACACTTCGACGCCTATGGTGAACAAATGGCGGCAGCAGCATCGCTTCCAAAAATTGTAGTGCAACTGTTCGGTGTAGGAGCGTTATGGATTGCCTGCGTGATTGGCTATCTGGCCTGCTTTGCCAGTCTCAACATTTATATACAGAGCTTCGCCCGCCTGGTCTGGTCGCAGGCGCAACATAATCCTGACCACTACCTGGCACGCCTCTCTTCTCGTCATATCCCGAATAATGCCCTCAATGCGGTACTCGGCTGCTGCGTGGTGAGCACGTTGGTGATTCATGCTTTAGAGATCAATCTGGACGCTCTTATTATTTATGCCAATGGCATCTTTATTATGATTTATCTGTTATGCATGCTGGCAGGTTGTAAATTATTGCAAGGACGTTATCGACTACTGGCGGTGGTTGGCGGGCTGTTATGCGTTCTGTTACTGGCAATGGTCGGCTGGAAAAGTCTCTATGCGCTGATCATGCTGGCGGGGTTATGGCTGTTTCTGCCAAAACGAAAAACGCCGGAAAATGGCATAACCACATAATCCGGCGTTTCGACATTAATCCTGGCGATCGTCTTTATGATCAAGGCGGTCGCGGTCATCATCCTTTCGCTGGTACTCACCATCAAAAGTATTACCGCCACCGGTCCCGGCGCTAAAACCGCCGCCTGGCATGCGAGAAAAGCGCAAATGCGGCATCAACTTCACTGTCAGATGCTTTTGCACCGGCGGCAATAAAAGCAGAAGACCGAGGAAGTCGGTAAAAAAGCCCGGTAATAAAAGCAGCAAACCAGCAATGATCAGCGAAACACTTTTAATCATCTCCGCCGCTGGGTTTTCACCCGCCGCCATTTTTTGCTGCATCAGCACGAAATTCTTAAAGCCCTGGTTGCGTACCAGTGACATACCGATAACTGACGTGAATATAACCAGCACGAGGGTCAGCAATACCCCCAATACATGGGCAACCTGAATAAAGATTGAAATCTCAATATAGACATAAAGAAAAATGGCAATAAAAGGTAACCAGCGCAAAGGTTTCTCCTGTAATAGCAGCCGGTTAAACCCGGCTACCTGAATGGGTTGCGAATCGCGTTCAGCTTATATTGTGGTCATTAGCAAAATTTCAAGATGTTTGCGCAACTATTTTTGGTAGTAATCCCAAAGCGGTGATCTATTTCACAAATTAATAATTAAGGGGTAAAAACCGACACTTAAAGTGATCCAGATTACGGTAGAAATCCTCAAGCAGCATATGATCTCGGGTATTCGGTCGATGCAGGGGATAATCGTCGGTCGAAAAACATTCGAAACCACATATATTCTGTGTGTTTAAAGCAAATCATTGGCAGCTTGAAAAAGAAGGTTCACATGTCAAACAACATTCGTATCGAAGAAGATCTGTTGGGTACCAGGGAAGTTCCAGCTGATGCCTACTATGGTGTTCACACTCTGAGAGCGATTGAAAACTTCTATATCAGCAACAACAAAATCAGTGATATTCCTGAATTTGTTCGCGGTATGGTAATGGTTAAAAAAGCCGCAGCTATGGCAAACAAAGAGCTGCAAACCATTCCTAAAAGTGTAGCGAATGCCATCATTGCCGCATGTGATGAAGTCCTGAACAACGGAAAATGCATGGATCAGTTCCCGGTAGACGTCTACCAGGGCGGCGCAGGTACTTCCGTAAACATGAACACCAACGAAGTGCTGGCCAATATCGGTCTGGAACTGATGGGTCACCAGAAAGGTGAATATCAGTACCTGAACCCGAACGACCATGTTAACAAATGTCAGTCCACTAACGACGCCTACCCGACCGGTTTCCGTATCGCAGTTTACTCTTCCCTGATTAAGCTGGTAGATGCGATTAACCAACTGCGTGAAGGCTTTGAACGTAAAGCTGTCGAATTCCAGGACATCCTGAAAATGGGTCGTACCCAGCTGCAGGACGCAGTACCGATGACCCTCGGTCAGGAATTCCGCGCTTTCAGCATCCTGCTGAAAGAAGAAGTGAAAAATATCCAACGTACCGCTGAACTGCTGCTGGAAGTTAACCTTGGCGCAACAGCAATCGGTACTGGTCTGAACACGCCGAAAGAGTACTCTCCGCTGGCAGTGAAAAAACTGGCTGAAGTCACTGGCTTCCCATGCGTACCGGCTGAAGACCTGATCGAAGCGACCTCTGACTGCGGCGCTTATGTTATGGTTCACGGCGCGCTGAAACGCCTGGCTGTGAAGATGTCCAAAATCTGTAACGACCTGCGCTTGCTCTCTTCTGGCCCACGTGCCGGCCTGAACGAGATCAACCTGCCGGAACTGCAGGCGGGCTCTTCCATCATGCCAGCTAAAGTAAACCCGGTTGTTCCGGAAGTGGTTAACCAGGTATGCTTCAAAGTCATCGGTAACGACACCACTGTTACCATGGCCGCAGAAGCAGGTCAGCTGCAGTTGAACGTTATGGAGCCGGTCATTGGCCAGGCCATGTTTGAATCCGTTCACATTCTGACCAACGCTTGCTACAACCTGCTGGAAAAATGCATTAACGGCATCACTGCTAACAAAGAAGTGTGCGAAGGTTACGTTTACAACTCTATCGGTATCGTTACTTACCTGAACCCGTTCATCGGTCACCACAACGGTGACATCGTGGGTAAAATCTGTGCCGAAACCGGTAAGAGTGTACGTGAAGTCGTTCTGGAACGCGGTCTGTTGACTGAAGCGGAACTTGACGATATTTTCTCCGTACAGAATCTGATGCACCCGGCTTACAAAGCAAAACGCTATACTGATGAAAGCGAACAGTAATCGTACAGGGTAGTACAAATAAAGAAGGCACGTCAGATGACGTGCCTTTTTTCTTGTGAGCAGTAACTTAAAAATAACAATCCAATATCAACTTGTTAAAAAACAAGGAAGGCTAATATGCTAGTTGTAGAACTCATCATAGTTTTGCTGGCGATCTTCTTGGGCGCCAGATTGGGGGGAATAGGTATTGGTTTTGCAGGCGGATTGGGGGTGCTGGTTCTTGCCGCTATTGGCGTTAAACCCGGTAACATCCCGTTCGATGTCATTTCCATTATCATGGCGGTTATCGCCGCTATTTCTGCCATGCAGGTTGCTGGCGGTCTGGACTATCTGGTTCATCAGACAGAAAAGCTGCTGCGCCGTAACCCGAAATACATCACGATCCTCGCGCCGATCGTGACCTATTTCCTGACAATCTTGCTGGTACTGGCAACATCTCTCTGGCGACACTGCCAGTTATCGCTGAAGTTGCGAAGGAACAAGGCGTCAAACCTTGCCGTCCGCTGTCTACTGCAGTGGTATCCGCGCAGATTGCGATCACCGCATCGCCAATCTCAGCAGCAGTGGTTTACATGTCTTCCGTAATGGAAGGTCATGGCATCAGCTACCTCCATCTGCTCTCCGTGGTCATCCCGTCCACCCTGCTGGCGGTTCTGGTGATGTCCTTCCTGGTCACTATGCTGTTCAACTCCAAACTCTCTGACGATCCGATTTATCGCAAGCGTCTGGAAGAAGGCCTGGTTGAACTGCGCGGTGAAAAGCAGATTGAAATCAAATCCGGTGCAAAAACGTCCGTCTGGCTATTCCTGCTGGGCGTAGTTGGCGTGGTTATCTATGCAATCATCAACAGCCCAAGCATGGGTCTGGTTGAAAAACCGCTGATGAACACCACCAACGCAATCCTGATCATCATGCTCAGCGTTGCAACTCTGACCACCGTTATCTGTAAAGTCGATACCGACAACATCCTCAACTCCAGCACCTTCAAAGCAGGTATGAGCGCCTGTATTTGTATCCTGGGTGTTGCGTGGCTGGGCGATACTTTCGTTTCCAACAACATCGACTGGATCAAAGATACCGCTGGTGAAGTGATTCAGGGTCATCCGTGGCTGCTGGCCGTCATCTTCTTCTTTGCTTCTGCTCTGCTGTACTCTCAGGCTGCAACCGCAAAAGCACTGATGCCGATGGCTCTGGCACTGAACGTTTCTCCGCTGACCGCTGTTGCTTCTTTCGCTGCGGTGTCAGGTCTGTTCATTCTGCCGACCTACCCGACGCTGGTTGCTGCGGTACAGATGGATGACACGGGTACAACCCGTATCGGTAAATTCGTCTTCAACCATCCGTTCTTCATCCCGGGTACTCTGGGTGTTGCCCTGGCCGTTTGCTTCGGCTTCGTGCTGGGTAGCTTCATGCTGTAATGATCAATCGCGGGGCTTCAGGCCCCGCTTTCTTTCCCGCCGACTAACATCCTTCCCCCGTCCGTTGTATAGTGACCTCTCTCTTGCGGTTCCATCTGTTCTTGCGAGGTGTTTATGCTTGATGAAAAAAGTTCGAATACCGCGTCTGTCGTGGTGCTATGTACGGCACCGGATGAAGCGACAGCCCAGGATTTAGCCGCCAAAGTGCTGGCGGAAAAACTGGCGGCCTGCGCGACCTTGATCCCCGGCGCAACCTCTCTTTATTACTGGGAAGGTAAGCTGGAGCAAGAATACGAAGTGCAGATGATTTTAAAAACTACCGTATCTCACCAGCAGGCACTGCTGGAATGCCTGAAGTCTCATCATCCATATCAAACCCCGGAACTTCTGGTTTTACCTGTTACACACGGAGACACAGATTACCTCTCATGGCTCAACGCATCTTTACGCTGATCCTGCTACTTTGCAGCACTTCCGTTTTTGCCGGATTATTCGACGCGCCGGGACGTTCACAATTTGTCCCCGCGGATCAAGCCTTTGCTTTTGATTTTCAGCAAAACCAACATGACCTGAATCTGACCTGGCAGATCAAAGACGGTTATTACCTCTACCGTAAACAGATCCGCATTACGCCGGAACACGCGAAAATTGCCGACGTACAGCTGCCGCAAGGCGTCTGGCATGAAGATGAGTTTTACGGCAAAAGCGAGATTTACCGCGATCGGCTGACGCTTCCCGTAACCATCAACAAGGCGAGTGCGGGAGCGACGTTAACTGTCACCTACCAGGGCTGTGCTGATGCCGGTTTCTGTTATCCGCCAGAAACCAAAACCGTTCCGTTAAGCGAAGTGGTCGTCAACAACTCAGCGCCACAGCCTGTGTCTGTTCCGCAGCAAGAGCAGCCCACCGCGCAATTGCCCTTTTCCGCGCTCTGGGCGTTGTTGATCGGTATTGGTATCGCCTTTACGCCATGCGTGCTGCCAATGTACCCACTGATTTCTGGTATCGTGCTGGGCGGTAAACAGCGGCTCTCCACTGCCAGAGCATTGTTGCTGACCTTTATTTATGTGCAGGGGATGGCGCTGACTTACACGGCACTGGGTCTGGTGGTTGCCGCCGCAGGGTTACAGTTCCAGGCGGCGCTACAGCACCCATACGTGCTCATTGGCCTCGCTATCGTCTTTACCTTGCTGGCGATGTCAATGTTTGGCTTGTTTACTCTGCAACTCCCCTCTTCGCTGCAAACACGTCTCACGCTGATGAGCAATCGCCAACAGGGCGGCTCACCTGGCGGTGTGTTTGTTATGGGGGCGATTGCCGGACTGATCTGTTCACCATGCACCACCGCACCGCTTAGCGCGATTCTGCTGTATATCGCCCAAAGCGGGAACATGTTGCTGGGGGGCGGCACGCTTTATCTCTATGCGTTGGGCATGGGCCTGCCGCTGATGCTAATAACCGTCTTTGGTAACCGCCTGCTGCCGAAAAGCGGCCCGTGGATGGAACAAGTCAAAACCGCGTTTGGTTTTGTGATCCTCGCACTGCCGGTCTTCCTGCTGGAGCGAGTGATTGGTGATATATGGGGATTACGCTTGTGGTCGGCGCTTGGTGTCGCATTCTTTGGCTGGGCCTTTATCACCAGCCTACAGGCCAAACGCGGCTGGATGCGCGTGGTGCAAATAATCCTGCTGGCAGCGGCATTAGTTAGCGTGCGCCCACTTCAGGATTGGGCATTTGGTGCGACGCATACCGCGCAAACTCAGACGCATCTCAACTTTACACAAATCAAAACGGTAGATGAGTTAAATCAGGCGCTCGTTGAAGCCAAAGGCAAACCGGTGATGTTAGATCTCTATGCCGACTGGTGCGTCGCCTGTAAAGAGTTTGAGAAATACACCTTCAGCGACCCGCAGGTGCAAAAAGCGTTAGCAGACACGGTATTACTTCAGGCCAACGTCACTGCCAACGACGCACAAGATGTGGCGCTGTTAAAGCATCTTAATGTCCTTGGCCTACCGACAATTCTCTTTTTTGACGGACAAGGCCAGGAGCATCCACAAGCACGCGTCACGGGCTTTATGGATGCTGAAACCTTCAGCGCACATTTGCGCGATCGCCAACCGTGAACGACACTTGCAGTGGGAAAGACGGAGGAAAATAGCGTGCAACGTGAAGATGTACTGGGAGAAGCCCTGAAATTATTAGAATTACAAGGGATTGCCAACACCACGCTGGAGATGGTTGCTGAACGTGTGGATTATCCACTGGACGAGCTGCGCCGTTTCTGGCCAGACAAAGAGGCAATCCTCTACGATGCGCTGCGTTATCTTAGCCAACAGATAGATGTCTGGCGTCGTCAGCTGATGCTGGACGAAACGCAAACCGCCGAACAAAAGCTGCTGGCACGTTATCAGGCGTTATCGGAGTGCGTTAAAAACAACCGCTATCCGGGCTGTCTGTTTATCGCTGCCTGTACGTTTTATCCCGATCCTGGCCACCCTATTCATCAACTGGCCGATCAGCAAAAAAGCGCGGCCTACGATTTCACCCACGAACTGTTAACCACGCTGGAAGTTGACGATCCGGCGATGGTAGCAAAGCAGATGGAACTGGTGCTGGAAGGCTGTTTAAGCCGAATGCTGGTGAATCGTAGCCAGGCGGATGTCGACACCGCACATCGGCTGGCAGAAGATATCCTGCGCTTCGCTCGCTGCCGCCAGGGTGGCGCACTGACCTGACAGAAACACAGAAAAGAAGCGATTTGCCGCAATCTTAAGCAGTTGAATCGCTTTTACTGAAATTAGGTTGACGAGATGTGCAGATTACGGTTTAATGCGCCCCGTTGCCCGGATAGCTCAGTCGGTAGAGCAGGGG
>OHCY01000721.1_pt1 | contig 10004 bp, 8 predicted proteins | sample 1566951 | NCBI WGS metagenome assembly OHCY01 (sample SAMEA3879548, study PRJEB24766) | human gut metagenome | biome: human-associated habitat; feature: feces | place: USA | collected 1985/1987
TTGTTCTTATGGCGCAAAACACAATTCCAGTCATTCCACGGGTAATCCGGTTCTGCTCCATAGATTTCCTTTGCCCATTCAAATAGTTCTTTTCGTTCCATTGTTTCCATCCCTATATGATAAGGCGATACACCATAGATTAGGCTTCCATCACGTTATCTGTCCAAAGCTCGCACTGTGTCATTACGGTCTGAACAGCATCATCCATACCCTCCGGTGGGTATTTGTGTTTCTTCAACAGTCGTTTAATGAGAGTACGCATTTTGGCACGGGCAGACTCTTTGCGCTGCCAGTCAATCGTTTTATTCTTACGAAGTGTATCTGCCAGTTCTTTTGTAATCGCAATCAGTTCTTCATTTTCGTAAAAGTCCTTGATTGCTTGCGGTTTCGTAAGTGCATCGTAGAATGCCAACTCATCTGCTGTAAGACCAAGCTGTTCGCCCTCTTTGTGGGCTTCTGCCAGCTGTTTTGCGAGTTTCAGCATTTCTGCAATGACTTCTTCATTGGTGAGCATACCATTCAGATATGCGTTGATAGCTCGCTGCATAATCTCGCTGAACTTTTCGGACTTAACCACATTCGTTCTACGATAAATAGATACCTGTTCTGCTATCAGTTTTTTCAGCAGCTCGATTGCCAGGTTCTTCTCTTTCATTTTGCTGATTTCCTCAAGGAACTTCGGATCAAACAAAGAAAATTCCTCTTGCATATCAGAGAACAGGTTAATAACACCCTCGCTCTTGATGCTCTGCTTCAAAAGCTCATTGATACGAGCGTTCATTTCAGGCAGAGAGATCTTCTTACCGGTTCCCGCATTGGTCAGTCGCAGCACCAGGACACGCACCGATTCAAAGAACGCCGCTTCAAAGCGATCAGCTTCACATACCAGAGAGGAACAAAGAGAAAGAGCCTGATGAAGCATGAGGGCTTCCTTGATAAAGGTGTCTTTTTCTTCTTCCTTTTCACGGGCGATGATATAGTTTACCGCACCGCTGATGGTCTTTGCTCTTTCCAGATCGGTTCCGGTAGTGAACTTGGTGTAATCAAATCCATGGAATATATCACGGCAGACACCGAGCTTTTCGATAAACTTCGGATAAGCGACTTTGGCAACATCCGTATCACCATAGTTTTTCTTATCACGGGTGGTGTAGTCATTCATTGCCTGTTTTAATGCGGTAGCAATGCCTACATAGTCAACGACCAGACCGCCTTCCTTGTCACGGAACACTCGATTGACACGAGCGATTGCCTGCATCAGATTATATCCGCTCATCGGCTTATACACATACATAGTAGCCAGAGATGGAACATCAAATCCGGTCAGCCACATATCAACGACGATGGCAATCTTCATCGGACTGTTATTGTCCTTGAATTTTTTCGCCAGCTCGTCCTTGTGCCGCTTATTGCCGATAATATCATGCCATTCTTCAGGGTCGTTGTTTCCGCCGGTCATAACAATACCGACTTTTTCTGTCCAGTCAGGGCGCAACTCCAGAATCCGCTTATAGATCTTCATTGCAATCGGGCGGGAATATGCCACGATCATCGCTTTGCCTGTAAGCAGACCTTCCCGGTAATTCTCGTAATGGTCAAGAATATCACAGACCAGAGAATTGATAGTATTATCGTTGCCCAATACGGCTTCCATCTGTCCGAGAGTTTTCTTGCTCTTTTCAATAACTTCCGGATCAGCATTATGTGCCATGATTTCATACTCTGTATCAATCATGTGCAGCGTAGCTTCATCCAGATTGAGCTTAATGACACGGCTTTCGTAATAGACCGGGCGGGTTGCGCCATCTTCGACAGCCTGCGTCATATCATAAATGTCGATGTAATCACCGAACACCTCACGGGTGCTGCGGTCTTTCGAGGAAATCGGAGTTCCGGTGAAGCCAATGTATGTAGCATTCGGCAAGCTGTTTCGGATAATACGAGCAGTACCAACAACACGCTTGGCGATTTCTTCACCGTCCTCATTTTTGGTCATCTTAATCTTTTCGGTTAAGCCATACTGTCCACGATGGGCTTCGTCTGCCATAACGATGATATTTCTGCGTTCAGAAAGGGCTTCGTGAGATTCCTCAAACTTCTGCATGGTCGTAAAGATAATACCGTTTGCCTGACGACCTGCAAGGAGATCACGCAGATTCTCACGGCTCTGAGCGTGCATCGGGTCTTGGCGCAAAAAGTCCTTGCACTTTGCAAACTGTCCGAAAAGCTGATCGTCCAAGTCGTTTCTATCGGTCAGCACAACGATGGTTGGGCTATCCAAGGCTTCCTGAAGCAAATGGGCATAAAACACCATCGACAGTGACTTGCCGCTGCCCTGCGTATGCCAGAACACACCGCCCTTACCATCGGTAACGGTAGCTCGTTTGGTTGATTCGATTGCTTTTCTTACGGCAAAATACTGATGATAACCCGCCAGTATTTTGAAGGAGTTTACTCCTTCGTTGGAAAAACAGATGAAGTTCTTTATCAGGTCAAGCAGTCGCTCCTTTTGGAACATCCCCTCAAAGAAGGTATCAAACTGTGCATACTGTGTGTTCTCATAGCTTCCATCGACTGTTTTCCATTCCATGAAGCGATCTTCGCCGGAAGTAATTGTACCGGCTTTGGAGGTCATTTGGTCACTCATAACGCAGATGGCGTTATAAATGAACATGGAAGGGATTTCCTTCATGTAGTTGCGGAGCTGCCGGTATGCAGCAGAAGCATCAGTTTCTTCTCTGGACGGAGATTTCAGTTCTACAATAACGACCGGAATACCATTCAGGAAAAGCAGAATATCCGGGCGTTTGTTGCTGTTTTCAATGAAAGTCCATTGATTTGCTACGATAAAGGAGTTGTTATCAGGATTCTTGTAGTCAACAAGATAGACGATGGAGGAGCGTTCCTCGCCTTTCTCAAAATAGCGCACAGGAATACCGTTTTGCAGGTAGTCCATAAAGACAGCGTTTTTCTGCACCAATTCGCCGTTTTCAAAGTTCTTCAGCTTAAAAAGCGCATCACCAATAGCGTCCTCCGGCAGAGAACGGTTCAAACGATAGAGGGAAGCAACAAGTTCTTCCTCATACAGAGGATTGCGAAAATCCCTCTCTATGTCGGGGCCATACAGGTAACTGTACCCCATGTTCCGGAATAATTCGATTACGGAGTTTTCATAGTCCGCTTCGGTATATAATCTTGCCATATGCTTTCACCCCCTATATCAATGCAAGCTGTTTTCTCAGTTGCTTATCATTCTTTTCCTGTGACACGGCATCATACGATGCCTTGAGCTTACCTAATGCATCATACAGTCTATCCCGATATTCTTCTTCTGAAAACATTTTCGATAACACTTCTGAGGTATTAGGACGTTTTCCGTTTTCTTCTTCCATCTTTCTAATAATAATCTGATACTGATACATTACAGCCAATACACTTTCGTAATCTCTCAGAAAATTGCTATAAAGCGACGTAACATTGCCTTTGAAAATAAGTTCAAATTCCATTGCCATATTTCTAAGTTCTTCTCGTTTTTGCAAAAAATCCTTATGAAATGGCTGTTCCAAGGGATGCTCTATGGCTTCTGCTTGCCCCTCCATATATGTATTGTTTGTAAGCCATATAAAAACAACGTCATTTGCAAACTGAGGTTCTGCTTTCCTTTTCTCTGAAAGGAAAACGTAGTTTTCTTTGCAAAGGGAAATAATGCTATTTGCCATCATATATGCTTTCAAGCGGCGATCAAACAGTTGCTGTTTATTACTTAGTCGTATTTGATGAACCGATACACATATCGCAATGACAGCTGCAACAGATGTCATCACGGTACACCAAAAATTCCAATCTCTAAGCATAGATATTTCTCCCTTCTACAAATTTTAAACGAAAATTTAGCGGCTTAGAGCTGGACGTCAGAGACATCGATTTCACCGGACATTAGCTTGGGCAACAAATTATCTCTCAATGTCGCAAGCGATTGATTCTGACCTTCCAAAATACGTTGCTGTGCAAAGATGGGAGCGCAAAAGTCGCTGAATTTAGCAAGAGTTTCGGCATCAGGAATAACCGCAGGGACATTTTTCATAGTGCTACCAGACACTTCTTTGAAAGTTGATCCAGATGCCATACCCTCAATAATCGGGAGAGTATTTTTCAAAAAGAAGTAAACAAATGGTGTTCCAACCTCCGATTTTGGCACAACTGATTTGAAGCCTTGATTTGTTGTTACTTCTCCAGCAGCGATAGCAATATAACCTATTGGCGCACGAGATGAGAACAACACTGTTCCTTCGGGCATAATTGTTGCACTGCTATTCTTCAAACCGAGTTCGGTTATGTCATTCTCGCCATGAGAAACGAACTTCGACTTGTTGATGGATAAATCTTTCGGTGTTATCCACGCTATACCAGTCTCAGTGTAATACTCAGGTTTAGTCTTTGAAGGTGTACTGCCTCCAACAACGGTACCGAGATCACTAATTGTTCCGGTAGTCCATTCTGGATCGGCTTTATCAACGAATAATTCTTGAAAATATGCCTGAGCTTGCTGCTCTAAATTTTCGTTTACGACCTAACCCATAACTTCTGCGAGTGGCAGGAGTTTATACTGAGGATTGCCACTCCGTAGTCATTCCCTAATCATAAAAGGAGAATAGACTATGAACGATGAATTTGTAAATGATGTGCTACGAGATATGCTGGCATATCTCGATAATGGACAGGCAGAGCAGCTGCGGCGAGTGCTAAAGCATAATCTTTCCGGATATGAGATTCAGCGAAGGACTGATAGTACGGCTGAGGATGCAAGTGAAGAAAATGCACGGTTGACCGGTGTGTTTCTTTCGGCAAAGCGAATTGAGGGATGTTCTGAAAAATCGCTTTCCTACTACCGAAAGACAATCGAAACCATGTCTGAGAAAATTGGAAAAGGAATCACGCATATTACAACCAATGATCTGCGTTCCTATTTGACCGACTATCAGACAGAGCGAAAATCCAGTAAGGTTACGATTGACAACATACGCAGAATCTTATCCAGTTTCTTTTCCTGGCTTGAAGATGAAGATTACATCTTGAAAAGCCCGGTACGCAGGATTCATAAGGTAAAAACGGCTGTGACTATCAAAGAAACCTACACGGATGAAGCACTGGAAACCATGCGTGACCATTGCGACTCTCTGCGTGATCTGGCTTTGATTGATATGCTGGCATCAACCGGAATGCGTGTAGGCGAATTGGTTCTTCTCAATCGGGATGACATCAACTTTGAGGAACGAGAGTGTGTGGTATTTGGTAAAGGCAGCAAGGAGAGAATGGTCTACTTTGATGCCAGAACCAAAATCCACCTTCAGAACTACCTTGCACAGAGAACGGATGGCAACAATGCCCTATTTGTGTCGCTGAAAGCACCATACGAAAGATTGCAGATTGGCGGTGTAGAATCAAGGCTGCGTGAACTTGGTAAGCGGCTTTCGCTTCCGAGAGTACATCCGCACAAATTCAGACGAACCCTTGCTACAATGGCGATTGACAAAGGAATGCCTGTGGAGCAGCTGCAACGGCTCTTGGGGCATCAACGAATAGACACGACCTTGCAGTATGCAATGGTCAAACAGAGCAATGTTAAGATTGCTCACCGCAAATACATAGGTTAGGAGTGTGAACTATCGTGGTAAAATTTAAGGATATATGCACTAAAATAGGTAGCGGTGCTACACCGAAAGGCGGAAAGGAAGCATACTGTGAGGAGGGTATCTCCCTAATCCGAAGCCAAAATGTGTTGGATTTTGATTTCTCAGCTGATGGGTTAGCTTTCATAAATGATTTGCAGGCAGAAAAACTGAAAAATGTAATTGTTGAAGAAGGCGATGTTCTACTCAATATTACAGGTGACTCTGTTGCAAGAGCGTGTATGGTAGATAAAAAGTATTTACCGGCAAGAGTTAATCAGCATGTCTGCATAGTACGAGCAAATCCGCAAAAGGCTGTGCCAAGCTATCTGTTGTATTTCTTGCAGTTAAACAAAGAATATTTATTACAATTAGCGGCTGGTGGTGCAACAAGAAACGCTCTTACCAAAGAAATGATTAACAATCTGGAATTGGAATTGCCTTCGATTGAAGATCAACAGAAAATCGCTGCAATTTTAGATGACATACAAGCAAGAATAGATTGCAATAATGCGATAAACGAAAATTTAGCGGCTTAAAGGTCGATGTCGGATACATCCAGTTCGCCGGACATCAACTTAGGAAGAAGCGTATCTCTCAGTAACGAAAGCCGTTTGTTCTCAGCTCTATTGGAATAGATCTGCTTAATCAGTGGTAATGCAATGGTATTAAACTCGACTAACGCTACTTCTGACGGCAAAACAATGGGATATGTCATAATCTGCTGTTTATCTCCACGAGGCATTTTTGTTCCTTTGGCTCCAGCAACCATAAATGCGAAGAACTTGTCGGCATATAGCGTGCTGAATAGGTACGCTGAGTATTGAGGTTGATTAGGCGTGAAGCAAAGAACATCGGTCGAGCAGCCACACTCATCCTCACAGTAGACAATTTTCTTAAAGTAAGGGCGAATGTTAGAAATCAAAGTATCACCCTTGTGGCAAGCAGTAGTCTGCGGCGTTGTTGGGAGGCTTGTAGCCTCGGTAGAGCCGGCTTTCCTCGGTAGCATATTCTCCGTTGAGAAGTAAGTGGTGACATCCAGCTCAGAAACAGCCACTCTATCTTTGGAATACGAGCAAATATCCGAAAGGACTCCCTGTTTGGCTGCTATATCAACATCGCCAAACCGTTCTTGATATACCGTTTGCAAAAGAACAGCTAAATTTTCGTTTATCTTATCATTTATTAAAATCTTCTCATCTATTGATGACAAGATACTTGCAATTTTCTTTTGTGTATCAAGATCAGGGCAACGTACAACGCATTTCATCAGCTCTGGCTGGCGCAGTCCAACTACCGTTGTTCCTGTTGCTCTGCCATCCATTTCACCCTGAAAATCTGAAGTGGTCATGTAATAATACACAAACTTTGAATCATGTTCTTCCTTAACTCTCACACCAAAGAGTCTCTGGCTAAGAACAATTTTTTCTTCACTATCCCAATAAAGGATTTGCCCAAAGGGAGCTTCGGAAGTGATAATAATATCTCCTCGTTGAATCTCATCTTTCATCCATTTGTGATACATTTCCTCACTCACGAATCGAATGGTATCAGGTTGAACTATGTGACCTGTCTTAATGTTTTTTGCAGACAAAGCACGATAGCCACTTTCACTCCAATCGCCACCAAGTTTTTTTGGTGTTTTTCCTCGATAATCAATTACGAGTTCTGTAATTTCACCAAGAGGGTACGCTCTCCAATTAAATCTCATAACCAATCGCCCCCAGCTTCTTACGGATTTCTGCTTCGAGTTCATGGGACTTGGCAAACATATCAGAAAGCTCCGAAGTCAGGCGAGCCATTTTTTCATCAAACGGTTCGCTATCTTCTTCCTGTTCTTCAATGCCAACATAGCGCCCAGGAGTCAGAATATAGTCCTGCTTTTCGATAGTCTGCAAATCGGCTACCGCACAGAATCCCTTCACATCTTCCAAGGTTCCGTTCTGGAACGCTTCAAAGGTGTCCGCCAGTTTCTGAATATCTTCATCCGTGAAGTCTCTGTGTTTGCGGTCAACCATGTAGCCCATCTTGCGGGCATCAATGAACAGCGTTTTGCCTTTCTGCTTTTTGTTCTTGCTAATGAACCAGAGCGTAACCGGAATCGTCACGCTATAAAACAGCTGCGTAGGCAGGGCAACGATACCTTCCACCAAATCAGCATTGATGATATTCTTTCTGATCTCACCTTCGCCGGAGGACTGTGTAGACAGTGCGCCGTTTGCAAGCACCAGACCAATCTTGCCGTTCGGTGCAAGGTGGTGGATCATGTGCTGAATCCATGCGTAGTTGGCATTACCGGCAGGCGGTGTTCCGTACTTCCAGCGAACATCGTCCTGCAATTTATCCTGTCCCCAGTTGGACAGATTGAACGGCGGGTTTGCCATAATGAAATCCGCACGAAGATTGGCGTGGAGGTCATTAAAGAATGTGTCAGCCTGATACGGGCCGAAGTCTGCATCAATGCCACGAATCGCCATGTTCATCTTTGCCATCTTCCAGGTATCCGCATTGGATTCCTGACCATAAACGGAAATGCTCTGACGATTGCCGCTGTGTGCCTGGATGAACTTCACGCTCTGAACAAACATACCACCGGAGCCACAGCAAGGGTCATACACACGGCAGTTGTTGAACGGCTTCAGGATTGCAACGATTGTCTTAACGATGCTGGACGGGGTGTAGAACTCGCCGCCCTTCACACCTTCGTAAGCAGCAAACTGTGCGATGCAATACTCATAAGTTCTGCCCAGAAGATCTTTGCCTTCCTCTGTATCAGACATATCCATATTGGTGAACAGATCGACGACATCGCCCAGAACTCGCTTGTCCAAATCTGGGCTTGCGTAATTTTTCGGAAGCACATTTTTCAGAGATTTGTTTTCTGCTTCAATCTCTCGCATTGCTTCATCAAGGACTGTGCCGATTTCCGGAGTGTGAGCCGCAGCTGCAACCGTAGACCATCTTGCTTTCTCCGGAACGAAGAAAATATTTTCGCCTAAATACTCGTCACGATCTTCTTCAAAGCCTTCGCCCTCTGCAACAAGCTCGTTATATTTTCTTTCAAATGCACTGGAAATATAGCGAAGGAAAATCAGTCCAATGATTACCTTTCTATATTCAGCGGCAGGGATGTGTCCCCATAACACGCAGGCAGCATCCCAAATTTGTTTTTCAAAGCCAATGTTGGCATTGTTCTTTTCAGCCATTGCCGATTCCTCCACTCTAACAATTTAATGTAGTTATGCTTCTTCAGCTTATATTCTATCAAAGAGGCTATCCCATAAAACGGACATTTTACTTTTCATCCGGAACTATTTCCATAATATCGTCGAAGGTGCAGCCCAGGGTAGAACAGATTTTCACAAGCGTATCTGTAGTTACATTCTCACCTCGGTGCATTTTGTTGATGGTATAGTTACTCAGATTTGCCTGTTCAGCCAAATCTTTTTTCTTCATATCTCGGTCAATCAATAGCTTCCATAGTCTCTTATAGCTGACAGCCATCATTTCACCATTCCTTTCTTCCAGATATTTCGTTCAAAAAGTACCTGTACTTATAATTATAGCACGCAAATAGGTAAACTCAACAAGAAAGTGAGCTATCACTATATTTTATTTTCTCACCCCAAAGAATTATCCGATTTTTTGAAGTGACAAGGCTTTTAGAGTATCGAGAAGCGGAATTTTGGGGTTTTACAAATTGGCAAGCAGTGTAAACCTGTACAGGTTCACTCATTTTCTCGATTTTCCCTTCGGTGCAATCTTCGCAAATTTGCTTGTTGGGGAAGCATCCCCAATCCCCTTTGAACATCATCTGCCGATGATGGCTACACGATTTTCAATCGTTTCTCAAAGAACAGTAGAATAAAAATTTGCCCATGGTTGAAAGCACCGAAATCGAAAAGCAAAAAAGCAGCCACGATCCGCACCCTTTGGGGAGTGCAGACCGTGGCTTTTTGCTTTAACGGAAGTTCTTCTTTTCCTCTTTCTCTTTCTCTTTTTCCTGCTCTTTCTGCCTGTCGATATTCAAAATCGTTTCAACCGTCCGTTTGGCAATCAGCAGTTCTTCTTTCTCTTTTCTGATCTGACGGTACTCAGCGTAGTCCTGCTTTTTCTGGACTGCCAGCTGATGAAACTCCTCATACAATGATTGCATGGACGGGAGCTTTGTAATCTGCAATTCATCAAAGGCTTGCTTCGCCGCTTTATGAATTGTGATTTCCTGACGGTGTTCTTCAAAGAATTTTTTGCTATATCCAGACTTGCGGTACTCGATATAAATTTGCCTTGTGTTGCGATAATTTTTGATGTGCTGCTGCAACGCCTGAACCTCAA
>OHCY01000732.1_pt1 | contig 9808 bp, 9 predicted proteins | sample 1566951 | NCBI WGS metagenome assembly OHCY01 (sample SAMEA3879548, study PRJEB24766) | human gut metagenome | biome: human-associated habitat; feature: feces | place: USA | collected 1985/1987
AGCCGGCAAGCTGAAAGCGGTGATCACACAGAATATAGATAATCTTCATCAGATGGCAGGAAGCAGAAGAGTTATGGAGCTTCACGGAAGCGTGTACCGGAATTACTGTATGAAATGTGGAAAATTTTATGATTTTTCTTACATAAAAAACAGTACCGGCGTACCTCACTGTGAATGTGGGGGGATCGTCAAGCCGGATGTAGTGCTTTATGAGGAAGGCCTTGATCAGCAGACCCTGACAGATTCTGTGCGTGCAATTTCCCAGGCGCAGGTTTTGATCATAGGAGGTACGTCTCTTGCCGTTTATCCGGCTGCCAGCCTGATCGATTATTTCAGGGGAGAATGTCTGATTGTGATCAATAAGGCTCCCACACCAAGAGACCGCAGCGCGGATCTTCTGATCAAAGAGCCGATCGGACAGGTTTTTTCACAGATCAAAGTAAAAGGAGAATAGCAGATGGGTTATATCTATGAGGTAGGAGATGTTGTGACACTGAAAAAAGGTCATCCCTGCGGAAGCAGAGACTGGGAGATCCTTCGTGTAGGCGCGGATTTCAGACTGAAGTGTACCGGCTGCGGACATCAGATCATGGTTCCCCGTAAAATGGTGGAAAAAAATACAAAAAATCTGAAAAAAGCAGAACCGGGCAGTTGATAAACGGCATAGGATGAAAGGAGGCTGAATTTAATGTGGAATAAAATTAACAGGATTTTAAAGGGACAGCTTGTAACCTCACTTCTGTACACGCTCCTTGGTCTGTGCTTTGTGCTGATGCCTGTGGACGCGGTAAATGCAATCTGTAAATTTGTGTTTGGGATTCTTCTGATACTGGCAGGAATTTACCATATTCTGATCTATGTGCTGGAGAAAATGAACGCCACACTTCTGGATCTGCTTTCAGGGGGAATGCTTCTGGTGATCGGGATCTTTCTTTTTTACAATCCGCAGATCGTGGTTAAGCTTCTTCCGGTTCTCCTTGGAACCTTTGTGCTTGTAGATTCCGTGTGGGTACTGAAAGGAAGCCTGCGCCTGAAAAAAGCAGGAAGAGGGGAATGGAAAATCCTTCTGATCGGAAGTCTTATTTTTATAGGATTTGGTATTGCCATGGTTATTAATCCCTTTACCATGATCAAATATACAGTGATTTTTGCTGGAGGTGTAATGCTGGCAAACGGTGTGGTGGATTTTGTCTTTCTTGTACTGATCCGCCGGGGAATGAAAAAGGCTGAAGAGGCTGTGGAAGAAGCTGTGGAGCAGATGAAAGAAGCTGAGATAAAAGAAGCTGAGATAAAAGCAGAAGAACCGGAAGCCGACAGAGACACAGAAAAGGAACCGGAGTATACCGCATGGAGTGACCGAAGAACAGTTTTAGAACAGAAATCAGAAAAAAAGGAGGAGCAGGAAGATCCGGAAACAGCAGGTTCCAGGCAGGAAGATTCAGAACCGGTTGTTTCAGATGCAGAAGAATATTACAGAAAACAGGCAGAAAAAGAATCAGAAGAGGAATGATCTGATACAGAAATATTGATATTTTTAAATATCATGAAAAACAAACATATTTCTTGAATTTTTATCATGGAAGAATTGTATTCTCAATTCTATAATAAAAACAGGTTAAATCAAACGGGTAACATGTTTAGCTGTATTTTATAGAAAAGGAGAGGATATCACATGAAAATGAAAAAACTTACAGCAATGGGTATGGCTGCACTGATGGCAGCGACAATGATTCCGGCAGTTCCTGTTATGGCAGAAGGCGAAGGAAAAGTATATTATCTGAACTTTAAACCGGAGGCTGATGAAGCATGGCAGAATCTGGCAAAAGCGTACACAGAGGAAACAGGAACAGAAGTAACAGTTGTTACAGCAGCATCCGGCCAGTACGAGACAACACTTCAGTCTGAAATGGCAAAAAGTGATGCTCCTACCCTTTTCCAGGTAAACGGTCCTGTTGGCCTTAAGAACTGGAAAGATTACTGCTATGACCTGAAAGATTCTGAAATTTATTCCCAGCTTACTTCTGACGCCTATGCGCTGAAAGATGGAGAAAGCGTACCGGGAATCGCATATGTAATCGAATCCTATGGTCTGATCGTAAACAAAACTCTTCTTGAAAAAGCAGGTTATACACTGGATGATATTAAGAGCTATGACCAGTTAAAGGCAGTTGCGGATGATATCCAGAGTAAGAAAGATGAACTGGGAATCAAAGGTGCCTTTACTTCCGCTGGTATGGACGCTTCCTCTGACTGGAGATTCAAGACACATCTTGCAAACCTTCCGATCTATTATGAGTATAAAGACGAGGGTGTAGATGATGCAGCTGAACTGAAAGGTACTTACCTTGAAAATTACAAGAATCTGTTCGACCTTTACATTACAGATTCCACCTGTGATCGTGCAGAGCTTTCTGCCAAAACAGCAGACGACTCCAGAAACGAGTTTGTAAACAGCGAAGCAGTATTCTATCAGAATGGCTCCTGGGAGTATGCAGAGCTTGCAAAAACCTTCAGCGATGAAGAGCTTGCAATGATTCCGATCTACTTTGGTGTGGATGATGAAAATCAGGGTCTTGCTACAGGTACAGAGAACTACTGGTGCGTAAATAAAAATGCTTCTGAAGAAGATATTCAGGCAACTCTTGATTTTATGAACTGGTGTGTAACTTCTGAGACAGGTACAAAATCCATGGCAGAAGATATGGGATTCACAATTCCTTTCAAAACAGCAGTTGCTCCTACCAATGTATTTGTAAAACAGGATCTTGAAAATACAGAAGCAGGACTTACTCCTATATCATGGAACTTTACAACCATGCCGTCTGAGGAATGGAAAAATGGTGTGGGAACCGCACTGACTGCTTATGCGGCAGAAACCGGCTCCTGGGACGATGTTGTAAGCGCATTTGTTGACAACTGGGCAATGGAAAAAGCTCTGACCGAATAATCGTATTGAACAAAATGTAACTGGAAAGGGGGCGCTGCAAACCCGCTCCTGGCGGAACCTCCACCGGGAACGAGAACATGCGGCAGCCCCCTTTCTGCGTATAAGGGAAAGAGGAGAACAAGATGGTAGGAAAAACAATCAAAAAATGGTGGCCGGTTTTTGTACTGCCTACACTGGCCGCTTTTATAATCGGATTTCTCTGGCCGTTTATATGGGGAATTTATCTTTCATTCTGCAAATTTACAACTGTACAGGACGTAACCTTTGTAGGACTTGCCAATTATTCCAAACTGCTTCTGGATAAAACCTTCAGCCATTCGTTCTGGCTGACTGTAATATTTGCTTTTGTTTCCAGTATTCTGATCAATGTGCTGGCATTTTCTATTGCTCTGGCGCTGACAAAGGGATTCAGAGGAACCAATGTTTTCCGTACGGTATTTTTTATGCCAAACCTGATCGGCGGTATTGTACTTGGATACATATGGCAGACGCTTTTGAACGGACTTCTTTCTATGTGGGGACAGCCCCTGCTTGCACTTTCCGCCAAAAACGGGTTTATCGGAATGCTGCTCCTTCTGATGTGGCAGCAGATCGGATATATGATGATCATTTATGTGGCAGGACTTAACAATGTATCGCCGGATCTTATTGAAGCGGCTCAGATTGACGGTGCAACTTCCAGGCAGATTCTTTTTAAGATCAAAATACCTATGATCATGCCTTCTGTAACAATCTGTACCTTCCTGACTCTGACAAACGGCTTCAAGATGTTTGACCAGAACCTGTCTCTGACAGGAGGCGCGCCGGGCAAGCAGTCACAGCTTCTTGCACTGAATATCTACGATACCTTTTATGCCCGCAGCGGACCTATGTGGAAAGGAATCGGACAGGCAAAGGCAGTTGTATTTTTTATCCTTGTAGTAGCCATTGCACTGATCCAGCTTAAAGCAACATCATCCAAGGAGGTGCAGCAGTAATGGAAAATAAGAAAAAGAATCCTGTAGCTACCATTATCCTGGCAGTCATCTCTATTTTGTGGATGTATCCCATTGTTCTGATTCTTTTTAACTCATTAAAAAAGGAATCAGCAATTACCACATCTACGGTTTTCAGTATTCCAAACAAAGAAACCTGGAATGGTCTGTCAAACTTTGTTGCCAGCGTAACACAGATGGATTTCCTGAAATCTTTCTGGTACAGTCTTGTGATTTCAGTGATGTCAGTAGTTTTGATCCTCTTGTGCTGTTCCATGTGCGCATGGTATATTGTCCGTGTAAACGGAAAGCTTTCCAAGCTGTTTTATTACCTGTGTGTGTTCAGTATGGTAGTTCCTTTCCAGATGGTAATGTTTACTCTGGCAAAGACAGCAGATACCCTGAAACTGAACAGTCCGTACAGTATCTGCATTATTTACCTGGGATTTGGAGCAGGGCTGGCTGTGTTTATGTTTACAGGCTTTGTAAAAGGAATTCCGCTGGAAATTGAGGAGGCGGCGCTTATTGACGGCTGCAGTCCTCTGCAGGTATATTTCCAGATTCTGATACCAATTTTGAAACCAACCATTATTTCCACTGCAATCCTTGAACTGATGTGGGTATGGAATGACTACCTTCTGCCTACGCTTGTTCTTGATATCAAGCAGTATCGTACCATTCCCATGGCAGTCCAGTATTTCAGAGGCAGCTTTGGACATGTACAGATGGGACCTATGATGGCAAGTATCATGATTGATATCATTCCGATCATTATTGTATATCTTGTATGCCAGAAATATATTATCGAAGGCGTGGTAGCCGGAGCGGTAAAGGGCTGATCGCTTTTGAAAAGATTTTGTGGGGGTGCTGTAAGGAAACTTCAGCATCCCCTGTTATATTTTAGGATATTTTATAACCGGTATCCTTGTAGGGGCTGTTTGAGAATGATACAATAAAGCGGATGTCAGATTTTTAATGGCTGAAAGGAAGGAATAATAAAATATGATACAAGTGCTGATCGTAGATGATGAAAAGCTGGAACGTGAAGGAATCAAATATCTTCTTGCCATGGAAGAGGGGGAGTGGAACATCAGAGAAGCTTCCAATGGAAGAGATGCTCTGCAGATTCTGAAAAGTGAGGAGACGGACCTGCTTCTGACAGATATCAAAATGCCCCACATGGACGGGCTGGAGCTTACCTCAAAGGCAAAAGAATTGAATCCGGGACTTCAGGTTGTGATTTTCAGTGGATACAGTGACTTTACTTTTGCCCAGGAAGCAATCCGATATGGAGTAACAGAGTATATGCTGAAACCGGTAGAGCCGGAAAGCTTTCACAAGACCATAAATCAAACAAAGAAAAATATTCTGAAGAAAAAGGATAAGGAAACCAGGGAGCAAAAGGAACAGGATTTCCTTCAGGAGTATTTTCTGGAAAGCTATCTTTATACAGGCAAAAAAGATATCCTGGAAAAATCAGAAGGCATGATCAATCTGGAAAAATGGAAGTGCTGGCATTGTGCGATCCTGATAGAATCGGATATGGCGTTTTTTGACACTGCAGAAGAGAATTTTTCCACAGAGCTTCAGAAAGAGCTGAGGCGGGTATTTTTTTATCTGAATCTGAACAACAGACAGTCACTGCTTTTATTTCAGGATAATTACTGTGATTACAGTCTTGTGGCAAATCACATTTATATGTTTTTGAAAAGAAACTATAAGGAAAGCTTTTATCTGGCAGTGAGCAAAAAGTTTGAAGGCTATGAATGTCTTACAGAGATCATGAGCCAGCTGGAGCAGCAGATGGAAGAAAAATTTTATCATCCGGAAAAGCACATTTATTCCAATGATGAGGCGCATCTCAATATGGAAGTAAAGGAGGTACAGGATTCCAGACTTTTGCAGCTGATCTCGGAAGACGTCAGCAGGAAAGATATCCGGCAGCTCAGAAAGCATTATCAGTGTCTGAAGGAAAAATACAGCGATAATACTCAATATTCTGCCATGTATATCAAGTTTGTGTTTTCCAATGTGATACAGGAGCTTTTTCAGGAGAATCAGTTTTCGGGGGAGCGGAGAATTGAACATGAAATTGACCGTTTATATAACTGCAGAAACATTATGGAGATTCTGGAGGTGACAGAAGAAAACATCCGAGAGTACGAAAGCTTTCTGGAAAGATCTATGAGTGAATCAAGAAATGAGGTGGCTGCAGTAAAAAAATATATCTATCAGCATTATGCGGAAGATCTCAGCCTGGAAACTCTTGCGGAAAAGGTATATCTTTCATCCGGGTATCTGAGCTTTATTTTTAAAAAGGAAACAGGCATGAATCTGAACCGGTATATCCGTGTTTTTCGTATGAAAAAAGCAAAAGAACTGCTGAAAAATACAAATATGAAGGTGGCGCAGATCAGTGAAAAGGTAGGATTTGCCAATGTATCGTATTTTTGCCGGAGTTTCCGGGAATATTACGGATGCAGTCCGGAATCCTACAGGAAAGGAACAGGAGAGGATGAGGAAGCTTTATCAGATCATTAAAAATATGAAGTACCGTCACAAGCTGACACTTCTTCTGGTAGGAGCAAGTCTTGTTCCAATGACAGTTCTTGCTCTGTACAGCCATATGCGTATGAGCTCCTTTGTCCGTCAGAGGGAAATGGAGGATATGGATTCTATTCTGGAACAGACAAGGGAAAACATTGACAGTCAGGTTGCTGTGTACACCAGTCTGATTAATTATCTTACATATTCTCCGGATATTGAGGAGATTATCAAAGAAAAGAACATGGATAATTATACGGCGTATGAGCAGTATACAAAGGTGGCGGATCCCCTCCTTTCAGTGCCAAAATCCTATCATGAAGCCATTAAACAGATTCAGCTGTTTGCGGACAGCATCCGGGTTGAACATGAATATACTCTTGTTCCTCTTAAAAAAATCCGGGAAGAGTGGTGGAGCAAAAGTATTGAGGAGGATGTAAGAATCCAGTGGGTAGTGAACGAAGAACGGAAAGAAGTTGCAGCAGTACGGAACATATATGACAGAAAAGAATTAGAGGCTGTACTGTGTATTACTCTGGATTATGATAAAATCTTTCAGGCCTTTGACAATATTACAGAGGATGAAACCGGTGGAATGATCGTGGATCCCAAAGGAAATATCCTGTATCAGGATGTAGCACTGCCCGGTATTCAGTCAGAAAGCGCGTCCCGGGGAGGCGCTGGAAGCAGTGAAAAAAGAGTGCGCATGGACAGAAAGTGCCAGCAGGGAAAACAACTGGAAGTATTATCTTTTCCGGTCAAAGGCTTCTATTTCCGGGGCAGTGTCCAGACTTTTTCTGGAAGAAATTCCTCTGATCTGTATCTGCGGTGTGATTATTTTTGTGCTTGGAACATTTTTTTCCAGATTATTTACCAGAAAAATCGAAGAGCTGACTGCCAATATGGATCAGGTGAATCACGGCAGCCGGCAGGTTGTGGTATCCAGCGACAGTGAGGACGAGGTGGGAATCCTGATCAGAAGCTTTCGGAGAATGATGGATGAGATCAATCGTCTTATTGATGAGGTTTATGTCAATAAGATCGCCCTGAAGGAATTTGAACTGAAAGCGCTTCAGGCTCAGATCAATCCGCATTTCCTTTATAACACCCTGTCTGCCATTAACTGGATGGCGATCAGGAGCAATCAGAAGGAGATAAGTAAGGTAACGCTGGCCCTTTCTACATTTTACAGAACAGCCCTCAGCCGCGGCGAGGATATGGTAACCATGGAAAGCTGTATCAAAAACACAGAAGCGTATCTGGAAATCCAGCTTGTAATGCATAATCATGAATTTTCCGTTCAGTGGGATACGGATTCTTCTATAAAAAACGAAAAGGTACCCAAGCTTCTGCTGCAGCCGGTGGTGGAAAATGCTCTGGAGCATGGACTGGACGAAAAAGAGGACGGAGAAAAAATCCTTTGTATTGCCTGTCTGGATAAAGGTAAGGAAATCCTTCTTTCAGTAACAGACAACGGACCGGGGATGGAGCCGGAAAAAGCAAAGACTCTGGTAACGTATCAGGCAAAAGGATATGGACTTAAAAATGTTCACGACAGACTGAAGCTTTTATATGGAGAAAAATCTTCTATCTGTATTTTCAGTCAACTGGGAATGGGGACAACAGTAGAGATAAGAGTGCCAAAAGAGGAGTACAGAGATGAAAATTAAAAGAATGGGAGCTGTGTTTTTCCTTGTGGTCTGTGTATTCTGCGGCTGCGGAAAACATGAAATATCTCACGAAAAAAACGGGCAGAACGTATCAGAAGAATACAGAAGGGCAATGGAAAAGGCAGAAACAACACCCTACGGGGCGTATCCGGAGCTTGTAACCTATACTCTTGCTCAGATCAGCGGAGCCAATAATTCCAATCTTCCGGAAGGAGATACCTATGAGGATAATGCCTATACCAGATACCTTAGAAAAATGCTGAACATACAGAATGATACCGTATATATGGATACAGAGGAGCGCTACAGTGAACTTGTAAATATTCTGGTAAAGGATCAGAATCTTCCGGATATAATGGTGGTCACAGACAGGGAGATCCTGAAGGAGCTGGTGGAAAATGATCTTGTGGAGGATCTTACAGAGGTATTTGAGAAATGTACGTCTCCAAGAATCAAAGAGATGTATGAAAGCTATGGAGATGCCCTTCTGAACTCCGGAAAATTCAACGGAAGGCTGATGGCTGTTCCGGAAACAGTGATCGACCACGGACCGAATCTTCTGTGGCTGAGAAAGGACTGGATGGAGGAGCTGGGGCTGGAGGAGCCGGAAACTCTTGAAGATGCTTTTGAGATCATAGATGCTTTTGTACAAAACAGAATGGGTACGGAAGATGGAGAAACTCCTGTGGGTCTGGCATGTGACACAAATCTTGTGGGTACCACAAGCTCCAGTTATTCGGTAGATCCTGTGTTTGACAGTTTTGGGGCAAATCCTCAGAGATGGATCAGTCAGGACGGAGAAATTGTTTACGGATCTCTGACAGAAGAAACAAAGGAAGCTCTTGATTATCTGCATAAGCTGTATGACAGAGGGATTCTGGACCGGAACTTTGCCCTGCGCGCTCCTAATAATCTGAGAGATCTGGTCGTAAATGGAAAATGCGGAGCTTTTTTCGGACTGTGGTGGACTCCTAATAATCCGCTGATGGAAAGCTATGAGAAAAACAGCGAAGCAGACTGGGAACCTTATTATCTCCAGGAGCTGGCAGATAAAAATGTTTATGAATCCTTCAGGGATAATAAATATGTGGTAGTCCGCAAGGGCTATGAGCATCCGGAAATCGTGATGAAGATCATCAGCGTTCTTTTTGACTATACCAGGTATGAGGCAGAAGATGCCCGGGAGGTAAACGAATATTTTGCTTTGAATGTGGACCCTACTGCAAGACCGCTTGTGATCAATGTGGATTATAACGAAGCAACCTATCAGGTGACAGAAAATATTGAGGCAGCTTTGAATGGAAACTATCCGGAGGGAAATCTTACTGCCATTGAGCAGTCCTACTATCAGGCCTGCAGCTCCTATCTCAGCGGAAAAGATTACACTGCAGAAGACTGGGCTGCATACAAATCAAGAATTTCAGCAGTAGGGCTTCTTGTAGATAAGCATTATACACCGGCTGTCAGAAGCTATCTGGATGATGCAGGCGGAGAAATCCCTCAATCCCTGCGCCAGTTTGAAACAAGTACGTTTATTCAGATTATTATGGGAGAAAAGCCTGTCAGCTATTTTGAAACCTTTGTAGAGCAGTGGTATCAGCAGGGAGGTCATGAGCTGACACAGCAGATACGGCTGTCAAATCCCTCTACATGATCTATGTTGAACTGATTCG
>OHCY01000734.1_pt1 | contig 9775 bp, 7 predicted proteins | sample 1566951 | NCBI WGS metagenome assembly OHCY01 (sample SAMEA3879548, study PRJEB24766) | human gut metagenome | biome: human-associated habitat; feature: feces | place: USA | collected 1985/1987
AAACAACGATATTAATCAGTTTATGACTGATTTGTTGTACTTTATTCTCTTTCATTGGTACTTCCTCGCTTTAAAAAAGAGTGCACTTCGTAAGTGCCCTTATATAAATAACGAGTTTGGTCAACCAATTTTTTGACATGTATCACAAATTTGAATAGATGTATTACATCAACTATCTTTTATTGCCCCAACGTCATTGATATATGTCGCCTGAAGTCAGTTCCGGGAATGAGTCTGATCTCAAGACAGGCCCAGTCCTGGCGTTGATTAGCGCTGAGGAGCATATCGCATCTCATCATAATGTCGTATCTCCTGGGGTGTTATACAAGATATCGTTGTTGGTGACCTGGGAGAGGAATTGAGTTCTATTAAACCGTCAACTATGCCGGATACATACTGGATTACACAGCAGGCACGCCTTATGAGAGAACGTGCCGCAGTGACGGGTTAATTATCTGAAAGAATTTGCGAGGCTGTATCGGTTACTCATTGGTTTGATAGTTTTACACTCGGGAGAGTAATAGATATTTAATCCATTAACGGAAACCAGCCAGTTCCTTTCGATGCCTGAATTTGATCCCATAGTTTATCCGGAATGGTTAATTCAGGAACAAGTTGTGGATTAAGGGTTGTTTGAATTTCATGGCTTCTACCTGATTCAGCTAAAGTCACCCATTCTGGATTTATCACCAGCCCTTTACCGATCGCAACAAGTGGCAGGCCAGTGGAAATTGCTTCTTGAGCCTGAGACGGTGTGCGTATTTTACCTGCAGCGATTACCGGCACTCTGCCTGCAATATGATTTAAAATCAATTCAATAGTTCGGGGGCCATTTGGCGACTCAACAGGGTAGCTATCGTTAATACTGACCAGCGAGGTATGTATATACGAAATACCGGATGCAATGAGCCGATCAAGGAGTTTATAAGTATCCTCTATCCGCAGCCCCCCTGTTGCAGATTCTTCAGGAGATATTCTGTAACCGATGGCAAAGGGCTTTGTCGCATATTCATAGACTACATTTTTTACTTCCTGTAATACGGCCAGCGGGAATCGCATACGTCTTTCGAGATCTCCTCCCCATCGGTCATTACGCTGGTTAAATAGAGGGGAGAAGAAATTCTGTAGAAGGAATCCGTGCGCACCATGAAGTTCAATGCCATCAAAACCTGCTTTAATCGCCCTTTTTGTGACATCTCCGAATGCTCTAATGGTTTCCTGAATTTCGTTTTCAGTCATTTCCCTGCTTTGTACCACTCTCTTCATAAAGTCACCAGATTTTACGCTTGATGCGCTGGCACTAATAACATCGTTATTTGGTACAAGCTCCGGGATGGCTTTATTACCGGCGTGGAAAATCTGCAAAATAGCCGGAGCACCGCCACTTTTGGCTGCCGCTGCTAACTTTTCAAGGCTGTTAATGAAACGGTCGTCATACGCGGCAAATTCATGAGTAAACCCAATGCCGCTTGGCGTGACATAGGTACATCCTGTTATTACTAAACCAACATTTTGTGAGCGACGTTTATAAAATTCGAGTTCTTGCTCAGAGATGGTTCCATCAGGATTCGCTGACCAGGTCGTCATAGGAGCCATAACGATACGATTACGTAGCTTTATTTTTTCTGTCAGCATAAAAGGAGAAAACAATGATGGGTGTTTATTTGTCATAACAATACCTCAAATGTTTATCTGATTTTGATGCGTATGTTTTAACTGGTTAGTTGTTGCCAGCTTTGGAACCAAGGTTTATGGCTTTATTTATAATTCCTTCAAAGGGTTTCTAATAATCTTAATAATTGAGTTGCTGCTTTTTTGTTTCTTTAATGAAATTTCTTTTTGAGTAATTTTATTATTGTTGTGTAGTCAATAAAGGATAAATGTCAGGGAGATAAGGAATCTCCCTGTAAGATTATTACAAATGTGTTTTATAAAAAGGAATTAATTTATCGAGTGCCTGTTTCACAGGTTCTGGCTTATCATACAGGTCGTAATGTGAATAACCTTCAACCACGACCAGCTCTTTATGTTTTGAGGCAGCGCGGCCAATAATTTCGCAGCCGTCACGGTAGGCACCAAATGCGCCCACTCTATCGCCCACCACAACCATTATTGGTTGAGTTAACAGGACTTCTGCAAGATGAAATGCATCCCAACCCACGGCAACAGTCTGATGTGAGAATAGCGAACGATTTACCCCATTAGGTGCACAGCCTCGTGGCGAACGATAATATTCTGTGGCTTCCCGCTTCAAGAGCTGCATCCGGAGAAGAGGGGAGTAAATCATCTACGCGAAGTTTTGCGCCGTTAGCTTCGTCTGTTCTTTGTTGCGCCATTGCTTCGAGTGCTCCGATAGGATTAAACGCTGTAAATCCCTCACGCATAAGACGCCCGTAGTTTGCACCCGTGACAGTACCAATAGCTTTAATTCGACGTTCTGTCATTGCGGCATTAATGGCATATCCACCTCCACCACAAATACCCAGTACACCAATACGCCCGGCATCAACGTAAGGTAAGGTGGTAAGGTAATCAACGACAATGCTGAAGTCTTTTACTCGCATTGTTGGATCTTCCAGATAACGCGGTTCTCCACCGCTGCTTCCCTGAAAACTGGCATCAAAAGCAATGACGATAAAGCCAGCTTTTGCCAGGGCGGCACCATACACACTACCCGATGTTTGTTCTTTGCAGCTTCCAATTGGATGGGCGCTGATAATGGCAGGATACTTTTTTTCACTATTAAAATCGTCAGGGAAATAGATATCAGCAGCTATATCCCAGTAAGTATGTTTTATCGAAACAGTTTTCATTTCAAGCTCCGGGGAATTGCCTAAACAGATTTAAATATCATTTCTATTATCCGCAACTGGCATTCGTGTTCATGTCGAGAACGGCGTAATAGTATGACTTGTATTGGTTATCATCAATGGTCTAATATCTATCACAGTGTTAAGTTAAGGTTTACAATGATGAAAATAGAGCCTTCAATTTTGCCTTCTCTTGCCTGGTTTGCGCTGATTGTTCGTGCCGGCAGTTTTTCCAGAGCCGCTTCTGAAATGGGTATTTCGCGGGCCGCATTGTCCCAGAATTTAAAATCTCTTGAGGAACGTCTTAACACCAAGCTGATATACCGTACGACCCGCAATATGTCGCTTACTGAGGAAGGACAGCGTCTGTATGAAGTGCTGGTGTCGGCTTTGGGGCAAATTGATGATGCTTTGAAAGATGTTGGTGATACCCAACTTGAACCTACAGGCCTGTTGAGAATAAATTCCTCCCGTGTTGCAGCACGGATGCTTGTTGAGCCTCATATTGGCGAGTTTCTTACTCGTTACCCCAAAACAAAGATAGAACTCATTATGGATGACGGTTTATCTAACATTATTGCGGACGGCTGTGATGTGGGCATACGTCTTGAGCAAGGACTGGATGAGCATATGACTGCCATTCCTGTTTCTCCGCTTATTAAACTGGTTACTGTGGCATCGCCAGATTATTTAAAAGAGCACGGTATTCCTGAAACGCCTCAGGAACTGAGTAACCATAATTGCCTTCGGTTGCGGCATAAAAGTAGTGGTGCACTCTCTGCATGGGAGTTTTCTAATGTTGCGGGGGGTAATGAAGAGTTCGAAATAGAGGTTTCAGGTAAGTATATTTCTAATGATGACGAAAGCATGATACGAATGGCGCTGAATGGAACGGGTATCATTCAACATCTGGATTTTGCAATCGCTGAACATATCAATGCGGGCAAGTTACAGCCGATTCTTGAGGATTGGGCTGTTTCATTTCCTGGATTTTATATTTATGTTTCATCACGGGTGAGAATGCCCTCTAAAGTTCGTGCTTTTATTGATTTTATGGTGGAGAAAAGAGTAAAACTCGAAAATTGATGATATGTGTAATTGATGGTTGCTCTGGGCGAATATCGGTAAGAGGAATAACGTAATCATTAGGACGCGTTTACATAATAAACTTTCTGATAATTAATACTTATTTTCTATACGGCCATAATATCAATTATCATTATCACCGGTAATGTGGTTAAAATAATAGCATCTATGCTCCCCCCTTCATGAGTGTCTGTGAAGAGGATGCTTCTACAAGGAAATCGCCAATGCTCAAAGAAAACTTCAACGAACTGCAAATCTTTCTTGTGGTGGCAAGAGAGCGAAGTTTTACCAAAGCAGCGGGCAAACTCGGCGTCTCTCAGTCTGCACTTAGCCATGCAATGAAGGCTCTGGAGGAAAGGCTCAACATCCGCCTCCTGACACGGACTACCCGCAGTGTGGCTCCCACAGAAGCGGGGGAGAGAATCATTGCCTGCCTTGAACCGCGTATTGACGAGCTTGAACAGGAACTGGAGTCACTTATTCAACTGAACGGCACGCCCTCCGGGAATATTCGTTTATCTGCCGGGGAACATGCCGCGCGAAGTCTGGTTTGGCCGAAGCTAAAACCTTTTCTCAGAGAGTATCCCGAAATCAATGTCGAACTGGTGGTGGATAACGGTTTTGTCGATATTGTTGAAGGCCGTTTTGATGCCGGGATACGACTGGGTGAAAATGTTGATAAAGATATGGTTGCAGTCAGGATTGGACCAGATATGCGGATGGCTGTGGTGGGAGCTCCGGCGTATTTTGCTGCAAACCCTGCGCCTGAAACGCCTCACGAGCTACAAAATCATCGCTGCATCAACATGCGTTTGCCAACTGCCGGTGGGCTTTACCACTGGGAGTTCGAGCGAGAAGGGAAACCTCTTCGCGTTAAGGTTGATGGGCAGCTGACGTGTAGTCCATTGCCAGAAAGAATTGATGCCGCGTTATCAGGGTTTGGGATCGCTTGTGTCCCTGAAGACATGGTTCAGGAGTATATAAAGTCAGGCAAGCTTATTCAGGTGTTACAGGAGTGGTGTCCAACTTTTCCCGGATATTATCTTTACTACCCCAGCCGCAAGCAGCATCCGCCAGCTTTTGCGCTGTTGATCGATGCGCTTCGCTACACCGAATAACGGGTCCTTTATCCTGGACCCGTTTGGGTATTAGCGGCCTACGCGTGCCTGATGTTCAGGCGAGTAACGTTCACCGACGATTTTAATTGTTTCCAGCGCCTCGGTTATCTGCTGCGTATCTTTCTGCGAAAGAACAATGTCAGCAGCGGCCAGGTTTTCTTCCAGCCGGTTCAGTTTAGTGGTGCCAGGGATGGGAACAATCCACGGCTTTTGTGCTAATAGCCATGCCAGTGCGATTTGTGCAGACGTTACCCCTTTCTCCGCAGCCAGTTCACCTAACAAGGTGACCAGTTTTTCATTGGCTTCAATGGCTTGTGCTGCGAAACGCGGTACGGTGCTGCGGTAATCATCTTTGCCGAAAGTGGTTCCCGGCTTAATCGCCCCTGTCAGGAAACCTTTACCTAGTGGGCTGAAGGGGACAAAACCAATTCCCAGTTCCTCCAGTAACGGCAGAATTTCCTGTTCAGGCTCACGCCACCACATGGAATATTCGCTTTGCAGGGCGGTGACAGGTTGTACCGCATGTGCACGACGAATGGTTTGTGCTCCCGCTTCCGACAGGCCGAAATGTTTGACCTTACCTTCTGCGATGAGGTCTTTCACCGTTCCTGCAACATCCTCAATAGGAACATCCGGATCAACACGGTGTTGATACAGCAGGTCAATAACATCTGTTTTCAGACGACGTAATGATCCTTCAACGGCTTCACGGATATGTTCCGGACGGCTGTTTAAAATCTGCTGCTTATTATCATCGCCGAAGGTAAAACCGAATTTAGTGGCAATTACCACGCGGTCACGAAACGGTTTTAAGGCTTCGCCGACCACTTCTTCATTCAGATACGGACCATACACTTCGGCGGTATCGAAGAAGGTGACGCCACGTTCAACCGCAGCACGAATAAGTTCGATAGCCTGACGGGTATCGGTCGCCGGGCCGTAGCCGTGGCTTAAGCCCATGCAACCGAGCCCAAGGGCGGAGACTTCGAGTCCGGATTTACCCAGATAACGTTTTTGCATTGAATGAATACCTCTTTTATCGCGGCTTAAACATCAAGTTTGCGGCCAGTCAGCCATTCCACCATTGCGGGATCGCGGTGAGAGAAGAACGCGCTGGTTGCGGTATCCAGGGCGGTAATTTGCAGCATATCTTCAGGGCTGAGTTCAAAATCGAGAATGTTGATGTTCTCTTCCATGCGTTCTTTTCGCACTGATTTTGCCAGTGAAACAATGCCTCGTTGGTAGATCCAGCGCAGAACAACCTGGCCCACGCTTTTGCCATACTTCTCGCCAATTGCCGTGAGAACAGGATGCTGGAACAGACCATTTTTCCCTTCCGCAAACGGTGCCCAGGCTTCTGGCTGAATGCCACGACTTTGCATCCAGGGAACGGCCTGTAGCTGCTGATTGAAAGGGTTAACTTCAACCTGGTTTACCGCCGGAACGACGTTATTAAAAGCGATAAGGTCTGCCAGTCGGTCAGGATGGAAGTTACTGACGCCAATAGCGCGAATTTTACCGGCCTGTTGCAGCTCTTCCATGGCACGCCAGGCTCCGTGGACATCGCCGTATGGCTGGTGAATCAAATACAGGTCAACGTAATCAAGTTGCAGTCGATTCAGAGAGCGTTCGAACTGGGCTTTGGCCCCTTCGTAACTGGTATCCTGCAACCAGAGTTTTGTGGTGACAAAGAGTTCGTTACGGGCGATACCGCTTCGTTTCAGTGCGTTCCCGACCTGGGTTTCATTTTGATAGGAGGCGGCGGTGTCAATCAGTCGATAACCGATGTTAATAGCGTCAATGACCGCTCTTTCGCATTCGGCGGCATCGGTCATCTGAAATACACCAAAGCCCAACAGGGGCATTTCAATACCGTTGTTCAGTTTTACTTTTTGCATGGTGTTATCCTTCCGTTATCGTTCATGAGAAGCATAACGTAAAGGGAAGAGCTCGATTAGACGGCAGGATTTGTCAGGGGTTATGAACGAAATTCATAAATCTGCTTGAGTGTTGCGATGAGTCGTGCAAGTTCGATATCCCTGCAATTCACAGTCTGATGAAGAAAAATGAATATCCATAAAAAATATATTGGTTTATCCTGGTGTATATACCTACTTCGACGTATTCCCAATAGCGATTAATTAAAGACAGGTCATTATTATTCACTCTTAATAATGAATTATTCACTGCCCGCAGAGTAAGAAATATAACTTAAGTATCTATTTAATAACTTGCACAAAAAGCTAAATTTTCACCAATAAATAAAAATATAATCCCGCGCCCAACCACCTGATGAGTGGCTACAGACACTGGATATATTAGGTGGCGGTGTACTTTCTTACATAAAGGTATTTCCTTTTCTGCGGAAAAGGAAATCGGGGATTTCCCGGTTTTTCTGACAAGCAGACGCCACTATTTGTGTCTGCCTATGTTCGTTAATTCGTTCATCAGGAAATTATCTCAATGTCACGTTATAAAACAGGTCATAAACAACCACGATTTCGTTATTCAGTTCTGGCCCGCTGCGTGGCGTGGGCAAATATCTCTGTTCAGGTTCTTTTTCCACTCGCTGTCACCTTTACCCCAGTAATGGCGGCACGTGCGCAGCATGCGGTTCAGCCACGGTTGAGCATGGAAAATACCACGGTAATTGCAGATAATAATGTGGAGAAAAATTTCGCGTCGTTTGCCGCAAATGCCGGGACATTTTTAAGCAGTCAGCCAGATAGCGATGCGACACGTAACTTTATTACCGGAATGGCCACCGCTAAAGCTAACCAGGAAATACAGGAGTGGCTCGGGAAATATGGTACAGCGCGCGTCAAACTGAATGTCGATAAAGATTTCTCGCTGAAGGATTCTTCGCTGGAAATGCTTTATCCGATTTATGATACGCCGACAAATATGTTGTTCACTCAGGGGGCAATACATCGTACAGACGATCGTACTCAGTCAAATATTGGTTTTGGCTGGCGTCATTTTTCAGGAAATGACTGGATGGCGGGGGTGAACACCTTTATCGACCATGATTTATCCCGTAGTCATACCCGCATTGGTGTTGGTGCGGAATACTGGCGTGATTATTTGAAATTGAGCGCCAATGGTTATATCCGGGCTTCTGGCTGGAAAAAATCGCCGGATGTTGAGGATTATCAGGAACGCCCGGCGAATGGCTGGGATATTCGTGCTGAGGGCTATTTACCCGCCTGGCCGCAGCTTGGCGCAAGCCTGATGTATGAACAGTATTATGGTGATGAAGTCGGGCTGTTTGGTAAAGATAAACGCCAGAAAGACCCGCATGCTATTTCTGCCGAGGTAACCTATACACCAGTGCCTCTTCTGACACTGAGCGCCGGGCATAAGCAGGGCAAGAGTGGTGAGAATGACACTCGCTTTGGCCTGGAAGTTAACTACCGAATTGGCGAACCTCTGGAAAAACAACTCGATACAGACAGCATTCGCGAGCGTCGAATGCTGGCAGGCAGCCGCTATGACCTGGTTGAGCGTAATAACAACATCGTTCTTGAGTACCGCAAATCTGAAGTAATCCGTATTGCTCTGCCTGAGCGGATTGAAGGTAAGGGCGGTCAGACACTTTCCCTGGGACTTGTGGTCAGCAAAGCAACTCACGGACTGAAAAATGTGCAGTGGGAAGCGCCGTCATTACTGGCTGAAGGTGGCAAAATTACCGGTCAGGGTAGTCAGTGGCAAGTAACGCTCCCGGCTTATCGTCCAGGCAAAGACAATTATTATGCGGTTTCAGCGATTGCCTACGATAACAAAGGCAATGCCTCGAAACGTGTGCAGACAGAAGTGGTTATTAGCGGAGCTGGTATGAGCGCCGATCGTACGGCGTTAACGCTTGACGGTCAGAGCCGTATTCAAATGCTTGCTAACGGTAATGAGCAAAAACCGCTGGTGCTGTCTCTGCGCGACGCCGAGGGCCAGCCAGTCACGGGCATGAAAGATCAGATTAAGACTGAACTAACCTTCAAACCGGCTGGAAATATTGTGACTCGTACCCTGAAGGCCACTAAATCACAGGCAAAGCCAACACTGGGTGAGTTCACCGAAACTGAAGCAGGGGTGTATCAGTCTGTCTTTACTACCGGAACGCAGTCAGGTGAGGCAACGATTACTGTTAGCGTTGATGACATGAGCAAAACTGTCACTGCAGAACTGCGGGCCACGATGATGGATGTGGCAAACTCCACCCTGAGCGCTAACGAGCCGTCAGGTGACGTGGTTGCTGATGGTCAGCAAGCCTACACGCTGACACTGACAGCGGTGGACTCCGAGGGTAATCCGGTGACGGGAGAAGCCAGCCGCCTGCGACTTGTTCCGCAAGACACTAATGGTGTAACCGTTGGTGCCATTTCGGAAATAAAACCAGGGGTTTACAGCGCCACGGTTTCTTCGACCCGTGCCGGAAACGTTGTTGTGCGCGCCTTCAGCGAGCAGTATCAGCTGGGCACATTACAACAAACGCTGAAGTTTGTTGCCGGGCCGCTTGATGCAGCACATTCGTCCATCACCCTGAATCCTGATAAACCGGTGGTCGGCGGTACGCTTACGGCAATCTGGTCGACAAAAGATGCCTATGACAACCCTGTGACCAGCCTCACGCCGGAAGCGCCGTCATTAGCGGGTGCCGCTGCTGTAGGTTCTACGGCATCGGGCTGGACAAATAATGGTGATGGGACGTGGACTGCGCAGATTACTCTCGGCTCTACGGCGGGTGAATTAGAAGTTATGCCGAAG
>OHCY01000741.1_pt1 | contig 9611 bp, 8 predicted proteins | sample 1566951 | NCBI WGS metagenome assembly OHCY01 (sample SAMEA3879548, study PRJEB24766) | human gut metagenome | biome: human-associated habitat; feature: feces | place: USA | collected 1985/1987
AATAAAGTTCCGGATAATTTATTTTTAAATATTCCAGAAGCAGGTCTGAATGAACAATCACACCATTTTGTCCCTTTTTTGCAAACACTTCACAAAGAGTATTGCACTTTTTATCCAAAAGATGTTCCTGCCTGAGCAGAGAATTACTGAATGTCAGTCGGGCTGAAATCCCATATTCCTGCATCAGGGCCAAAACCTCCTGCGGATCATGATTTCCCTCTCCTACACGGCCGCCGCCCCAGATACAATCTGCCGGAGCTCCGTATACAGAGCCTATCTCACACCAGTCATAAAAATATTCTCTGTGCCTGCGGTATAACGGAAAAAATATCTGATACAGTTCGTAAAATTCAAACAATCCTGGAAGATGAAAATATACCTTGATAGCAAACCCTCCTTCTTTCTTCCCAAAAGGAAAACAACCAAAGCCTCAGCCCTGATTGTTTTCTTTTTATTTCAATATTATTTTCAGTCGCCTTTTAAAATAACACGGATCCTTTTATAAATAAAAAACACGATCACGGAAGTCAGTGTATACTTAAACAGATTAAAAGGAACAATGATCATTGCCACAAATCCAAGCAGACTGTTTACAGAAGGATTTACAGCTGTCCCCATTTCAATAAATGCCTCCACAGGCATTCCAAAAGCTTTTCCATATGCCGGGAGAAGTACAAAAGCGTTCATCAGACAAGCGGCCGCAGTTGTAAGAACTGTTCCTGCAGCCATTCCCTCTACAGCATGTTTTCTGCTTTTGATATGGTGGAAACGGTAGATCAGGCCTGCCGGAATCACAAAAGCACATCCCAGAATAAAGTTTGCCACATCACCCACACCTGCAGTCATGGTTCCCTTTGTCACAAGATGTACCAGAATCTTCACCAGCTCGATCACCACACCTGCCAGAGGTCCCATGGCAAAGCTTCCTATCAGTACCGGAATCTCCGAAAAATCAAGCTGGTAAAAAGACGGCGCCAGAAACGGAATCGGAAACTCAAAGTTCATCAGTACTCCTGCCACAGCTCCCAGCATAGCAATCTGTGTCAGTGTCCTTGTCCGACTTCTCTCCATTACATTCCCACCTCTTAAAACCTGTTCACTCATACTTTATCTCTCCTTTTCTTTTTTGAAGGTCCTGAATAACAGCCTTCTTCTTAAAGAAAATTCCTCTCAGGTTGCGTACTGATTTCCTGCTGCGCAAAAAACCCCGGGAAATATTCCCGGGGCACTGAGCACGTAAAAACAAGCGTGTTCTTCTCTCATCCAGACTTTACTGTCGGTTCTGGAATTCCGGATGCTTCCGGTCACCAGATCAACCGCTCATAGCGGGTCGCGGACTATACCGCCGGTAGGGAATTCCGCTTTCTGCATCATGCAGATCACAGTCACCCTGCCCCGAAGAATTTCCTTTTATATGCTTTATTATACTGCCGTATAAATGTATTTGCAATACTTTTTTAGCGTTCTTCCCTGAAGTACGGAAGTCCCAGTCCTGCCGGAGGCTGGTGTTCCTTCTTTTTACGGAAGCTGGTAAACACAAGAACAATAATCGTAACCACATAAGGCAGAGCCTTAAATACTTCCTGCATACTTCTTCCCAGTCCCGGGATATAAAGATACAGGATGTAGAGTGCTCCAAACAGAAACGCACCCCAGATGGCATTAAGCGGTTTCCACAGGGCAAAGATAACAAGGGCAACTGCCAGCCATCCTCTGTCTCCAAAACCGTTGTCTGTCCAGGTTCCGCCTGAATACTCCATAACGAAATACAGTCCGCCCAGACCTGCAAGTCCTGCTCCGATACAGGTAGAAAGATATTTATACTTGGTAACATTGATTCCCGCCGCATCTGCAGTTCCCGGGTTCTCTCCGATGGCACGGAGATTCAGTCCATATCTTGTTTTAAACAAAAATACAGAAAGGACTACTGCCGCAATGATACACAGATACGTCATAAATCCATAGCTGAAGAAAAGATCTCCGATCACCGGAATTTCAGATAATCCCGGAATCTTGGCTGTATAGGCGCTTCCTGTAACCTTTACGGAAATCTGTCCTACACCGCCTGCAAGCTTGGAAATAGAACCGCCGAAAAAGTTTCCGAAGCCGGTACCGAAAATAGTAAGGGCAAGACCGGTTACGTTCTGGTTTACTCTGAGCGTAATCGTCAGGACACTGTAGATCAGTCCGCCAAGGGATGCAACCACAAACGCACACAAAAGTGAGATCAGAACTCCCACCAGAGCATTGGGATTGGGGTTATCCTTTTCGTAGAAAAATGCTCCCATAAGGCCGGAAATACCGCCCATGTACATAATTCCCGGAATTCCCAGATTCAGGTTTCCGGATTTTTCCGTCATAATCTCGCCAAGCGCACCATACAGAATACAGATGCCCTGGACAATGGCTTTTTGAATAAAAATAATAAGAACACTCATTGCATCTTCCTCCTATTTCTTTGCGCGCTCAACCTTATAGTTAATAAAGAACTCTGCTCCGATCAGGAAAAACAGAATAATTCCAAGGATTACATCGGAAGCATTTTCATTTAATCCGTACTGAGTTGCGATCTGCACTGCACCCTGCTGCATAAACACGATGCCAAAGGATACTGCCAGCATGATAAATGTATTAAACTTGGAAAGCCATGCAACAATAATCGCTGTAAAGCCTCTGCCGTCTGCTGTTGCAGTGGAAATTGTATGACTTGCGCCGCTGACAATAATAAAGCCTGCCACACCGCAGATAGCGCCGGAAATGGCCATGGTACGGATAATTACTCTTTTTACACGGATTCCCGCATATCTTGCTGTATTCTCACTTTCACCTACGACTGCAATCTCATAGCCCTGCTTGCTGTATTTCAGGTAAATAAACATCACAACTGTAAATACAAGAACGATCAGGACATTCCATCCGTATTTCTGTCCGAAAAGTTCCGGAAGCCAGCCTGCCTGAGTGGTCTGATTAATAATTCCCACCGTATTGGAGCCCTTGGGATTCTCCCAGAACACAATGCAGAACGTAACGATCTGCATAGCAACATAATTCAGCATCAGAGTAAACAGTGTTTCGTTTGTATTCCAGTATGCTTTGAACACTCCGGGAATCATTCCCCAGATCATTCCGCCAAGTGCGCTGCATACAAACATTATAATAAGAAGAAGTACCGGAGACATGCTGTCCCCTGCATAGATCATCACAGCTGCCGCACAGGCTCCGCCTACCAGAATCTGACCTTCTGCACCGATATTCCAGAAACGCATTTTAAATGCCGGAGCCAGACCGATTGCAATACACAGCAGAACCATCGTATCACGAAGAGTGATCCATACACGGCGTTCAGAACCTAAAGCGCCGTCCCAGATCGCTTTATATACATCCATGGGGTTCATTCTTACCAGTAAAAAAATCACGCCCGCGCACACGATCAGAGACAGAAGAAGGGCAATAAAACGAATCAGAAGCCGTTTCTGCCAGCTGATCTTTTCACGCTTGGCCATTTTTAAGAAAGGTTCTCTTTTCATGACTGCTCCCCTCCTTTTTCATGTTTTGTCATCAGAAGGCCAATTCCCTCTTTTGTGGCAGTTCTTCCATTTACAACTCCGCTTATTTTTCCGCCGCAGAGCACAGCGATCCTGTCGCTGAGAGCAAGAAGTACGTCCAGATCCTCGATAACGCAGATCACTGCTACTCCGTGCTTTTTCTGCTCATTTAAAAGTTTGTAAATGGTATGGGAAGAATTAATATCAATTCCCCTTGTAGGATATGCTACCATAAGAATCTTCGGATTCTGTGCGATTTCGCGTCCTACCAGTACTTTCTGTACATTTCCGCCTGACATCTGACGTACAGGCGCCGAAATACTTGGCGTCATGACTTCAAGCTGATCCTTGATCTCTGAGGCAAGCTGCCTTGGCCCTCTTCTGTCCAGAAGACCGCCTTTGCCATTGTGATAGCTTCGCAGCATCATATTATCTGTCATATCCATATCGCCTACCAGACCCATACCGATACGGTCCTCAGGCACAAAGGCAAGACTTACGCCAAGCTCCTGGATCTCCACAGAATTCATTTTTGCCAGATCTTTCACGTTTCCGTCGCTGTCTGTAAACCGGATACTTCCGCTTTCAGTAGGCTGAAGTCCTGCAATAGCTTCCAGAAGTTCCTTCTGTCCGCTTCCTGAAATTCCGGCAATACCCAGGATCTCTCCACTGTTGACCGTAAGATCTACATCATCCAGTGTTTTGACGCCTTCTTTATCTTTGCAGGTCAGTCCTTTAATCTCCAGTCGTTTCTCCGGATTTACCGGATCCGGACGGTCAATATCCAGATCCACCTTGGCGCCTACCATCATCTCAGACAGACTCTGCACGCTCGCGCCTGCAGTCTCTACTGTATCTATGTAACAGCCTTTTCTGAGGATAGCCACACGGTCCGAAAGAGCCAGAACCTCCTGAAGCTTATGGGTGATAATGATAATGGAGCATCCGTCATCCCTCATATTTCTGAGAATATCAAACAGTCTGTCCGCCTCCTGAGGAGTCAGAACAGCAGTAGGCTCATCCAGGATCAGGATCCTGGCTCCTCTGTAAAGCATTTTGACAATTTCTACTGTCTGTTTCTGAGACACAGACATTTCATAGATCTTCTGGGACAGATCCAGGTCAAATCCATATTTATTAACAAGAACCTGAATCTCCTCTGTGATCTTTTTCATATTCAGCATTGCTTTTCCCGGAAGACCGAGAACAATATTTTCTGCTGCTGTCAGAACATCCACCAGTTTAAAATGCTGGTGCACCATACCGATTCCCAGCGCATGAGAATCCTTTGGTGAACGGATCGTAACTTCTTTTCCATCTACCAGAATATGTCCCTCATCCGGATAGTAAATTCCATAGATCATATTCATCAGCGTGGTTTTTCCGCTTCCGTTCTCTCCCAGGATCGCAAGGATCTCGGATTTTCTGAGAGTGAGATCCACATGGTCATTTGCCAGAACGGAACCGAAACGCTTGGTGATCTGTTTCAGTTCAAGAGCATAATTCTCTCCCACTTCTATTCCCTCCTTTGATGCATTGAACAGTAAATTTATACTATATACAGATTGCTCTGCTTTTTTATACAATCGAATCCTGCTGTTAAAAGTATTCCATCATATAAAAAAGCAGAGCTGCTGACAAGCAGCTCCGCCGTGTATCTGCCTTATTCCACGATAGAAGTGATTCCGTCGATCGCAAGATCGAATGCCGGAGCAGATCCGAATTCAGACTCATGGAAATATCCGTCAGATACGTACTCTGTTCCATCTTTCTCGTATGTGGTAACTTCTTTGCCGTCAACTGTAAATGTAGAAGTATCAAATACATGAAGGGAACCGTCAATAATTGCATCCTCTACTTCTTTTACCTTTTCTTCTGTTCCTTCTGCTACAGTCTTCTCATTGAGTGGTGTCAGTTTATCTGCGCCCTCTGCGAAGCCCTTGCACCAGTCAACATCGATCTCTGTGCCGTCCAGCATGCACTGTACTGCATAGGTGTAATATACGCCCCAGTTAATGGATGCAGATGTAAGAGCTGTGTTCGGAGCAACAGAGGTCATATCAATGTTATAGCCTACACATGGAACGCCTGCTGCCTCACATGCTGTAGGAGCGCCTGTTGTATCTGCGTGCTGACTGATCAGAACACATCCGTCAGAGATCAGAGCATCTGCACACTCTTTTTCCAGGTCAAAGCTTGCCCAGCTGTTTGTATATTTTACTTCCATAGTAACTGCAGGGCATACGCTCTTTGCGCCAAGATAGAAAGAAGTATATCCGGAAATAACCTCTGCATACGGGAATGCGCCTACATATCCCATTTTTGCCTGATCTTCTGTGATCTCTCCGGCTTCGATCATCTCGTTCAGCTTAAGTCCGGCAACAACACCGGATACATAACGGGATTCATAAATGTTTGTAAAATAGTTGTGCATGTTTGCAAGTCCGCTTGCCTTTGCCTGAGTTCCTGTTGCATGGCAGAACTGAACCTCCGGATATTCTCCTGCTGCCTGCAGAACATAAGTCTCATGACCAAAGCTGTTTGCGAACACGATCTGGCATCCCTGGTCTGCCAGGTCTGCTGCTGCGTCATAAGCCGCCTCGTTTTCTCCGATCAGAGTTTTTTCGATCACCTGGTCTTCTTCCAGTCCCAGATTCTCAACCATCTCATCAATTCCTGCCATATGAGCAGCGCTGTAACCTTCGTTTTCGTCACCAATGTAAATAATTCCCACTTTCAGGTCTTCTTTTGCAACGCCGTCTCCCTCTGCATACACCGGCGCTGTCATGGAAACTGCCATAGCCGCTGCCAGACCTACTGCTAATGCTTTTTTCATCCTCTTTTCCTCCATTCTTACCCATAGGTATTCCTGCCTGCGCAGGAACACAGTGAATATGTTTTATGAAACATAAAGAGGCACAACACCGTCTGCGTTCCGCCTCTCTGCAAGTACTTTAATCATACCGAAAATGGCGTAAATTGTCAATACAATCAGAAAATTCAAACTGTTTTTTCGGCTAACTAAATTTTTTTAAGCTGCTATTTTCTTTATTGTTCATCCGCTTGACTTCTTAGCGTTAAAGCGTTATACTTTAGAAGTTAAAAGCAGAGAAGTAAATCTTTTCTCTGTACAGTTAAACACAAATGGAATAAAAGGAGGATATATATTATGAAAAAAGAAATTTTTGCCTTAACACTTTCCGCTGTAATGGCTACCGGTACCTGCAGCATACCTGTAATGGCTGCTGACGACACCTATAATGTTGGCATCTGTCAGCTGGTTCAGCATGAGGCTCTTGACGCGGCCACACAGGGATTCAAGGATGCCCTCACAGAGGAATTCGGCGATAAAGTCACCTTTGATGAGCAGAATGCACAGGGAGATTCCAATACCTGTTCCACCATTATCAATAATTTTGTTTCTAATGATGTGGATCTGATTCTGGCTAATGCAACTGCCGCTCTTCAGGCAGCAGCCGCAGGAACTGAAGATATTCCGGTACTGGGCACTGCTGTTACAGAATACGGCGTTGCTCTGGATCTTGATGATTTCGACGGTACGGTAGGAACAAACATTTCCGGCACTTCCGACCTTGCGCCTCTTGATCAGCAGGCTGCTATGCTTAACGAGCTGTTCCCGGATGCAAAAAATGTAGGACTTCTCTACTGCTCTGCTGAACCCAACTCCCAGTATCAGGTGGACACTGTGAAGGAAGAACTTGAAAAGCTGGGATATACCTGTGAATATTATGCATTTTCTGATTCCAACGATCTTTCTTCCGTTGTCACCACAGCGGCTTCCGAAAGCGATGTGATCTATGTTCCCACAGACAACACAGCAGCTTCCAATGCTGAGATCATTAACAATATCTGCCTTCCGGAAAAGGTTCCGGTAATCGCAGGTGAAGAAGGTATCTGCAGCGGATGCGGCGTTGCCACTCTTTCTATCAGCTACTATGATCTCGGTACTGCCACAGGAAAAATGGCTGTAAAGATTCTGAAGGGCGAAGAAGATGTTGCAGAAATGCCTGTGGAATACGCACCGAACTTCACCAAAAAATATAACCCGGAAATCTGCGAAGAGCTTGGGCTTGAAATTCCGGATGACTACGAAGCCATCGCTGCTGAAGAATAAGCCAGGAGGTTCCCCATGGATATAATGAGTTTAATAAACGCCCTTCCAGGGGCAGCTGCCCAGGGACTGATCTGGGGCATTATGGCCATCGGCGTATATCTCACCTTCCGTATTCTGGATGTTGCCGATCTGACAGTTGACGGTACCATGTGTACCGGAGGCGCAGTGTGCATCATGATGCTGATGAGCGGCCAGAACATCTGGGTTTCCATGCTGGCTGCCACAGGAGCCGGAATGCTGGCCGGACTTGCAACAGGAATCTTCCATACAGTTATGGGAATTCCCGCGATCCTTTCCGGAATCCTGACTCAGCTTGGACTTTATTCCGTAAACCTTAAGATCATGGGAAAAGCCAATCAGGCAGTCAATTCCAGTAAGTATGATCTTCTGGTATCTCTGAGAAATATAAAGGACGTGCCTTTTTATCAGAACACCATTCTGATCGTAGCTGTTTTTATTGTGATCCTGATCGCTGTTCTCTACTGGTTTTTCGGAACGGAAATCGGCTGCTCTCTCCGCGCCACAGGCTGTAATCCAAATATGTCCAGAGCTCAGGGCATCAACACGGATTTCGCCAAGGTTCTGGGACTTATGATCTCCAATGGCCTTGTAGCTCTCTCCAGCGCATTTCTTGCCCAGTATCAGGGCTTTGCAGATGTGAATATGGGCCGCGGCGCTATTGTGATCGGTCTGGCAGCCGTCATCATCGGAGAGGCTGTTTTCGGAAAGATATTCCGCAACTTTGCGCTCCGTCTTTTCAGTGTGGCTCTTGGTTCCATTTTGTACTACCTGGTTCTTCAGGCAGTGATCTGGATGGGAATCGACACAGATCTTCTGAAGCTTCTGTCCGCACTTGTGGTTGCTGTTTTTCTTGCAGTTCCTTACTGGAAAGCAAAGTATTTTGCAAAACCAATGAAACGCGGAGGTAATACAAATGCTTGAGCTGAAAAATTTATATAAAACCTTCAACCCCGGCACCATCAATGAAAAACTGGCCCTTAACGGACTTTCCCTTACCTTAAAGGAGGGAGATTTCGTTACCGTGATCGGAGGCAACGGAGCCGGAAAATCCACCATGCTGAATGCAGTAGCCGGAACCTGGATGGTAGACGAAGGCCAGATCCTTATTGACGGCACTGATGTTACCAGGCTTTCCGAACATAAAAGAGCCGCATATCTCGGCCGCGTTTTCCAGGATCCCATGACGGGAACCGCTGCAACCATGGGAATTGAAGAAAATCTGGCGCTGGCAAAGCGCCGGGGCAAAACACGTTTTCTCCGTCCGGGAATCACGCGAAAGGAGCGGGACGAATACCGGGAGCTTCTGAAAGTTCTGGGTCTCGGTCTTGAAGACAGACTTACCTCCAAGGTCGGTCTGCTGTCAGGAGGTCAGAGACAGGCTCTTACCCTTCTGATGGCAACTCTGAAAAAGCCAAAGCTTCTTCTTCTGGACGAGCACACTGCTGCTCTGGATCCAAAAACCGCAGCAAAGGTTCTGGAGATCACAGATATGATCGTCAACCGTGATCACCTGACCACAATGATGATCACCCACAATATGCAGGATGCCATCAATCACGGAAACCGTCTGATCATGATGAACAGCGGCAGGATCATCTATGATGTTTCAGGGGAAGAAAAGAAGAACCTGAAAGTCGCCGATCTTCTGCAGAAGTTTGAGGAAACCAGCGGAGAAGATTTTGCCAACGACAGAATGTTATTATCATAAGAGAAAGGAAGAACCATGAGCGATTACAAAATTGAGACAAAATGTATCCAATCCGGATGGGAACCGAAAAAAGGGGAACCGAGGGTGGTGCCGGTCTATCAGAGCACTACATTTAAATATGACACAAGTGACCAGATGGGACGCCTTTTTGACCTGGAGGATGCGGGATATTTCTATACGAGACTCCAGAATCCTACCAACG
>OHCY01000743.1_pt1 | contig 9567 bp, 6 predicted proteins | sample 1566951 | NCBI WGS metagenome assembly OHCY01 (sample SAMEA3879548, study PRJEB24766) | human gut metagenome | biome: human-associated habitat; feature: feces | place: USA | collected 1985/1987
AAGAGATGCTGGAGGAATTTTCCTATCTGGGAAGTGAAAAGGCAGAAGAGGTTGTGATTACCAACACCAATAAGATTGCTGACATGATTGAAAAAATATCGCCTATCCATCCGGATAAATTTCCGCCGGTGATCCCAAACTCCGATCAGGATCTCCGGGATATCTGCTTTAAAAAAGCCCACGAGATCTATGGAGAGAAGCTTCCGGGAATTGTGGAGGAGCGTCTGGAAAAAGAACTGAATTCCATTATTTCCAACGGATATGCGGTTATGTATATCATAGCCCAGAAGCTTGTGTGGAAATCAAATGACGACGGTTATCTGGTAGGCTCCAGAGGATCGGTAGGATCTTCTCTGGCAGCTACCATGTCGGGTATTACGGAGGTCAATCCTCTGCCGCCGCACTATATCTGTCCAAATTGTAAATACAGCGATTTTGATTCCCCGGAGGTAAAAAAATTCGGCGGAATGGCAGGCTGTGACATGCCTGATAAAAACTGCCCTCACTGCGGCACAAAAATGATCAAAGAGGGCTTTGACATTCCATTTGAAACCTTCCTGGGCTTTAAGGGAGACAAGGAGCCGGATATTGACCTTAACTTTTCCGGTGAATATCAGGCAAACGCTCATAAATATACAGAGGTTATTTTTGGAAAAGGGCAGACCTTTAAGGCAGGAACCATCGGTACTCTTGCGGAAAAAACAGCTTTCGGCTATGTGAAAAATTATTTTGAAGAGCATGGTCAGCACAAGCGGTACTGCGAGATCAACAGGATCGTTCAGGGATGCACAGGCATCCGCCGTACCACAGGCCAGCACCCGGGAGGAATCATTGTTCTGCCAAAAGGCGAGGAAATCGAAAAATTCACACCGGTGCAGCATCCGGCAAATGACGAGAACAGCGACATCATTACCACGCATTTTGACTATCATTCCATTGACGGAAACCTTCTGAAGCTTGATATTCTGGGACACGATGATCCAACCATGATCCGTATGCTGGAGGATCTGACCGGAAAGAATGCCCAGGAGATCCCTCTTGACAGCAAAGAGGTTATGTCCCTTTTTGCCGGCACAAAAGCCCTGGGCATCACTCCGGAGGATATTGGAGGGTGCAAGCTTGGCTGTCTGGGTGTGCCGGAGTTTGGTACAGACTTTGCCATGCAGATGCTTATTGATACCCAGCCAAAGTATTTTTCGGATCTGGTCCGGATCGCGGGACTTGCTCATGGTACGGACGTATGGCTGGGAAATGCCCAGACTTTGATCCAGGAAGGAAAGGCTACCATTTCCACAGCGATCTGTACCCGAGACGATATTATGATCTATCTGATCAGTATGGGAGTGGAGAGCAGCCTTGCATTTACGATCATGGAGAGCGTGCGAAAAGGAAAGGGGCTCCGGGACGAGTGGGAGGCTACTATGAGGGAGCATAATGTTCCGGAATGGTATATCTGGTCCTGCAAAAAGATCAAGTACATGTTCCCCAAAGCTCATGCGGCAGCCTATGTTATGATGGCATGGCGGATCGCCTGGTTTAAGGTGTTTATTCCCCTGGCATACTATGCTGCGTTTTTCAGTATCCGCGCAACTGCTTTTTCCTATGAGACCATGTGTATGGGACGGGACAGGCTGGAATATTATCTGGCAGAGCTTCGAAAAAAAGGCGACGAGGCATCAAAAAAAGAACAGGATTCCATCAGGGACATGCGTATCGTCCAGGAGATGTACGCCAGAGGCTTCGAGTTTCTTCCTATTGATATTTACCGTTCCCATGCAAACCGCTTCCAGATCATTGACGGCAAGCTGCTTCCTCCTCTGAACAGCATTGACGGAATGGGAGACAAGGCTGCGGAGGCGGTGGTGGAGGCTGCAAAGCAGGGAAAATTCCTGTCCAAGGATGATTTCCGTGACCGCACCAAGGTCAGTAAGACAGTCATTGATCTTATGGACGATCTGGGGCTGTTCGGAGATATTCCCCAGTCCAATCAGTTCTCCCTGTTTGATGTGGTGTGACTGCCTGACGCTGTTGTTCACACGGTATTGTCCTGTCAGGCTACTGTGATCACCTGACGGATACTGTTTACAGGTCACTGTCCTGGGAGGGGGGTGGCATGTATATGCCATCCCGAGAAAGAACCTTAAGATATCCGGAATTACAGGAAGTTTCTGCAGCATGTTATAATATATTACGGAAATATTACAAAACAATTTTCCAACAGGAGACAATTATGAAAAAAGATGAACTTCGCTATTTACAGCGTCTGGCAGAACTGTACCCTACCATTGGGAGAGCTTCTACAGAGATCATTAATCTTCAGTCTATTTTAAATCTTCCAAAAGGAACAGAACATTTCATGTCGGATCTTCATGGAGAGTACGAGGCATTTTCTCATGTTCTCAGGAACGGTTCCGGCGCTGTGCGAAAAAAAATAGACGATGTATTCGGCCATACCTTAAGCAATCATGACAAAAGAGACCTTGCCACCCTGATCTATTATCCAAGAGAAAAAATCCGCCTGGTGAAAAAGACAGAGGAGGATATGGAAAACTGGTACAAGATCACTCTGTACCGTCTGATCGAGGTGTGCAAGACAACCGCATCCAAATATACCAGATCCAAGGTGAGAAAGGCCCTTCCGCCGGATTACGCCTATGTGATAGAGGAGCTGATCACAGAGAAAGCGGAGGTTCTTGACAAGGAAGCTTATTATAATTCCATTGTCAATACTATCATAGAGATCCGCAGGGCAGAAAATTTTATCGTTGCCCTGGCTGAACTGATCCAGCGGCTGGTTGTGGATCATCTTCACATTCTGGGAGATATTTTTGACAGAGGCCCGGGGCCGCATTTTATTATGGACCGGCTGATGGAATACCATTCTCTTGATATTCAGTGGGGAAACCATGATGTTGTGTGGATGGGGGCGGCAGTGGGACAGAGAGCCTGCATTGCCACAGTAGTAAGAAACAGTATCCGCTATGGAAACCTGGATATTCTGGAGGACGGTTATGGGATCAACATGCTTCCTCTGGCAGCCTATGCCATGGAAGCATATAAAGATGACCCGTGTACAGTGTTTGGAATCAAAGGCGTTTCCGATTATCATTCTCTGGAGCAGGAGCTGGGGCGCAAGATGCACAAGGCCATTGCCATGATCCAGTTTAAGCTGGAGGGTCAGCTTCTGAGGGAACGTAAGGAATTTCATATGGAAGATAGGTGTCTCCTTCACAGGATTGATCCGGAAAAAGGAAGCATTGTCATGCCGGACGGAAAGGAATATCCTCTCAGGGACAACCTGTTTCCCACCGTTGACTGGGAACATCCCTATGAGCTTACTGCAGGAGAGCTGGAAGTTATGGAGAGACTGGAAGCAGCTTTCCGAAACTGTGAAAAGCTTCAGAACCACATGCGCCTTCTTCTGGATGTGGGAGGACTTTATAAAATCTATAACGGAAATCTTCTTTTTCATGGCTGTATTCCTCTCAATGAGGACGGAAGCATGAAGGAAGTGGAGGTTTATGGAGAAAGCTACAGCGGCAGAGCTCTTTATGATATACTGGAAAGCTATGTGCGCAGGGCGTTTTTTTCCGTGGATGCGGAAGAGCAGAAAAAGGGAAAAGATATTTTGTGGTATATCTGGGCAGGTCCAAATTCGCCGTTGTTCGGCAAAGACAAAATGACTACCTTTGAACGGTATTTTATAGAAGATAAAGATATTGCAAAAGAGAAAAAGGGCGCTTACTATCAGCTTCTGGAAAAGGAGGAGGTAGTGGACCGCATGCTTCGGGAGTTTGGGCTGGATCCGGCAAAAAGCCACATTATCAACGGCCATGTTCCTGTACATCAGATCGAGGGGGAAAGTCCGGTGAAATGCGGAGGCAAGGTGATCGTCATTGACGGCGGTCTGTGCAAGGCGTACCAGAAGGTCACCGGAATCGCAGGCTACACTCTGATCTATAACTCTTACGGCCTGTTTCTTGCAGCCCATGAGCCGTTTACCTCTGCGGAGGAGGCGGTTTCCAAAGGGAATGACATTGTATCCAGCCAGATGGCTGTGCATTATTCTTCAAAAAGGCGTCTTGTAGGGGATACAGACAACGGGAAAGCTTTGCGGGAAAGGATACAGGAACTTACCCGTCTTCTTGAAGCCTACAGGAAAGGTATTATAAAAGAAACAAAATAAAGGCTTTACTTATTTTTCCTGTTTTTATATAATGATGCTTGCAGTAAATACGGAAGATCAAACTAGGGATTGCCGGTCTGAGACAGACTGGTGATTACTCAGCTTCACGTAGCGAAAAAACATAATAAGGAGAGAACAGAATTATGGGCGGAATTTTTGGAGTAGCTTCAAAGTCCAGCTGTGTGCTGGATCTGTTTTTCGGAATTGACTATCATTCTCATCTGGGAACAAGAAGGGGAGGAATGGCTGTATATGATCCGGCAAAGGGATTTGACAGAGCCATTCATAATATTGAGAATTCCCCGTTCCGTACAAAGTTTGACAGAGACGTATCAGAGCTTCAGGGCAATCTTGGAATTGGATGCATTTCTGACAATGAGCCTCAGCCTCTGCTGGTACGTTCTCATCTTGGGAATTTTGCCATTACAACAGTAGGTAAGATCAATAATATGGAAGAGCTTGTGGAGCATTCTTTTAAAAACGGCAGCACACATTTTCTGGAAATGAGCGGCGGAAATGTGAATCCTACAGAAATGGTTGCATCTCTGATCAATCAGAAGTCAACTATGGTAGAGGGAATCCGCTATGCACAGGAAATGATAGACGGATCTATGACCATGCTGATCCTGACTCCAAAGGCACTTTTTGCAGCCAGAGATCGTCTTGGAAGAACTCCTCTTATTATTGGAAAAAAAGACGGTGCTCGGTGTGTTTCCTTTGAAAGCCATGCGTACATCAACCTGGGCTATGAAGATGAAAAGTCTCTGGGACCGGGCGAGATCGTGGCAGTGACTCCGGAAGGAATTGAAACTCTGCAGAAGCCCGGAGACAAAATGCGTATCTGTTCTTTCCTCTGGGTATACTATGGATATCCTACTTCCACCTATGAGGGGGTAAATGTAGAGGAAATGCGCTATAAATGCGGTGATATGCTGGCAGAGCGTGATTTTGGAGAGGTAAAACCTGATATTGTGGCAGGTGTTCCGGATTCCGGAATTGCCCATGCCATTGGTTATGCAAACCGTTCCGGAGTGCCGTTTGCCCGTCCGTTTATTAAATACACCCCTACCTGGCCGCGTTCCTTTATGCCAACCCAGCAGAGCCAGAGAAATCTGATCGCCAGAATGAAGCTGATCCCTGTTCACAGACTGATCAAGGATAAAAGCCTTCTGATGATCGATGATTCCATTGTAAGGGGAACCCAGCTTCGCGAAACTTCAGATTTCCTTTACAGCAACGGAGCCAAAGAGGTACATATCCGTCCGGCCTGCCCGCCGCTTTTGTACGGATGTAAATATCTGAATTTTTCCCGCTCAAAATCCGAGATGGATCTGATCACAAGAAGAGTGATCGCAAAGCGGGAAGGTGACAATGTGGATGAAAAAACTCTTGCGGACTATGCAAATCCGGATTCTGAGAATTATAAGGGAATGCTGGAGGATATCCGCAAAGAGCTGAACTTTACGACCCTGAAATACCATCGTCTTGACGATCTTGTGGCTTCTATTGATATTGAGCCGTGCAAGCTTTGTACTTATTGCTGGAGCGGCAAAGAATAAAGAACTGCCATAAGAAATCAGTTATGAAGGGTATGTGCAGAACAGAGGTGAAACATAATGAGAAGAAAACGAGAGATACTGAAAATACTGCTCTGTGTACTGACTGCGGTTTTTATAATGGTAAGCGCCGCAGCGCTGCTTCTTGTAGGCCTTCGAACCAGCGCACAGAAGGAGCAGAAAAAACAGGAGGCGCTGGAAGCACTGGAAAACAGGCCTACCGTTGCCCCTACCCTTGCGGTATCCGTAACGCCTTCTCCCACACCGAGACCCACGGCAACGCCTACACCGATTCCGACAGTGGTGGCTGCCTTTAATCCGGATGATTTCTGGAATGAATGGTACAGTACAGACGGAACCGTGACAATGAATATTTATAATATCAGTCTGGATACCGTATCCTTCAGTTTTTCTCAGACGGACCGTAATCACACCCAGACAGTGACGGCAGATGTAACCGCTGAGGTTGCCGGCAATGCGGCAAAATTTTATTTTTCCGATTCAGCCGGAAACAGTTCATCCGGGAATCTGATTTTTGACAATGGACAGCTTTATGTAAAGATCGTGACCAGCGAACCGGTATCTGCTGTTTTCCCAAGTGTGGACTGTATTATGAGCCGGAATCAGGTTCAGCTTGTACCGGATCCTACGGCAACGCCAACGCCGATGCCTCAGGATCAGCAGATCAGCCAGACTGGAGAATATTTCTTCCCGGAAAGCAACAGCAGGTATCTGACAGATGATGAGGTATCTGTGTATTCGTCGGCTCAGCTTGAGCTTGCAAAAAATGAGATCTATGCCCGCCACGGAAGGATCTTTGTGACCCAGAGTATTGCAGATTATTTTAACGGCAAATCCTGGTATCAGGGAACCGTGGATCCGGATACCTTTGATGCTCAGCAGGGTTCCATTTTTAATGAATATGAGATTGCAAATATTCAGAAAATTGAGGAATGGGAAATGCTGAAAAGGGCAGCAGGAAACTGATCATAAATCATATGATGAAACAAAAAGGCATGTATGGAAAACCATAGGTGCCTTTTTTGGTATCAGGCGGGGATTTGGAATATCGCCACATTTCCGTGGCTGGGGCTTGTGTTTCCGGGGCTTCAGCCCTATAATAAAAGAACAGACAAATCATCTTTTCAATTTCTATTTCTTACACAGCAGTTCTGCTGGAATTTCCATTTGTAGTTATTCTTTAAAAGTACAGCTTTATTTTTTCGTGAAAAACGGGATCGGGGACTGATTTTCGCAGAAAGGAGTGTTATGTTTGCAGCAGTATTATCTGCAGTGATCCTCGGTATGGAAGTACATCCGGTACAGGTGGAGGCCGATGTAAGCGACGGATTGCCGTCTTTTACTATGGTGGGCTTTCCCTCTGCTCAGGTAAAGGAGGCTCAGGACAGAGTGAGGACAGCCTTTAAAAACAATGAGATCGCGCTTCCGCCAAAAAGGATCACAGTGAATTTTGCCCCGGCTGATATAAAAAAAGAAGGAGCAGGCTTTGATGTTCCAGTAGCGGCAGCCGTACTGGCGGCTTCCGGTATTCTGGAGCCGGAAGGTTTAAAAGGGGTTATGTTTGCAGGAGAGCTGAGTCTTAACGGGGAAATTCATGCGATTCCCGGAATTCTTCCTATTGTTATAAGGGCAAGAGAAGAAAAATGCCGGCTGTGCATTGTCCCCTGGGGGAATATGAGAGAAGCCTGTCTGGTGCCGGATATGAAAATCATAGGGGTAAAAAATTTAAAGGAGCTGATCATTTTTCTGAAAGCTCCCGGGAAGTACAGACAGCCCTGTATCAGACAGGAAACAGAGCAGCCGGGACAGGAACTGGATTTCAGTGAGATCCGGGGACAGGAATCTTTAAGAAGGGCAGTGGAAATTTCTGTAAGCGGATTCCATAATCTTCTGATGATCGGACCGCCGGGAGCAGGAAAAACCATGGTGGCAAGACGGATACCGGGAATCATGCCGCCTCTGACCTTTGAGGAAAGTCTGGAGCTGACTAAAATCTACAGTATTGCAGGGCTTCTTTCTCCCACGGATCCTCTGGTAAGGCAGCGGCCTTTCCGAAGTCCTCATCACTCCAGTCCGGCTCCTGCCCTTGCGGGCGGCGGGCGTAATCCAAGACCGGGGGAGATCACGCTGGCCCACAGGGGCGTTCTGTTTCTGGATGAGATGCCGGAATTTTCCAGAAGAACCCTGGAAATCCTGCGGCAGCCTCTGGAAGACCGGGTAATACGGATTTCAAGAGTATACGGAACCTATACCTTTCCTGCTGATTTTATCCTGTGCGCAGCAATGAATCCCTGTCCCTGCGGGTATTATCCGGATATGAACCGGTGCCGGTGCACGTCCGGGCAGGTAAGCCGGTATCTGAATAAGATCAGTCAGCCGCTTCTTGACCGTCTGGATCTCTGTGCAGAGGCAGAACCCGTAAGCTTTTCCAGTCTGAACGGAAAACAGGGGGAAGCATCGGACCGGATCAGGAAACGAGTGGAAAAGGTTCATGAAATCCAGAGAAATCGCTATCAGAATGAAAATATTCAGTTTAACGGGGAACTGAAAGGAAACATGATTGAAGCTTATTGCCGGACGGATGATCAGGGGAAAGCGCTTCTGGAAGCAGCTTTTGACAGAATGGATTTCAGCGCCAGAGCATACCACAGGATACTGAAGGTTTCCCGAACCATTGCCGATATGGAAGGCTCGGAGCTGATAAAAAAACAGCACATAGGAGAAGCTCTGTCCTACCGGGCATTTGACAAAAAATACTGGTCGTGAACAGAGAAAATAAAAAGTCATAAAAAACGGAGAGAAGGGGTATTTTATATGGAAAGAAATCACTCAGACAATATCAGATGTATCGAAAAAGGCCAGCCGGAATATCCGGAAAAACTGAAAGCCTATGACCACATGCCGGAAAAGCTTTACATAAAAGGAAGGCTGCCGGATCCGGAAAGACCCTGTGCTGCAGTTGTGGGAGCAAGAATGTGCAGTCCCTACGGAAGAATCCAGGCGTTTCAGTATGCAAAGACCCTGGCAGAAGCAGGAGTGCAGATCATCAGCGGAATGGCAACAGGAATCGATTCGGAAGGACACAGAGGAGCGCTTGCAGGAGGGATGCCCACCTGGGCAGTTCTGGGAAGCGGACCGGATGTCTGTTATCCGGCAGCCAACCGGAATCTTTATGAAAGAATTTTGAGAGAAAAGGGAGGAATCCTCAGTGAATATCCTCCGGGCACCCAGCCGAGGAATTATCATTTTCCTGCAAGGAACAGAATTTTAAGTGCGTTGTCAGACCTGGTTCTTGTAGTGGAGGCAAAAGAAAAGAGCGGTTCCCTTATTACAGCCCAGTGGGCGCTGGAACAGGGAAAGGCAGTTTTTGCCCTTCCGGCCCCCGGTTTTCCGGCCTGCGGGCTGTTGACAAACCTGCGCCGGAGACGCATAATAAAGCTATCAACACGCCAAAAATTGGATGCCCCGCATCCACTTGAGAGGGAGTATTCATGGACACCATCTATATCACCGGACACCGGAACCCGGACACGGACTCCATCGTCTCCGCCATGGCCTACGCGGCGCTGAAGAACGCCCTTGGCCAGCGGCAGTACGAGGCCGCCCGCCTGGGCCAGATCAGTGACGAGACCCAGACCGTGCTGGATCGCTTCGGCTTCCAGCCCCCCAAGCTGCTGAACAACGTGCGTACCCAGGTCCGGGACCTGGATTACGACACGCCCGCCACCCTGTCCGCCGCTGCCACCATCAGCCGGGCCTGGCGGACCATGCAGAAGGACAAGATCTCCGCCATCCCCGTGGCCA
>OHCY01000746.1_pt1 | contig 9562 bp, 8 predicted proteins | sample 1566951 | NCBI WGS metagenome assembly OHCY01 (sample SAMEA3879548, study PRJEB24766) | human gut metagenome | biome: human-associated habitat; feature: feces | place: USA | collected 1985/1987
AATCTATTTGAAGTAGCACAATAGGTTAATTTAATTCTAGAAATTTATGTGTATTCCTCAACAAAATCCAATGATTTTTATAATCCAAAAAGTATATTTACTAACAACATCAATAGCATGCCACTCCATACCCCTCAATCTGCTCATATCCTATTGGATAATCCCGTCTAACCACTTTATCCCCGCTGTTTCCTTCCATAGTATAAACGGTTCCGTCTACCACGCTCTCAACAATCCCCACATGATCAATGTTTCCATCATTTCCCCAGTCAAAGAAAATAAGATCGCCGGAAGTGGGAACATAGCTGCCGTCCATGAACTGGCCCCGGCTTTCAAACCATTCCATACCTGCGGAACACAGAGAAAACTTAGGGATAACTCCTGACTCAATATATCCACACTGATCCGCACACCAACTTACAAAGCAGGCACACCATTCTACCCGGCTGGAAAAACCATACCAGCTCCAGTAAGGGCCTCCTCCGTTTCCTTCCTGTGTCAGGGCCACCTGTACAATCGCCTGATTTCCGATTCCTGTAGGGATACGCCCAAACACATAGTATCGCAGTACATGAGATACGTATTCTTTATCCCCATAACTGCTCCACCCATTCCGTTCTGTCATCATCGTGGAAAATTCCACCGCATTGGCATAGGTATATCCGCCGTAATTCTCTTTCGCCCATGAAATATACCCGTTTCCATAGTTATATCCCTGCAGTGCCAGTTTGATATTGTTCATATCCAGCGGACTTTCCACCTCCGCTTCTCGCAGGCAGGCTGCAAAATTCTGGATACCGACATCAATGGAATACTCCGGATCAGGAATCCCGTTTGGCGTATTCGGGTATCTCGTATTATACCCGCACTCGGACGCCTGCATGGGATCGGTTCCCTGTCCGCCGCTCTCCTGCATCATCACTGCTTTAATCAGTTCCACATATTCCTCAATCCCGTGTTGTCTTGCATACTGACGGATCAATGGTTCATACGCCTCTACTTCGGCACTGACCTGTGTAACCGTACTGGCATTACTTCCTCCTACCATGCTGAGCAGCCCGCCAAACAATATTACGATGAGCAGAATCAGCACTACAATCCATCCTCCTGCAATGATTGCGGAAATAAGAGTTTTTAAAGCAGCAATAACTGCCTTCACTGCGTGAGCCACAGCTTTTGCAGTCGCTTTTGTTGCCTGTGCTGCTGCAATTGCTGCCTGTCTTGCTGCAAAAGCAGTCCTTTGTGCTTTCAGCACTGCCACTTTTGTCCCCTGTACAGTTGCTCTGGCAGAAACTTCTGAAGTGTGGATTGCAGTATACCCTGTCTGCTTTGCGGTTTTAATTGTCCTGCCTATACCTTTCCCTATTGTTTTGCCAGATATTTGCACGGAAGAAGGAATGGTTTTGACTGTTTTTTCTCCCTTTTCAGCAGTTTTAATCGCCTGCTTTGGAAATTCCCGGATTTTTCCTTCTTCTTTTACCATCATCTTACCGGCGGTATTTTTTCTTCCAAATGACTTCCCGCTCTGCATTCCTGTCTGGTTTTTCATTTGTTCTTTCGGCTGGTAAAATCCTTCACTACCGGACGAAAAAGAAGAGGAGGAGGATTCCCGGAACGCCTCTGCTTCAGTCCTGATTTCTCCCTTTTTCCGGACAGTCTGTATTACTCTTTTCCCCTGTTTTTCTGCCTGCTGAACCGTTCCACAGGCGGCTCTTTCACCTTGTCCCATAACCTGATCCTCAGCATACCCTACCAGACTGTCCTGTTCCTTCACCTGGGTCTGATCTGCACTATCTCTTGTCCGGATATACGCATCTTTCAGATGCTCCGCCGCCGTCAATGTTTTATCCAATACCTTCGTCTCCACTCCAAGAAGGCGGTTCTGTGCCTCATTGACCGCCTCATCTGTTGGAATTGGAATAATATCAATGCTGATCATCATGTTCTGGTTAATATCCGCAAACTCGGATACCATTGTATCAGGGATATATGAGGCATAGTCCTTTAAATACAGTACACGACCATACCGTTCTCCCACTTTAAAGTAGTCTTTTTCAAACTCCATCGTGTCCGGACAGATATAGTCTTTAAAGCTGTGTCCCAGTTTTGCAGATGTTTTCATATCAAAGCAGAAATGACCTTCCTCCCCTGCCCGATAAAAGCTATACAGCACATGAAGTTTTTCTTGTGCGTCCAGTTCTTCGCATTTGGAACCTAAATTGCTGAAATGGGAGATCAGCCCATTCCCGGTACGAAGGAAATAGTTCTTTGCATCTTCCACATTCTTCCGATAGACAGAAATCGTCACATACAGCTCCCGGATCATTCCATTCGCACCCACCGTCTTCTCCATGAGCATATCATTGACCTCTTTGCGGTACTGATCCAGCCGGTCATTCTGCATGGGGATAAATACTGCCTCTTTCAGCTCTTCCTTATTCAGTCTGCGGATAATGACCGTCAGTTTTGTTGTGGCGCCGCAGTCAAAGAAATTCAGGATGTTTTCATATTCCATAAACATGGCTTTTTTATCTTCCTCAGATGCCACTTCAAAGTTAATGTCTGTAAAACGATACGTCTTTGCGTACTTGTTTTTCCCTACTGATGTTAGAATATAAATAGTACAAAATAAACATGACCATTTTCGATAAATAGTATATGATAGTCATAGATCAAGGAGGAGAATGGTTATGGCAAAAGGTACAAAATATTCCCAACAGTTTAAAGAGGATGCAGTACAGTATCGCTTGGATCATCCGGAGCTGCCACTTCGCAAAGCTGCGGAGAATCTTGGAGTCAGCGAATCTGCACTGAAAAACTGGATGAAAGTAGCAAAGGAACATAAAGGAGAGGTTCCTACCCGTGGTTCTGGAAATTATGCAAGTGAGGAAGCAAAAGAGATTGCCAGATTGCAGCGTGAATTACGAGATACGAAGGATGCTCTTGAAGTGTTAAAAAAAGCAATCGGTATTCTGGGAAACTGACAAAAGCTCTTTACACGGCTACTTCTGAGTACGTGAAAGAAATCAAATCCCTGCCCGTGAAACGTCAGGTTTCTGTCAGCGGAATACTGAAAAAATTAGGCGTTTCACGTTCGGGTTACAATGCATGGAAGAAACGGGTTCCTTCGGACACGTCTGTTCGCCGTGCAGTTTTAAAAGAAAAAATTCAAAAGATCTACGAGGAATCCCATCAAAACTACGGTGCTCCTAAAATTACTGCAGAATTGCGAAAATCCGGGGAGTATGTTTCCGAAAAAACAGTTGGAAATTATATGCGTCAAATGGGAATCAAAGCCCATTGGGTGAAACCATATATCCAGACAACCATAGATTCTGATTTCAGCCAGAAACTCAAAAATATCCTCAACGAGGAATTCAATCCTGCTCATCCAGATGCTGTCTGGTGTTCAGATATTACTTATATTTGGACATTTGAAGGATTTGTGTATCTTACCAGTGTGATGGATCTGTATTCAAGAAAAATCATTTCCTGGGTGTTGAGTGAGACGCTGGAGGCCTCCCACGTAGTGGAATGTGTTGAAAAAGCAAAACGTGTCAGAAATGTTGAAAAACCGTTGATCTTCCACTGCGACAGAGGATGCCAGTACGTATCGGAAGCATTTCAAAAAGCAACCAAAGGTATGATTCACAGTTATTCAAAGAAAGCATATCCATGGGATAACGCCTGTATAGAATCTTTCCATGCACTTTTGAAGAGAGAATGGATCAACCGGTTTAAAATCTTTAATTATGCACATGCACATAAATTGATTTTTGAATACATCGAAACATTTTACAATACCGTGCGCATTCACAGTCATTGTGGATATTTGTCTCCAAATGAATATGAGGAACAATATCTTGAAAACATCGAGGAGAATGCAATAAAAATAGCAAGTTAAACTTCGCTCAGAACAGAGAAAATTGGTTACATTTAATTTGTACTTTTTCTTGACATAGGACCAATGCCTATCTGAACAGTTACTTTCAGACAGGATATAAAAATCTCATGGATCTGGCTATTATCCATAAAACAGAGGAGATGGAGGCGGCTGATAAACGTCTGATTGACCTGTCCGAAACCTACGTCAAGGTGGATGAGATTCCCTTTGACTTTAAACGCCGCCGTTTATCCACTGTGGTACAGGATAAAAACGGAAAGACACAGATGGTAACAAAAGGTGCTGTGGAAGAAATGCTTTCGATCTGTAGCTTTGCAGAATGTGACGGGCATGTACAACCTCTGCGTGAAGAAGTGCGCAGCCGGATTTTGAAAACTGTAGATGGATTAAATGAAAAAGGTTTTCGTGTTTTGGCTATCGCCCAAAAGAGCAACCCATCTCCAGTGGGAGCTTTTGGTGTCAAAGATGAATGCGATATGGTGCTGATTGGTTATCTGGCATTTTTAGATCCACCGAAAGAATCTACTGCCGATGCTATCCAGGCATTGAAAAACCATGGGGTCCTTACCAAAATCCTCACAGGCGATAATGAAAAAGTAACCCGGACCATCTGTAAACAGGTAGGGCTGAAGGTCCGCAATATGCTCCTGGGTTCTGATCTGGAACATATGAATGATGCCGAACTTGCCAGAGCGGCAGAAACCACCGATGTATTTGCGAAACTGACACCGGAACAGAAAGCCCGTATTGTTTCTGTTCTTCGTGAGAATGGTCATACTGTTGGCTTTATGGGCGATGGAATCAATGATGCTGCCGCCATGAAATCTGCGGACATCGGCATCTCCGTAGATACAGCGGTAGACGTGGCAAAAGAATCTGCAGACATCATTCTTTTAGAAAAAAATCTGATGGTCTTGGAACAGGGCATCATTGAAGGGCGGAAAACCTATGCCAACATGATCAAGTACATCAAAATGACTGCTTCCTCCAATTTTGGAAATATGTTTTCCGTACTGGCTGCATCGGCTCTTCTGCCATTCTTGCCAATGGAAAGTGTACATTTGATTTTCCTGAACCTGATCTACGACCTGTCCTGTACGGCAATCCCATGGGACAATGTAGATGAAGAGTTTATTGCCAAACCACGAAAATGGGATGCCTCCAGTGTAGGCAGTTTTATGATCTGGATCGGACCAACTAGCTCCATCTTTGATTTTACCACATACATTTTCATGTACTTTGTATTCTGCCCATTCTTTGTATCCAAGGGTATCCTGTTCAATGACCTGCCGGCTCATTTTAGCGGAGCAGAACTGACGGCTATGCAGACACAGTATATCGGAATGTTCCAAGCTGGCTGGTTTGTAGAATCTATGTGGAGCCAGACATTAGTGATCCATATGATCCGTACACCGAAGCTCCCATTTATCCAGAGCCGGGCATCTGCTCCTGTGACATTCCTCACGATGACAGGGATTACGATTCTGACTGTCATACCATTTACGATATTTGGAAAGCTTCTTGGGTTTGTGGCACTGCCAGCAGCATACTTTGCATATCTGCTTCCATGTATCTTATTGTATATGATTTTGGCAACAAGCTTGAAAAAGGCTTATGTCCGTCACTTTGGCGAATTGCTTTAAGGAGGTGTAACAATGAACTGGAAAGAACTTTGGATGACACTTTTTGGAACTACGGAATGGCTTGGTCTGAACATGGGATTCTGGGTGGCTTTAGCTGCCGTATTACTGATTGTAATTCTCATGAATGTCCTATTCTGGTCTATGAAACCGAAAACAGAAAACAAAAACTGTCCTAATAAAAAAATATGATTCTGTTTGTCGCAATCGTTGTCCTGCCTATTCTTGAAGCAACACTTTTGGCAGTAAGCACCTGTTAGTTCGCAAGAGCAATTCCAGTGCATATAATTTCAAAGATGAACATTATGGAGTCGAGTGAAATGGTTGAATAAATATTATAAAGGTACGATTGAAAAGAAAGTACCATAATATAATAATTTTTGTGATTTAGGACATTTCTGAGACATTTCTGTGACATTTATGTTTTACACTATATTTAATAAAAAAGTACATGATACAAAATATTTAGAACAGCTATATTTACTATAGAGAAAAAATAGATGCAATAAATCACCATTGTTTGTTTCCCAAGGACAGGTGATATGTATGAAAGACAGACAACAGAAATATCTACTAGAGCATTATAACAATCCAGATACATATTATGCTGCAACCTTCGGGTTTGCAGCATTTTTTATATTGTCTTGTTTCTTCAAATACCGTTATTACAAGCTATATGCCATAAACGAGAAACTTGGAAAGGAGGACAAGTGGAAAATAAAACAGTAAAAAAAGTCTATGAGGTAGAAGAAATACAAAATATTTTGGGAATCAGCAGAAGTGCCGCATATGAACTGATTAGAGAAACCTATAAAATGCAGCATCCTTTTAAAGTCTTGAAAATAGGAAATCTATATAGAGTTCCTAAAGTACCTTTTGATAATTGGTTGAACGGAGAGACAGAATGATCTTTAGCCGGACATACGTTTCTGTTGACGTAAATTTTATCATTTTGATAAGGTTTCATTGAGGTATTTAAGTCATCACATGAGGAGGCTTATATATGAACAACGATATTATAGGAAAAGAGGTTGTGTTTTATGAAAATAATACATGGAATCATATTATAAAAGAAATCAATCTTTATACTTATACAATAGAATATGGAATAAAAAGCGGTTTTTCCGACAAAGAGCAGGCTGAACAAAGTTATTTTTTCTTCAATGAGAAGTTTCAAAAAGATATAGAGCGAATAAAAAGACTAACCAATATTCAATATACTTTTACGGAATATCTGGATTTTTGGATGAAAAACTTATATTTGCCATATAGTGATAGTTCTGCCAAAGTTGGCTATTCATGGACCATCTATCAAATCATTTTACCTAAAGTAAAACGAGATGTTTTATTAGGCATGGTTACCACGAAGTTTTTAGATGACCTGATTGATGAATGTGATGGATATTCAAAATGCTCTGCTGCCATGGCTTATAAAGTCATTCATTTGGCATTAACTGATGCATTAAATGACGGATATTTAAAAAATGATCCACTACCAGGAGTTAAAAAACGATATTGGAATTCCCCTAAAATTACGATTCTAACCAAGGAACAAGTTAAGATCTTTCTTGCTGCAGCAAAGGAATACCATTCTATCTATTTAGAGGTGTTGTTAGCACTATTTTGCGGTCTTAGAAAAGGGGAAATAATGGGATTAAAATACAAAGATTTTGATTTTTTGCAACACACAGTATCCATAAATCGGCAAATAACACGTGATTACGATGTAGTTATTGAAGAGGATCGTACATTCAAAATCGCTACCCAAAGATTATCCACAAAACCGCCAAAATCTTATAGCAGCTATCGAACATTGATAATTTCAGCTTTTATTTTTGATGAATTGGAAATAAGGAAAAAGGAAAATGAAGAAATTCTCAAACTTACAGAAAATCATGAATGGGCTGAATATATCTGTCTTGGAGTAAAAGGAAATATAAAGTCAGATGGAACTTACACTGAAGCAATAAAAAGAATTTGCAAACGCAATGGACTTCCACACATTACAATGCATGGGCTTCGTCATATGTTTGCTACGATACTGATTGAGCAGGGTGTTTCATTGGAAAAGATATCAAAATTAATGGGACATAAAAGTGTAGCTACAACATTTGAAATCTATTGTGGAATCATGGAAGCGAAGAAAGAAATAGCAAAAACTATTGATTCTGTAATGGATCCGGCAATTGGTGCAGTCAAAGTTCGCAGCAAAGGAGGGATAGTATGCATGTAAAACCTATCATAAAACCTCCGGTCAGTGAAACTTTCTTCTACGGTAAAATTATTTCATGGAAATTCAGTGATAGTGTAACTTATGTCAAAGCTCGGAAAAAATACTGTTTTCGTTTTGAAATTGTTTTTGAATCGGGAAAAGTTTGTCCAATGCAAAGAGGGGGATTTGTTTCTAAAACAGAAGCGATAAAAGCAATAGAAAATACAATCAAACAACTTCACGAAAAAACATTTGTGCCATTTGAATATACAGCCAGAGAATTTTTTGATTATTGGCTTTACTATTATATGATTGATGAAGCTGATATTGCTTATAACACCTATACGGCATATCGGAATATCATATATAATTATTTTCTGGTAGTCTGGGGGGATAAAAAAATCACAGCTATACAAAGAGATGATTTGATTGCAGCGCTCGATAGCATCCCCTACGACTCCATATTGAGAAGTGCATATGGCGTTATTGGTGGATCATTTCAATACGCATTGGAAAATCATATTATCTATTTGAATCCTGTAAAATCTGCAATAAAAGTAAAACGAAAAACAGAGAAAAAATGTGAAATAGAGAATAATAAGAAGGCAGAACATGTTGATCAACCTCCAGTTTTACCGGCAGTATGCACTTCAGCAGGTTACGATAATGTTATACCTATGCAAACAAGAAGAACCTAAAATTTTTATAGCATTATTATTAGCACTGACAGCCGGCTTACGCATATCAGAAATTATTGCAATAAAATACGAAGATATTGATTTCGGTAATCATGAAATTTATATTGAACGTCAGTTAGGAAGAAGCACAAAAAACGAAGGATTGGAAGATGGTAAACTTCTTACCCAGGAACTACGGACAAAAACCAGAAACAGTGTCCGAGGAACCCCGCTGGCTGACTTTGTTATTGATGAAATTATACTTCAAAGACAAAAATATGAAGAATTACGTGCAAATATCCCAGATTTTCATGACTATGGATATCTGTGTTGTCAGGACGATGGCAAACCATACCATCGGGGTTTTGCTCAGAAGGCATATACAAGGTTAATGGAAAAATGTGGTTTTACAAAAATACCTTGGAGAAAACTACGCAATACATACGCAACAATTCTGGCGGAATTTGAAATAAGCATGAAGGCTATTGCTGCAAGCTTAGGGTATTATTCAGCCGATTTTACCCAAGAAATATATGTTAATACGGAAAGAGTTGTATACAATGCCGACTGCGAAATAATCGCCTTTGCTCTAGAGGTTTTGCCTAAGAATAACGCCGCACAATTGATTCCGCTTGACGAAAGATATTTGCTTGAAGTTCTTCCCTAAAATGTATATAATGGTGTAGATTGGATGAGTCAATCACATAGCAGATGCTTCTGTAATGTTGTATCGTGTTGTATAATTATGCATGGTGTTTTCCAGTGATAAATAGTAAGGGAAATATGAGAAAAATGACCAAACCGGATTTTTGAGCGAAAAACACATAAAATCAGTAAAATTTACATACGAAAAACAACATAAAAAATATCGATTTTTCACCTTGAAAAGTCAAAAACAGGTTCGAAAGAATTTGTGAAATATATACAAAAACAGAAAGGAAATATATGAGAAAACTTGCATTAAATGATGAAATATTACTAAAAATCGAGAAACCCGCCCGGTATATCGGGAATGAAGTCAATAGTGTCATGAAAGACCCGGAAAAAGTGGATATTAGGTTCGCTATGTGTTTTCCGGATGTTTCTGAAGTGCTATAATGTAGCAGTGCTAAAAAACAATATATAGTGT
>OHCY01000767.1_pt1 | contig 9344 bp, 9 predicted proteins | sample 1566951 | NCBI WGS metagenome assembly OHCY01 (sample SAMEA3879548, study PRJEB24766) | human gut metagenome | biome: human-associated habitat; feature: feces | place: USA | collected 1985/1987
AAACCGCGAACGATATGTAACCGACAAAGAATACCAGGCAGTATTAAGCGTTGCACCTCTTCCTGTTTTTATCGCAATGGAAATTGCCTATCTGTGTGCAGCGAGGGTTTCCGATGTGTTATCGCTGAAATGGGAGCAGATTGGAAACGACGGGATCTTTATCCAGCAAGGGAAAACAGGAAAAAAACAGATAAAAGCATGGAGTCCACGATTACAGGCGGCGATCGAAAAAGCAAAACAGTTACCAACATCCGCCTATGTAATCAGCAATCAATACGGCAACCGATATATGTACAAAGGCTTTAACGAAATGTGGGTAGAAGCAAGAAATCGCGCAGGCAAAATTTCATGATCTGAAGGCGAAAGGAATTTCAGACTATGAAGGAAGCAGTCGGGATAAGCAACTTTTCTCTGGTCACAAAACCGAGGGGCAAGTGCTAATCTATGACAGGAAGGTTAAAGTTTCACCGACACTTGATGTCCCGTTACCTGAAAATATTCCAAGAAAATATTCCAAGTAATTCCAAGTGTGATTTTTGTCACTGACTTAATGATGTATAAGTGATTGAATTTTGGCGGAGAGAGGGGGATTTGAACCCCCGGTAGAGTTGCCCCTACTCCGGTTTTCGAGACCGATGATACAGAGTCGAAAAATCAAAGAGTTAAAAATTTTTCTTGGAATAAATGTCTTAAAATCGTACACGAAAAATCAATGGATTACATAACATTAAAGAAGAATATTCCAAGCCTTCTTGAGTCTACCACCTGTTTTCAGGTGTCATTCAGACGTGATTTGCCCCAGATTGGGAAAGCACGCTTTTTTCTCAGCTTATTCCGTTTTGCCTGTGTGTTGAATAATTCCACTGCAGTTATATAAAATCGGTAACGGCTGGAAATCATTCAATACTCGCACTATCGAAAGTTCGCCAGCCAGCCGCAGCACGTTCTTGCATACGACGTGCTGCGCATTAATTTTTACGCTCAAATCTTATGGTTAAGTACAATCATGATTCTTTGGACTATATAAATTTTCTTGTAATTAGTTCTTTAGACGAAATTTTAAAACAATTATTTATTCAAGGGATGGACTCTATTAGGAACTATCTCAAAAAAATATAAACAACCACCATCTTACGATTGAATTATTTTACAGAGCATTCTTATTGAGAAAAACAACGCCATACACATCAAAAGATATAGAAATGTAAATTTAGGTTCATTAATCTTTTGAGTTACAACCTAAACTTTCCGTTAATCACTAAGATATCAATAGATTATACTCACTGAGCGCACATTTTTTACAATTATTATTTCTCACATCAAAATGCGTATACCAATCTGTTATTTGACACTTTCTTATTTGTTACTAGAGTTAATTGGGTGCTGACAAGGCACATGTTATTTACAATTTGAAAATCAGAGGAGAAATGATATGACCGAACATCGTGGCGGTGCAGGTAATTTCGCTGAAGATCGACAAAAAGCTTCTGACGCTGGTCGTAAAGGCGGCCAACATAGTGGCGGTAATTTTAAAAACGATCCGCAAAGAGCATCAGAAGCAGGGAAAAAAGGTGGTCAGAATAGCCATGGTGGCGGCCGTAAATCTGACTCTTAATTTATCATCCCCTACATTCGTGAATAACTGAAGCTAACTGCGAGCCTACGGGCTCGCAGTGAAAACTCTGGAGTGATTATGCAAATTAAATCTGTTGAAGATATCTTCATCCACTTATTATCGGATACATACAGTGCTGAGAAACAACTAACAAAGGCACTGTCTAAACTTAGTCGCTCTGCATATAGTGATAAATTAACCGCTGCTTTTCAGTCACATCTTGATGAAACACATGGTCAAATTGAACGCATCGATCAGGTTGTTGATTCTGAAGATGGTCTTAAATTGAAAAGAATTAAGTGTGCCGCAATGGAAGGACTTATCGAAGAGGCGAATGAGGTAATTGAAAGCACTGATAAAAATGAAGTACGTGATGCAGCATTGATTGCTGCAGCACAAAAAGTAGAGCACTATGAAATTGCCAGTTATGGCACTTTGGTAACACTCGCTGAGCAATTAGGATATAAAAAAGCGGCTAAACTCCTGAAAGAAACACTGGAAGAGGAAAAAGCTACTGATGTCAAATTAACAGATCTGGCATTTAATAACGTTAATAAAAAAGCTCAGGATAACTCCTGAACTATAGACTTCAATTTCTTTTAGGATAAACAGATTATGAATAGAATTGAACATTACCATGACTGGCTTCGTGATGCACATGCGATGGAGAAACAAGCTGAAAAAATGCTTGAGTCTATGGCCAGCCGGATAGAAAACTATCCAGAGTTACGTTCCAGAATTGAGCAGCACATTAGCGAAACAAAGAACCAGCTTTCACAGCTTGAAAGCATACTTGATCGTAATAATATTTCGCGCTCTGTCATTAAAGACTCTATGAGTAAAATGGCCGCGTTTGGGCAATCCATTGGTGGAATTTTTCCATCTGATGAAATTGTCAAAGGTTCGATCAGTGGCTATGTGTTCGAACAATTTGAAATTGCGTGTTACACATCTCTTCTCGCAGCAGCCAAAAATGCGGGTGATACAGCTTCAGTACCCATTATTGAAGCAATTCTTAATGAAGAAAAACAAATGGCTGAATGGCTTCTTAACCATATTCCTGACACCACTGAGCAATTCATGGTCAGATCTGAAATTGATGGAGTTGAAGCCAAAAAATAATTCTTTTGAGGAGGCATTATGTTTAGACACGTGAAAAAACTTCAATATACAGTACGTGTAAGTGAGCCAAACCCAGGCTTGGCTAATCTACTTTTAGAACAATTCGGCGGGCCACAGGGTGAGCTTGCAGCAGCATGCCGATACTTCACTCAAGGCTTAAGTGATGAAGATGCAGGCCGAAGGGATATGCTGATGGACATAGCAACAGAAGAACTAAGTCATCTCGAAATTATTGGTTCTCTTGTTGGTATGCTCAACAAAGGTGCAAAAGGAGCACTTGCTGAAGGAACTGAGAATGAAGCTGAGCTTTACCGCTCCTTAACTCAAAATGGCAATGACAGCCATATAACTTCTCTCCTCTACGGAGGAGGCCCAGCATTAACTAATTCAGCTGGAGTACCCTGGACTGCAGCTTATGTTGATACTATTGGCGAAGTCACGGCCGATCTTCGTTCAAATATTGCAGCTGAAGCTCGGGCAAAGATCATTTACGAACGTCTCATTAATGTTACTGATGATCCTGGAGTAAAAGACACTCTGGCATTTTTAATGACCAGGGAAGCAGCACACATGCTTTCATTTGAAAAAGCATTACATTCAATTCGTAACACCTTTCCACCAGGAAAATTACCACCAATTGAGAAATACAAAAACGTATATTACAACATGTCAGAAGGTGAAGACGTCAGAGGTAGTTGGAACAGTGATGAAAACTTTGACTATGTTTCCGATCCAGTTCCAGCGGTTGACGGTGGGGATGGGAAGGCCTCGATAAATCTATCGACCAAGCAAGAAGCTATGATAAAAGCTATGGCAACAAGGTTGAAATCCCATGAAGACATCAATCCTGTCACTGGCGCTGAGCTTGCTGAAGGAGAACCACAAACAAAGATAAATAGTAAAAACTAATTATCTTCTGGTATTTAGCTATCCCTCATAAGTTAATTGCCGCTGAGATATCCTAAGCTCTAGCCTCTGAAAATACATTTATATTTCGAAGCCCGCGATATTTTAAGCGGGCTTTTATTTTAAACTTCTGGTATTACAGGCCACTCAATATGAGGTGCTGTTGATGTATCAACACGGTTCAGCAACACCCGATACTTCTTCCAGGCTTCCAGCAACGAGGTTTCTTCCTCCGTTGCATATACAGCTCACCTTTTTTCACCCACGATTAACCAACAGCCAGACCAGCAGACACGCCACCACCGGCACAGCAAAATCCATCAGGCTTGCCACATCCCATGCACGTGTATCAAAACCGCCCCACCACGGCATATTCATTCGCTTGCCATGCCCGAACATTTCAATCCAGCGATATTCTGCCTGGGTGTGTTCACGCGCAATGAAGAACGTACAACCGGCTATCGCCCCGTAAGCCCAGTTCCCGGTAAAAAGACCAATCAGTAGCTGCGCAGCCACAGCACAAAGCGCATGAAGGAAAGGTGTTATATCCATTTTCATCCTACCCAATAAAACGGGGCGCTCGGCCCCTTAATATTATTTAGACGCAAGCGCCGCCTCAATTGCAGATAATCTTTGTCTTAATTCTGCGTTTTCTTCTTCCAGTGCTGTTATTCTGTCATCTGACTCTCTGGCTACCTGAACAAGCAAGCCAGTAACACCAGAATAATCTACTGTGTAATAACGTTCACCTTCTTCACCTTCCGATCCGCTCGCACCGTCCTGATATTTCATTGCGGAACCTACAACTTCTGGGATTGCTTCCAGAGCTTCCTGTGCAATGACACCAGCATAGGGCATACCGTTTTCTTTAAGCGTGTATGTATAGCCGTTCATTTTACGGATGCGGTCGGTTGCATTATCGATCACCTGAATGTTGTCTTTCAGATCCCGGTCGGAATGCTGGTTAAATGCGGTGGCATGACATGCACCATTAACGCTTAACATATAGGTGTTATCGGTATTTTTCTGCGCATAGAACATATAAGCGCCACCATCAACACCGACTTCATAAACAACAGGACGGCTGGAGTTGCCCCACAATTGAGCAGTAACACCAGCATAAGCGGTTCCCTGTGTGTTTAATGTCATGGTTGACCCATGATTGGCATATTTGATCTGTAATGTGTCGGTGTAATCAAATTTAATAAGCGCGTTACTTCCACGCTTGCTGTATGACATAAGGCAGTCACCCATTTTGAGGTATCCGCTGTCACCGGGAAAAATCATCGTACCGCCATAAAGGTTGGTAAAGTCCCAGCAAATGTTTGTCCCGTTATCGTTCAGGTTAAGGCGCGCCATTGCGTTACCTGGACTGTCTATCCATTTTTTGAGGTATAGTTCGCAATACGCATCCTCAACACCTGCCGTCCTGTGAGTTGAGCGGAGTTTTCTCCCAAATATAGCTCCGCTAGTTGGCAATACCTGCTGATACCATGAAGCAGACCAGTCACCAACGATTTCATCTTTGCTGTCTACATATAATTTTGTTGCGTAGCTTCCTTGATCGTTTTTTAATTTGCTAACGTCGGATTTTAGCGTTTTGATGTCATCAGGAATTACTGTCGATGTAGCCATTTTTCTTCCTCACATCCAGCCACGAAGTTGATGCTCAACAGCAACCACGTATTCATCGAATAATGACGATATTTGCGAATCATTAATGATGCGCACGTTTACAAAATATCCGTCTTCCTTAACACATACCGGTTCGCCATCTTCAGTCAGTTCTCCGGTTTCTTTGTACACGTTACCTATCACGTCAATAAGAATATCATCCTGCATCGACTCGTCATCATAATAGCCAGTGCTATCCATAAAGGCCGAAAAGTCGGCCCTGTCGGCAAATTTGAGTGTTAAATCTTTCATTAGATTGACTCCCCCACCTGAGCATCAGTCAATGCCTTGTGCCATATTCTGAAATTCCTGACATGACCAAATAAATGACGTAACCCGGCTGTAGTCTGGCCTCCAATACGGATCATTGCGGTGTTCTGAATACAGGACCATGTGGTTTTTGTTTCGCTGGATATATGCCCGTTACTTACTGAGCACGTAGACTGCTCTGACTTTACACGCATCCCCATAACCATTTTTTCAAGCGATGCGTTTTCGTTTACCCGTCTGTTAGCTCCTCCAATATCGCAATAAGGAAATCCGTCGTAATCTGTTGAACGACCGAAGCCAAGAATAATAGCCGCTCCGGTTTGATGACCGCCGGTATCAAAAACACGTGGCGCTGCATTTGGCGTTTTATACCAGTTCTTATGTACCTCACAAAGAACCGTAAAAGGAAGATTATAAAGATTATTCTTAATTGGAACTGTAACTATATCGCTTGCGCGGGTCGCCGCCGTCGCTCCTGATATAATAAAAGATGATACACAAGGCCCATCTTCTACTTGTGGGGTGGCCAGATAAATATAGTCACCAGATACGGTTGCCCCGCTCTGCTTAGGAGAATACTGTATCTGAGAGCCTATTTTTAACTCCCCATCAATTGCCTGAATTGTTGCCTCTGCAAAAATCCATCCGGTAGCTTCGTCCTTTCTGACTCTCGCTGTAATCCTTGAGGCAGCACCGCCTGTCATATTAATTTCAAGCGTTTGTGTATCAATATACGCATCACCAAGAAAAGTTGTTGCGCTACCGTCATATTTATCAAACCGGATACGCAACCTTACCTGCAGTTCTGTTTTAAAACGACATGAGGTTGTCACGTGTTTATTATCGCCTGAGACATCAACTGACTTTGTTGCAGCAATTGATGCCATATTAATGGCTGAGGTTTGCCCAATCAGAGAATCGTTGCAGACAAACTTTCCATAGGTAAAACCAAAATTATCCGTCCCTGTTTCGGGCACATCCATATTTGACGATCGCCCCCAACTGGCAGGGCTTTCCGAATTGAGCATGTAGTTTGTTCTTTGCCCCTCAATAAGCAGGCCATCACGTTCAAATCGTGGCTCGTCAATGGCAGCCTCTGTCAGCACACCAGATTTGTTAATATAGGTTGCTTTCGATGCACGTTTAAACTTAACAATCTTGTCGCCAGGCATCGTTATTTCATCGTCACCAATAACAATTTTTTTATATGATGGCGAAAAGCCCGTAATCATATCCAGCGAATCGTTAAATGGTATCCACACATCAGGCAGCGGCTGTAAGACATATTTATACGGCTCCGCAGCCTGGCTTGCGTACTCTCTGGCTGCATCTTCGCTTGCTTTAGCTGCCGTCTGGCTTGCTGCCGATGCTTTCGCTGAGTTCGCAGCCGCTGTTTCGCTCACCTTTGCGTTGGTTTCACTGGTTTTTGCTGCTTTTTGACTGTTAGCTGATGCAGTGGCAGAAGCAGCCGCCGCGCTTGCAGAACCAGCTGCAGCACTCTCGCTTTGGGCTGCTGCAACCTGGCTGTTTTTTGCCGCAGTTTCACTGGCTTTGGCATTCGTTTCGCTGGTCTTCGCTGCCGTCTGGCTGGACTTTGTGTTGGTTTCGCTCGTCTTTGCGGCTGTCTCGCTATTTTTCGCGTTGGTTTCTGATTTTTTAGCTGCTGTTGCGGAGTTTGCCGATGCAGTCTGCGAGGCCGCTGCCGCCTGTGCGCTGTTAGCTGCATTCGTTTCTGAGGTTTTCGCCGCGTTCTTCGATGATGCCGCTGCAGTTTCGGATTTCTTTGCCGCCGCTGCGCTCTGAGAGGCGGCTTCAGCGTTGCGTGCCGCTTCTTCCACCATTTCCTCAAAACGACGCAATGCCTCCGGCATGACATCATCTTCCGTCATGGCACCGAGAAAATCATTCAGCGTACCTGGTCTGGAACCTTCATAGACGGTAATGGTCCCGGCATGTGAAGGCGGAAAACCTTCAACCAGCAGGATAACGCTATACTGGCCATACTCAACGTCCATGCTGTAACGCCCGGCTTCATCCGGATTTTCAGAGGCCACCGTGTTCACCAGTACAGTGGTGCTGTTACGCTTTGCCTTCAGTTGAATAGTGCAGTTCTGTATTGGTTTTCCCGCACCATCTTTCAGCACACCTGAGATTTTTACTGCTGCCATATCCACTCCACAAAAAAGCCCGCCTGAACCGGCGGGCTGTCATAACACTGTGTTACCTGGCTAATCAGAATTTATAACCGACACCCACGATGAAACCGTCAGTGCGCCAGTCACCACTGCCGGAGCCTTCATAAGCAATATCAATGGCCACGGATTCGGTCGGGTTAAACTGCACGCCAGCTCCCCACGCCAGAGACGTGTTGCTGTGGCGATCGTCATCACTTCCGGTCAGCACATCGTGCGTTTTCCCCTTGTTGTCAGTTACGCGGAGATAATCCCCGGAGAACGTCGAAACACGGCTGTAAGCCACACCTGCCATCGCATAAGCACTGAACCATTCATTCACGCGTACAGACGGCCCCGCCATCATGCTGAACCAGCGGTTACGCACTGAATCTTCATGCCAGCGGGTATCGCTGTAATGCGTTTTTTGCTCATCTTTGGCATTGGCATAACTGAATGACGTCACCAGCCCCAGCGTGTCCGTAAATTCATAACGGTATTTCACGTTAATGCCCTTCAGGTCATCGTTGCCGGGCATATCAGTATGGGTCTGAAGATACCCGGCGCTTAGTGTGGACTGATGCTCTGCTGCGCTCGCTGGCGTACCAGCGGCAACCAGCCAGACTACTGCGGACAGAATAACAGCACATAATTTACGCATAATTACCTCTCGCTTTTCTCGCACCATCTTTCAGCACACCTGAAATCTGTACTGCCATACTCACTCCACAAATAAAAAAGGCGCCATTTCTGGCGCCCGTATCTGGGTTATAAAATTCAGCTAATCGTGATGCCTGCAGTGGCTTTCTTCATCACAACAACCAGCAAATCGCTGATACTTGCTGTGGGATACCAGCCATTTACCCACCATGCTGATACAGAAAACTCCAGTGTCATTACGCCACTGCCTGCAGGCATATCAATAACACCCGTGTAAATCAGAGTATTATCCAGAGCCGTTCGGTTATAAATTTCAGCCCCGTTTTTCTTCACTATCAGGCGGCATGACGAATAAGTATCGCTATTCTCCCGTTCATGTCTGGCACCGCTGAAAGCCACCGCTGGAATAACAATTTGCCGGTCAAACGGCTGATCGTCATAAACCCTGACGGTAATGGTCCCTGATGGCCACCGCTCCGGTGCACGGGAGTCCCGGGGGAAAGCTTTGCCCACTGTTTTAACGAGATCGCCTTCAATCTGGTTCGCGGACAGTTTTCCCAGAACCCGACAGTTCTCGTTAATCGTGACGTTGTTGAGCGTCCCGGAGTTCGCATTCACGCTACCGCTGATATCGGCATTTTTCGCCGTCAGCCGCCCGTCCGGTGTCAGGGAAAATGCCGGAGGATTACCGCCGCTGGTAATGGTGGGAGCCGTCAGATACTTCAGGAACACTTCGTTCATGAATATCTGGTTGCCCTGCGCCACAAACATCGGCGTTTCATTCCCGTTTGCCGGGTCAATAAACGCGATACGGTTAGCAGCAACCAGGAACTGGCTCAGTTTGCCTTCCTCCGTATCCTCCATACTAAGGCCAAGCCCCGCGACATAATGTTTGCCGTCTTTGGTCTGCTCAATTTTGACGCCCC
>OHCY01000781.1_pt1 | contig 9146 bp, 8 predicted proteins | sample 1566951 | NCBI WGS metagenome assembly OHCY01 (sample SAMEA3879548, study PRJEB24766) | human gut metagenome | biome: human-associated habitat; feature: feces | place: USA | collected 1985/1987
AAATGGGGCAAAAGTCAGTAAAATCAAGTGTTTTCAGTTTGCTCAGCAGACACTACATATGTAATAAAAATATTATAAGGGGATTTTATAAGAAAGTCAAACAATGAAAAATATTGACAGAAAATCTTACGTCCGTAATAATATAAATGTTATGAATGCCATTTCCCGATTTTGCAGGGCGGTGTCTGCAGCTTCACATCCAGCTTTATGATGTGTAAGCTCATCGACACAAAGCGCGAAATAAGAAATTCAGGAGGTGCTGTGAAGGGATTTGAACGAAAAAGTTGATAGAAAATATAAACTCCGGAAAGAAGTCAAAAATTCTCTCCGGAGTTTATGCGTTCTGTTTTATCTATACCTGATGATATTTCTGGAGCAATTTATGGATCTTATCTGTTGGATTCATAACAGCACCGATCGTCAGATCGTGATTCAGGGAATCAATGATCAGAGCCAGGAATTTACTCATGTCTGCCTTGACAAAGTATTCTCTTTCGTCTACAGCAGGCGGCAGATATGTCAGGTTGGTTGTTACGACTTTATCAAGATATCCCTTTTTGTAGTATTCATCGAATTTTTCAAATCCGTCTGTGAACAGTCCGAATGTGGTGCATACGAATACGCGGGCTGCGTTGCGGTCTTTTAATTTCTTTGCAACATCCAGCATACTCTCACCGGAGGAGATCATATCATCCACGATGATCACATCTTTGCCTGCCACATCATCTCCGAGGAATTCATGTGCTACGATCGGATTCTTTCCATTTACGATAGTAGAGTAGTCTCTTCTCTTATAAAACATACCCATATCCACTCCAAGCACGTTGGAGAAGTATACAGCACGGTGCATTGCTCCTTCGTCAGGGCTGACGATCATCAGATGGTCTTTGCTGACTTTCAGATCCGGAACTGCACGGAAGAGTGCTTTCATAAACTGATACTGAGGAGTAAAGTTGTCGAATCCGCTCAGAGGAATCGCATTCTGTACACGCGGGTCATGTGCATCAAATGTCAGAATGCTTGCAACGCCCATATCTTTTAATTCTTCCAATGCCAGAGCACAGTCCAGAGATTCTCTTTTGGTTCTCTTATGCTGACGGCTCTCGTAAAGGAATGGCATGATGACATTGACGCGGTGTGCTTTTCCGGTAGACGCTGCAATGACACGCTTGATATCCTGAAAATGATCGTCCGGAGACATGTGGTTGAGGTGTCCGTTGACAGAGTAAGTCAGACTGTAGTTGCATACATCTGACATAATGAAGAGATCAGTTCCCCGGATGGTCTCTTTGATCACACCTTTTGCTTCTCCGCTTCCGAAACGCGGGCAGTTACATTCTACCAGATAGTTATTTGTGCGGTAATTCACATACAATGGGGACTCTGTCACCTCATTGATGGTGTTTTCACGGAAAGATACGATATAGTCGTTGACTTTCTGTGCCAGTTCTTTACAGCTTTCCAATGCTGCAAGTTTCAATGGAGCAACTGGAAGGGTTTTTTCCAATAATTCAATATTTGCCATGATTTTCTCCTGTGTTTTCGTTTTTCCATATCCGACCTCCGGATATGCGATTTCATATATCGTTATATCATTTTTTGCAGGGAAATTCAAGCATGGCTTTGCTATAGAAGAAAATTATGCTATACTGGTACTGTTAATATGCCAGAAGTATGAGCAGACAGGAACTTTGTTTCGGTAAAAAGCAGGAGACAAAGTCTAAAAATAGAAGAAGTACAAGGAGTTTGAAAATGAAAAAGCACGAGCATATTGTGAAGTCTCTGATGCCCGGCGGGATTGGAGAAGAACTGGGGATCGAGCCGGGAGATAAGCTGCTTGCCATCAACGGAAATGAGATACAGGATGTATTTGACTATTATTACTATGAAGAGAGTGAACAGCTTCTGCTTCTGATCGAGAAGCCGGACGGGGAAGAGTGGGAGCTGGAAATTGAGAAGGATGAGGATGAAAGTCTGGGGATCGAGTTTGACCAGAGTCTGATGGATGAGTACCGTTCCTGCAGAAATAAATGTATGTTCTGTTTCATTGACCAGATGCCAAAGGGAATGCGGGAGACACTATATTTTAAAGACGATGATTCCCGTTTGTCATTTTTGCAGGGCAATTATATTACGTTGACCAATATGAGTGATCATGATGTGGAGCGTATTGTAAAGTACCGTCTGGAGCCAATCAATATTTCGTTCCAGACGACAAATCCCGAACTTCGCTGCAAGATGCTGCACAACCGGTTTGCGGGAGAGGCGCTGAAAAAAGTAGATATTCTCTACCGGGGACAGATTGAGATGAATGGGCAGATCGTTCTCTGCAAGGGAGTAAATGACGGAGAAGAGCTGGAGCGGACGATCCGGGATCTGACAGGATATCTGCCGTATTTAAAGAGTGTTTCGATCGTTCCGGTAGGACTGACAAAATATCGGGACGGACTGTATCCTCTGGAGCCGTTTACAAAAGAAGATGCCAGGGAGGTGCTTTCTGTCATCCACCGCTGGCAGGAGAAGATCTATCAGGAGCATGGGATCCACATGATCCATGCGGGAGACGAGTGGTATGTGCTGGCAGAGGAGGAGGTGCCGGAGGAAGAGCGATATGACGGCTACCTGCAGCTGGAGAACGGTGTGGGAATGATGCGTCTGTTGTTCAACGAAGTACAGGAGGCGCTCTCTGCAGTGACAGGCGATGGAAGGCAGCGGGAGATTTCTCTGGCTACGGGACGTCTGATGTATCCTTATATCGGAAAAATTCTGGAGGAGATCAGAAAGAAATTCCCGAATATCACCACACATTTATATGCGATCCGCAATGACTTTTTTGGAGAGCGGATCACAGTATCAGGTCTGATCACAGGGCAGGATCTGACGGGACAGCTGAAAGGACAGCCTCTCGGGGAGAGACTTCTGCTTCCGTGTAATATGCTGAAGATCGGAGAACCGGTCTTTCTGGATGATTTTACGCTGGAGGAAGTGGAGAATTCTTTACAAGTGAAGACAGATATTGTAAAATCAAGCGGGCAGGATCTGCTGGATGCAGTGATCGGTGTTTATGAGAATGATGATTTCAGCACGGACAGAAGAAGAGGCAGATTTCAGGAAATGTAAGATTGAATGGAGAGAAAGGTAGTTGAAAATATGAGTAAACCAGTAGTAGCGATTGTAGGAAGACCGAATGTGGGAAAGTCTACACTGTTTAATACATTAGCCGGGGAGCGGATTTCGATTGTAAAAGACACTCCGGGTGTAACAAGAGACCGTATTTATGCGGATGTATCATGGTTGGACAAAGAATTTACGATGATCGATACCGGCGGAATTGAGCCGGACAGCAGCGATATCATTCTTTCACAGATGAGAGAGCAGGCGCAGATCGCCATTGATACGGCAGATGTCATTGTGTTCATTACCGATGTGCGTCAGGGGCTTGTGGATGCAGATTCCAAAGTGGCAGATATGCTCAGACGTTCTAAAAAACCGGTTGTGCTTGTTGTCAACAAGGTGGATAATTTTGATAAATTTATGCCGGATGTGTATGAGTTCTATAATCTTGGAATCGGGGATCCGGTTCCGATCTCTGCGGCGTCCAGGCTGGGAATCGGTGATATGCTGGATGAAGTGGTTTCGCATTTTCCGGAAGGAGCAGGAGAGACCGAAGAGGACGAGCGTCCGAAGATCGCCATTGTCGGAAAGCCGAATGTGGGAAAATCTTCGATCGTCAATAAGCTTCTCGGAGAAAACCGGGTGATCGTATCAGATATCGCGGGCACCACAAGAGATGCCATTGATACGGCGATCAAACACGAGGACAGAGAATATATTTTTATCGATACCGCAGGACTGCGAAGAAAAAATAAGATCAAGGAAGAACTGGAGAGATTCAGTATTATTCGTACGGTGACGGCAGTAGAGAGAGCTGATGTGGTGCTGATGGTGATCGATGCCACAGAAGGGGTTACAGAGCAGGATGCTAAGATTGCCGGAATCGCACATGAGCGCGGAAAAGGTGTGATCATCGTTGTAAACAAATGGGATGCCATTGAGAAGAATGACAAGACCATGAAACGATATGAAAATGATATCCGGACGACACTTGCGTATATGCCATACGCAGAGATCATGTATGTTTCTGCAAAAACAGGACAGCGTCTGAATAAACTGTATGATATGATCGATATGGTCATTGACAGCCAGACACTTCGGATTCAGACCGGTGTGCTCAATGAGATTATGATGGAGGCCGTTGCCATGCAGCAGCCGCCGTCAGACAAGGGAAAACGTCTGAAGCTTTACTATATCACCCAGGTATCGGTAAAACCACCGACCTTTGTAATTTTTGTAAATGACAAAGAACTGATGCATTTTTCTTATACCCGTTATCTGGAAAACAAGATCCGGGAAGCGTTCGGGTTCAGGGGAACGTCTCTGAAATTCTTTATCCGGGAGAGAAAGGAAAAGGATCAGTAGATATGGAACGAATTATCTGTCTTATCATAGGATATGCGTTCGGCCTGTTTCAGACCGGATATTTTGTGGGGAAACTCAATCATGTGGACATCAGAAAAACAGGAAGCGGAAACTCGGGTTCTACGAATGCACTGCGTGTGCTTGGAGTAAAAGCCGGACTGATGACGTTTGTGGGAGATGTTTTAAAATGTGTCCTGCCAATTCTTCTGGTGCGCCAGATCTTCAGTGGCAGCGACTGTCTGCCGCTGCTTGCGATGTATACAGGAGCAGGTGCTACACTTGGGCATAATTATCCGTTTTATCTGAAATTTAAAGGGGGCAAAGGGATTGCGGTTCTGGCCGGGCTTGTGCTTTCCACCAAGCTCTGGATGGTTCCGATCCCACTTGCTGCATTTATTTTTGTGGTGGCAGTCACCCGCTATGTTTCCGCAGGGTCACTTCTGGTAACAATTATTTTTCTTGCAGAGGTGATATGTTTCGGGCAGATGGGGGGATTTGCGATGGCGCAGCCTTATGTGTACGAATTATATCTGGTGACGTTTTTACTGATGGCACTGGCATGGTGGAGGCATCGTGCAAATATAAAGAGACTGTTGAATGGAACAGAGAACAAAATCGGTTCTTCTAAAAAATAGAGACGATTAAAAAGGAGGCAGAATATGGCAAATATAGGTGTGTTGGGAGCGGGAAGCTGGGGAACGGCACTCTCCGTCCTGCTGCATGATAATGGAAATCAGGTAACGATCTGGTCGATCGATCCCGCCGAGGTAGAGATGCTGTCAAAAGAAAGAGAGCATAAGACAAAGCTGCCGGGAGTTCAGATCTCTGAGGAAATTCAGATTACCGGAGAGATACAAGAGGCAATCCTGGAAAAAGACTTTCTCGTCCTGGCAGTTCCGTCTCCGTTTACAAGAGCGACTGCGAAAAAGATGAGTCCATATGTGGCAGAAGGGCAAATGATCGTGGATGTGGCAAAAGGGATCGAAGAGACCACGTTGATGACACTTTCCGAGCAGATTAAAGAAGAGATTCCGCAGGCGGATGTGGCAGTTCTTTCCGGACCGAGCCACGCGGAAGAGGTCGGGAGAAAGTTGCCGACAACCTGTGTGATCGGTGCGACGACAAGAAAGACGGCCGAGTATCTGCAGTCTGTATTTATGAGTAAGGTGTTCCGTGTCTATACAAGTCCGGATATTCTGGGGATCGAGCTGGGAGGATCATTGAAAAACGTGATCGCTCTGGCAGCGGGAATCGCAGACGGACTTGGTTATGGAGATAACACAAAAGCGGCGTTGATCACTCGAGGAATTGCGGAAATTGCGCGTTTGGGTGTAAAAATGGGCGGTAAGCTCGAGACATTTACCGGGCTGACCGGAATCGGAGATCTGATCGTGACCTGTGCGAGTGTGCATAGCCGGAACCGCAGAGCCGGATACCTCATGGGACAGGGTAAGACCATGCAGGAGGCCATGGATGAAGTGCAGATGGTAGTCGAAGGTGTGTATTCTGCAAAGGCAGCCAGAAAGCTGGCAGAGAAATATGAGGTGTCCATGCCGATCGTGGAGCAGATCAATGAAGTACTGTTTGAAAACAAGAGTGCTGCACAGGCAGTGGATGAACTGATGCTTCGAGAATCAAAAAGTGAGCATTCCGTGCTGCCGTGGCCGGATGAGACAGTATAGTTTTTTAAAATTCAAAAGAATAGAGTCGGAATAATCCCCTTTGTTTCTGCATAGATTGGTATCAGCAGAACAAGGGGGTATTTTTTATGGATGCATTTCAGGTATACAAGGATATGAAAGCAAGGACCAACGGGGAAATCTATATTGGAGTTGTAGGTCCGGTTCGGACAGGCAAGTCAACATTTATCAAGCGGTTCATGGATCTTCTCGTGCTGCCGAATATGACGGATGAACACGCAAAAGAGCGGACAAAAGACGAACTTCCGCAGTCAGCTTCCGGAACAACAATCATGACAACAGAGCCGAAATTTGTTCCGAAAGATGCGGCATCTGTCAGGCTGTCCGAAGACGTGGAAGTTAAGATCCGACTGATCGACTGTGTCGGATATATGGTAGACGGGGCGAGCGGTCATATAGAAAACGATGTAGAACGTCAGGTGAAAACGCCATGGTTTGAACATGAGATCCCCTTTACAAAAGCGGCAGCGATCGGGACACAGAAGGTGATTCATGACCATGCGACAATTGGGCTGGTTATCACAACAGATGGAAGTATCGGAGAGCTTTCGAGAGAAAATTATATTTTGGCAGAAGAAAAGACCATTCAGGAATTGAAATCCATCGGAAAGCCGTTTCTGATCCTTTTGAACACACAGAAGCCATACAGCGAAGAAACAAAAAGTCTTCAGGGGAAAATGGAGGAAAAGTACGGAGTATCTGTTCTTGCGGTCAACTGTGCGCAGCTTCGGACAGAAGATATTAATCAGATCATGCGGCAGGTGTTGTATGAGTTTCCAATTTCAGAAGCAGAATTTTATATTCCGAAGTGGGTGGAAATGCTGCCAAAGGATCACCCGGTAAAAAGCGAGGTGCTCTCCAGTGTAAGAAATCTGCTGGATGGAATGGATGACATTCGAAGTGTGGCAGAGGCGGTACCGGTAAGTGACAGCGAGTACATAGAGAAGATCAGGATCTCTCAGATTGAAATGGATACGGGAATCGTAAAGATCCAGATGGACTTGAAGGAGAAGTATTATTATGAGGTGCTCAGTGAACTGACAGGGACGAAGATTCAGGGAGAATATGAACTGATCGCAGCGATGAAAGAACTTGCCGCAATGAAAGAGGAATATACACAGATCAAAGATGCGTTTGCCGATGTGAAAATGAAAGGATACGGTGTAGTTAGCCCGAAGAAAGAGGAAATTCTGTTAGATGAGCCTGCGATCATCAAACAGGGCAGTAAATATGGTGTGAAGATCAGATCAGAGGCTCCGTCTGTTCATATGATCCGTGCCAATATTGAGACTGAGATCGCACCGATTGTGGGAAGTGAAAAGCAGGCACAGGATCTGGTGGAATATATCAAAGCAGAGAGTGAGACTCCGGAGGGAGTATGGGGAACCAACATATTTGGAAAATCTGTAGAAGAGCTGGTGCTGGATGGGATGCGCAATAAGATCAATATGATCAACGAGGAGAGTCAGGTGAAGCTTCAGGATACGATGCAGAAGATTGTCAACGACAGCAACGGAGGTCTGGTCTGCATTATTATCTGATTTTTTTTGCTTTTTTCTGTCGGATGCTTGGACTCTTATTCTCAGATGTGGTACAATAAAGCGGCAGAGTGTTCTCTGCATTACAGAATTTAGTTGAGACCGGAGTACAAGAAAGGGGTACGAATCTATGAAAGCGGCTATTTTTACGTTGGATACAGAAAGTTATAAAGCAAGAAAGGCAAGTGCGGCAGGGATGGTTTTAAAGAAACTGCTGGAACAGTCCGGGTTTGAGACTGCTGCCGTGCGTGTGATCCCGAAAGACCGGAAAGTGGCGGCATCGGTATTAAAAAGAGTGGCAGAGGAGCAGACCGCAGAGTTGGTTCTGACAACAGGAGCAGCAGGACATCTCGAGAGCGACTGTGCTCCATATGCACTGATGGATGTGGCAGAACGCCTTCTTCCGGGGATCCCGGAGACACTGCGTGCATTCCGCAACCGGGATTCTCTGCAGGCGGTTCTGGACTGCAGTGCGGCAGGTGTGTGCAAAAAGACGCTGATGGTAAATCTTCCGGGAGATGCCAAAGAGGCAAAGGAAGCACTGGAATTTATTCTTCCGGAATTAAAACGTGCGATTGAGATGTTGAACGTATGATGCGGGTGACATATCTCGGACACAGTGGATTTCTTCTGGAGATGGAGGATGCCCTGTTTTTGTTTGATTATTATCAGGGCAGTCTCCCCGAAATGGATCCGGAAAAAACATTGTTTGTATTTGTGAGTCATGTACATTATGATCATTATAATCCGGACATTTTGAAATTGCGCCGTCAGAGACAGAACATCTGGTATCTTTTTTCTGATGATGTGCCGATGCCGGATGAACAGAAACAGGTAATCCGGCTGTCGCCCGAAGAAGAGAGGCGTGTGAATGGCATCCGGGTGCGTACACTGCCATCTACAGATGAAGGAGTCGCATTCTGGATAGAATATCATGGAATCGTGATTTATCACGCAGGAGATTTGAACTGGTGGCACTGGGAAGGAGAACCAAAGTCGTATAATGAGCAGATGAGAGCGGATTATCAGAAGGCGATTAGAGAGCTTCCGGATCAGCCGATCGATGTTGCATTTGTGCCGGCGGATCTCCGTCTGGGTGAGCAGTATGTCTGGGGACTGGACTATTTTATGCGTCATACAGACACGAAAAATGTGTTCCCGATGCATTTCTGGGGATCCTATGAAGTGTTTGACAGGCTTTTTCACGAACCGTGTACAACAGAATATAGAAGCAGAATCCGAAAGATTCAGACAGAAGGACAGGTGTTTGACATTCAGAGTCAGACATAGTATAATGAAGAACAGTGTTAAGTAAGACAGACAATCGCGGATGCATGCGCCGAAAGGCCGCAGACGAGGAAAGTCCGGGCTTCGCAGGGCAGGATGCCGGATAACGTCCGGTGGAGGTGACTCCCAGACCAGTGCAACA
>OHCY01000792.1_pt1 | contig 8990 bp, 7 predicted proteins | sample 1566951 | NCBI WGS metagenome assembly OHCY01 (sample SAMEA3879548, study PRJEB24766) | human gut metagenome | biome: human-associated habitat; feature: feces | place: USA | collected 1985/1987
AGAATATTCACCTCGGTAAAATTGCTGGCTCCGATGGTTATCGCCTTTTTTTCTTCTGCTTTGCAGGCGCTGAGTGACAAAACGGCCGCTGCCGCCGCCAGGCACCATATACTTTTTGTTCTCATTTAATTTTCCTCCTGTATAGCATTACTTTATTACTTATAGTCTCATTATTACTGCCGCCGGACCGTATCAGGCTGCCGTATAGTAGAGCGCTGATACCAGGATAATCATTCCACACAGTAAGAAGGCTGCTGCCTTCTCCCTCTTCTTTTCCCTCTCCGACTTGTTTTTAATCTGTTCCGGAGCCAGGAGCCCCTCGCTGGTTATGGCCCGTTCCAGGCGTCCGAAAATAAAATCAACCAGCAGAGCCAGGGCGGATACCGGAATCGCTCCCAGCAGGATCAGCTGGTAATTTAACGAATTCAGCCCCAGATTGATGAACCACCCCAAACCTTTTGCCCCTGCAAATGCTGCAATCGTCATGGTCCCCACCGCCGCCACCGCCGCGATGCGAATGCCTGACATAATAAACGGAGCTGCGATAGGTATCTCTATCTCAAACAGGCATTTCCATCTGGAAAGACCGATTCCCCTGGCCACTTCAATATTTTTCGGATCCACACTCATAATGCCCGTATATGTATTTTTCAGGATAGGGAGAAACGCATATACAAAGACCATCATTATTGCCGGTTTGGTACCGATTCCAATGAAGATTACGGAAATCGCCAGCAGAGCCAGGCAGGGAATGGACTGCATCAGATTCGCAATAGTTAAAGCCGCTCCGGCCGCCGTCTTATTTCTTGTGATTAGTATTCCCACCGGCACACCGACTGCCAGTGAGATCAGGACTGCAATCGTCGTCATATTGATATGCTGCAAAAAAAGTATCCACAGTTCTTCTTTTTTAGACCAAAATAATTCTATAAAACTGTTCATGATGCCGCGCCTCCTTCCAGCTCTGACTGTTCCGGGATAAACTGTCTGCTCAATACTGCCAGCAGACTGCTCTTTGTCAAATACCCCCTGATCTCACGTTCTTCCCCGAGAACCGGTATGATGCCGAAATGGTGCCCGTAATTCCTTATCTTCAGCATCGACAACACATTACGGAAACTGTCCTCCTCTCTGACGCTCAGATAATCATCAGAGATATAATTGCTGACGCTTTTATCGTAGTCCGTTACGTTCTTGAGGGAATCCATCCAGATCATCCCCAGGAACCGGTTCTTTTCCCCTGTTACCAATAAACTGTCTATATTGTTCTGTCTCATAATCTGCATTGCCTGAAGAATCGTCCGTTCCCTCGAAATTGTGAATGGACGTTTCCTCATTATATCTTTTACCCGGATAAATTCGGGATTATGCCACAGCCTGTTTTCTCCGATAAAATTCCGTATGTAATCATTTGACGGATTTTTCAGGATATTTTCCGGCGTATCGCACTGGATCACGCGGCCATTATAAAGAAAACAGATTCGCGTGGCTATCTTGATCGCCTCATCCATATCATGGGTAACGAATACCACCGTCTTTTTATATTTTTTCTGCAGCCTTACCACCTCATCCTGCAATTCGCTCCTGGTCAACGGATCCAGGGCGGAAAATGGCTCATCCATGAGTATGATGCCGGGATCCATGGCAAAGGCCCTGGCCACGCCCACTCTCTGCCTCTGTCCTCCCGATAGCTGAGCCGGATATTTGTTCCTATAAATCTCGGGCTCAAGATTCACCAGCTCCAGAAGCTCCCATACCCTCTCTCTTATCTTTTCCGCAGGTATATGGCTGCTCTTCATAATCAGGGCAATATTTTCACCTACCGTCAGATGCGGAAACAGCCCTCCCTCCTGTACCACATATCCTATCAGCCCGGACAGCTCGGCAGTTCCGATATCCTGCACCCGCCTTCCATCGATCCTGAGTTCCCCCTGTTCAAAGGTATTCAGCTTGTTAATTGTTTTCAGCAGCGTCGTTTTTCCGCATCCGCTTGAACCTATCAGGGTAAACAATTCCCCTGTCTCGATCTTCAAAGACACGTCAGTCAGCACCGCCTTAGTATCTGAATATGATTTGTACACATGTTCAAACTCAATCATAAGGTTTCCTCCTCTCCTTTATGAGTCTTTATTGTAGCATTCATACTATAAAAAACGTGTTAGCAGAAGGCTGCCCTGCTAAAGTTTCCATAAAGAAAGAGAAAGAAGCCCGCGAGCGTGATTCTCCGCCTGCGGCGGGGCGCTTCGGCGGCATAATTCCCTGCCGGCGCAGAGCGATACTCCGCGGAGCATATTGTTCCACGTCACCGCCACCAACAAAAAAAGGGGGCAGCCCCCTTCTTAATCAGGTTCTGCCTCCTCTAATGAAATCATGAACAGGGTGCCTCCATACTGACTGCTTCGGATTATCATTCTTCCTCCGTTTGCTTCCACGATTTCACTTGCCGCAATCAGTCCGCAGCCGAGTATATTCTCCTGTTTTTCTTCGTCACTCATGCTTTTTTGCAATAACTGCGGTGTAATCCCGCTTCCGCTGTCGGATATTTCAAGCTTTCCCTTCCCCTGCTCTTTCGTCAGGCTTATGTAAATTTTCGTGTTTTCAGGGGTATAAACAAGCGCATTATTTAGAATATTTGAAATTACCTGTTTCATCTGCCCGGCATCCACCCTGACAGGCAATTCTCCATCCGGCCTTCTCAGCCAGACAATTCTCTCCCCGGCACATTCTTCATAGCAGGCCAGCGCTTCATCCACAAGCTTCTGAAAATCTGTTTTCTCCCTTTCGGCATTTACTTCCCCGAATTCGATGTTATACATTTGGATTGTATTTACAGTCCGGTTATAGAGGGTTCTGAATCTCAGATACAGCTCTGAGAGACGATTCCTCTGCCTGTCTTCCTCCCGGCATCCGGCAATCACATTTTTAAATTCCTCCATATTCGAAGTAAAAGGCCGGATGAAATTACATTGCAGGGAATGATTTAATGCATCGAGAAATTTACCCCTCTGTCCTTCCAGTTCCACTCTTGACCGTTCCAGCTCGATATTCTCTTTTTCAACCGCCATGACCATTTCAGACATAACCGTATTGACAAAAACCATATGATTGCTGTCAACTTCTTTTCCGTCCGTATAAATCCCGATTACTCCGATACAGGATTCCCTGTTCTTTACCGGCATATAGACCCACCTGGAATCGGAGAAAAAACCTGTTCCGGCTCCGCATACCGTATTGTTAATAAAGCACCAGACCGCAGGCGTATTATTATCCACCATATTTTCATCAAAATGGCTCTTGATAAAATATGGCTTTCCCAGTTCACCGGGACTTTTGGCAAGGTATACGACACACCGTTCGCCAGCCGCCTGGAACAGGCTCTTGAGAACGTAATATACAATATTATCAAGGCCCGACAGTTTCAAATAACCGCAGCTGATTTCGAACAATGCCTTCATCCGGTTCTCATTGCGCTGCGACACTTCAACCTGCTCCCTCAGTTTGGAAACCAATAGTCCGGTTATCACCGAGACTATCAGGAAAATTACCATCGTCACAATATAATTCGGATCATTGACCCGCAGCGTATAGCGCGGCGCAGTGAAGAAAAAGTTAAAAGAGAGGATGCAGATTACGGTATAGATGCCTCCCCACAGAAACTGGTGTATCTCTATCATCAAAATGATTACGCTTATCAGGTAAACCATAATAATGTTTTCAGCTCTTACACGTATCGTCCACAGTCCCAGTGCCAGCAGTGTTGCCAGGATGTATATGACTGTCATTTTTACTATTTTTTTCGGTAGAGAGTCCGTTTCTCCCCTCTGCTCAGATGCCATCTTCCTATCTCCCTTCAGTCTTTTTATAACCGTCCTTTATTTCCCGTCCGAACTGGACAGCCGCAACAAATATCACATAAATTTCAAGGCGCCCGGCTAACATTCCAACCGTCTCAGTCCAAAGCACCACCGGACTTGCGTCATAACCGGTAATCCCCACCGACAACCCCACCGTTCCAAGGGCTGAGGCGAATTCGAACATGGAATCCCCGATTCCGAACCCATAGGCGCAGAGTATAAAAGTTCCGGCCGCAAATACTCCCAAATATAACAAAATAAAATCGGAAGCTTCCAGCCGTTCCTCTGCCTTCAAATATTCATATCCGCTGATTCTGTAGATTCCGTCTGCATGAATCAGCCGTTTCTGGCTGATCTTAGATCGGATACTCCAGCAGAGGCTTTTCAGCATTATACAGACACGGATTTGTTTGATCCCCCCCGCCGTAGAGCCCGTGCCTCCGCCAATCAGCATCAGCAGTGTCATCACCAGGATAAGAGGACTGCTCCAGACGGCAAATGAGGGCACTGTCTGGAACCCGGTCGTTGTCAATGCCGTCACAACCTGGAACAGACCGTCCCGAAAGCCCTGTCCCACATGGCCCTCCAGCCCTCCATAAATCAAAAAGGCCGATAGTACAGGGGCGGCAAGGGCACAAAGAATGAGTTGAAACTTTACTTCACAGTATCTGAAAAAATTCTTTCCCCCACCCCGGATCAGATAAAGATGCGCTAAAAAATTGGTGCTTCCGAGCAGCATCAGCACGATTGTTACTGCTTCAATTCCAAAGCTCCCATAATAGCCGATGCTTTCGGCTTTTGTAGAAAAGCCTCCGGTGGATAAGGCCGCAATGGAGTGATTCAGCGCGTCAAACCAGTTCATTCCAAAATATATGTAAAGTAAGGTTCCGGAAATAATATATCCCGTATAGATAACGATTATCATCCTTGCCGACTTTACCAGGTTCGGCACAAGCCGGTCCGTATGTCCTTCCGCACAATAGAGCCTCATTCCGTGCCGGTCCGACAGAACCGAAATCATAACAAGAACCAGACCCACTCCGCCAAAAAAGAGCATTACGCTGCGGAACAGCAAAAAAATTTTCGGACAGTCCTCGACATTGACCACGGAAAGCCCCGTAGTGCTCCATCCGCTCGTACACTCAAAAACAGACTGCGTAAAATTATACTTTCCCGTCAGCATAAAGGGAACAGAACAAAAAAGAATTGCCAGCAGCCAGGAAAACACTACGATCAGCGCATCCTGATGTCCAATAAGCCTCCGCTTATCGCGGCCGCGGATAAACAGAGACATAACATAACCTGCCAGTATTGCCGTAACGCCCGGTATCGTAAAGCAGCTGGCATACACAGATTCCTCCGGATAAACCGCAAGCAGCATGATGGGTAGAAGTATGATTCCGCCGATCAGCATCAGTATGATTCCGAGATACCCTGCAATCAACTGCCCGCCGCCTACCTCGTTCCTGTTCTCATCCATTATAAAGGCTCCCTTCCCATAATTTGCAGGATTGCCTCATTCTGAGTTTCCGGAGTCGACAGCACCAGTATTTTATCATTAACCTGTATGGCGGTCTGTCCCTTGGGAACGATGATCTGCGAGCTTCTGACAATACAGCAGATAATCACGCCATCCCCCAGCTCGATTTCATACAGTTTTTTCCCTGCAACAGGACTGTTTTTTCCAATCATCAATTCATTAATTACGAGATTCCCCTGGTCTAACGGCAGACAATTAACTAAATTTTCCACCACCGACATCTGCTCAATAAAGCCGGCAACCATGTAAGTGGCGCTGATAGCCGTATTAATTCCAAGTTTTTTAAAGATATCGACACTTTTCGGATTGCCGACAACGGCAACCGTTTTCTTAACGCGGTAAAGTCTCTTGGCCGTCTGGCAAATTGCCAGATTATCCGCATCTGCAGCTTTCAACGCAATAATTACATCCCCGTCTTCAATATTTGCTTCATCTAATACATATAGCTTGCACGGATCGCCATGCACCACCGGAATCTGATGAGCCTGGCTTAAATAGGTACAAAATTCCAAATCGTCGTTGATCACTATGAGCTGATGCCCTTTCCCGTTCAAAAGGCGTATCAGATAATCTGCTTTCGCTTTGCCGCCCGCTATTACAATCTTCATCTATACCATCTCCCATCTGATGATCCTCCACTAAAAGAATCGTGATGCCGGAAAGATTCTGTATCTCCGGTTTCGGCGGCTCTTTTTTGGGGACCTCCTGCTCATCTGCCAGACGGATTGGTATTTTCACGATAAATTTACTGCCCCTGCCCGGTTCGCTTTCCACTTCAATGCTGCCGCCGCTTAATTCCACTGTGCTTTTGACAATTGACATTCCCAGGCCTGTTCCCTCCACATTGCCTGCCGCAGAGTCCAGGTGCCGGAAAAACGGTTCAAACAGGCATGCCCTTGTATGCTCGTCCATGCCGATTCCGGTGTCGGTTACGGTTATCCTGCACAATATGTGATCAGGCCTGCAGCAAGGCAGTTCCGCGAAAGAATAGTCTACCCTGCCGCCCTCCGGCGTGAATTTAATGGCGTTGCTCAAAAGGTTATCCACGACCCTGTTAAGCCTTGCCACATCTCCGATACAGCAGTCATGCCGTATATCCAGAGAATGTGTGAAGACCAGCCCTTTAGCCTCGGCCAGCGGGGCAATTCGTTTTACAATCTTCTGATGCTCCTCACGGCTGCTGAACTGTTCCTGCAGCATTTCCGCTTTGCCTGACTCAATACGGCTTATGTCCAGAATATCATTAATTATGGAAATCAAGTGCGCTGAAGAGGATTTAATTGTCGTGAAACTTTCATGGATCTGCTCCCGGTCCGAGAGATCGGAAAGGGCAAGCTCTGTCATGCCTATGATTGCGTTCATCGGCGTCCTGATATCGTGGCTCATGGCCGCCAGGAAATCGCTTTTCGCTTTATTGGCAGCTTTTGCAAATTCCAGGGCTTCCGACAGATTCCTTTGCTGTTCCTGTTCCTTTAAATATGTGGCGGTCATATCAGTCCTTGTAAGTATCACTTTCTTCTTTGTATCGTCAAAATAGGAGAATGTCCACAGCTTCCGTTCCCGTTTACCGGTTTTCGGATTGACGATAGAATATGCGGTCTGATAATCATTGCCCGCTTCTCCCAGGCCTTTTAATATCCCCTGTATCGTGTTGGTATTGGAACATGCTTCCCGCTCTTCCTCCACCACATAGGTAAGCAGCCCGTTTCCAACCCGCATATCGTAGTTCTCTCCCCTGGCAGGATGATCATATTCCCCCATGCGGTCAATGATCCTGTCAATATTCCCGCTTGCTATGTCAATCAACGCAATAAAATCAAATTCCTGTTCCACAACCCGGTTTATGATTTTCTCGGCAATCACCTGCTGGGACATGTCACTCACGGTCAAAAAGCCTATTACATCGTTTTTGTCGGGAGCCAGCATTGTATCCACATTTACCTGTACATAAAGCCCTTCGCCCTCATCCCTGAATTTGCAGTAGTAGATATTGTTATGGTTACTGATTCCTTTTGCAAAATCAGCCAGCAGCGGTTTCGCCAGATATGTATCCAAAAATTGGCTCCGTTCCTTTTCATCCACAATAGCGTCAGCAAACCGTGTGAAAAATTCATCTCGTACAGAGCCGTAGCGTTGTCCAAAATCCTGGCCCGAGAAATCGTTCAGCCCCTTTATGATATTTTCTTTCAGGCTGCAGTATCCGGTGAGAAGAGTGTCCAGGTTCTTCTTATTTTTATGCAGCAGAAGCATTTCTTCGAATTTTTGCCTGTGCTGTATTTCACGGCTGATATCCATGGCGCTTCCCAACGCTGTCCTGCGTATACCGTCAGCGTCCACCAATACGGTATAGGACAGCCTGATCCAGGAATATTCCCCGGCTTTTTTATCAAATACCCGGAATATTCCCGAAACCTCCCGTTCCCCTTCCCTTATATGCTGAAGCAGCAGCCGGGCTTTTGTGGCATCCTCCGGATGGAACAGCTTTCCCTCTATCAGCCCTTCCTGTATCTGATGCGCATGCAGGCCGTAAGCGCTGACCACCTTATTCCCCTCAAGGACAGCCTGCCGTTCCATATCATATTTCCATGAGGTCACGCCGTTCTGCCGCATGACTTCAAAAAACGTCTGTTCCAGCTCCTTATATCTGTCAATATTCTCGGCCGTACAGATTGTCCGGATCGCCCTGCCGGTGTCATCACAGATAACATTGCAGCGGAAATTCATCCATATCCATCTGTCTGAGCCGGGAATCTTTGCCCTGGCGCTGAATTCCTCCTGGAGGGAGCCATTGTCAATATCCGCAAAAGCCTTCCGGTAGGTCTTCTGATCCTCCTCATGAATATATCCCATCCTCAGCCAGGTTTCCGGGAAATTATCCACTATTTTCCCCAGGCCGAAAAGGCTCTGTACCTTTTGTCCCGAATAAGCCGTATGGCTGCTGCAGTCATATTCCCAGAACATAAGGTTGGAATGGTCTATGGCCTGTTCCAGCGCCTGCTGCTGCAGGTACTGCTTCTTCTGTGCCTCAATGCGGTCAGTGGCATCCAGATAACCGATGTATATAATTCTCCGGCCTTCCCTTTCAGTCAGGGTTGCCCTCGCCTGCACCCACACATAAGTCCCGTCCCCGCAGACAAGCCGGAAGGTATCGTCCATCTGATCACCGGGCTTTTGAAGTTTACGGTAGGCGGCAATCACACGTTGGATGTCATCCGGATGGAGGCCGTCAAAGGCGCTGTCCACATATACCTGATAAAACTGTTCAAAAATCCCTGGCTGACAAAAATGGGGTAGGGCATCCCCGTGCCGGTAATCTCAATGGTCACCAGGCCGCCGGGGGAATTATTGATCGAATCAGAATATTCCGCCAGGAGACGGTCGTTCTCCTGCCGGGCCTTCAGCAGTTCAAGCTCTGCTTTTTTACGGGCAGTTATGTTATGGTACACGCAGTGCAGCAATGGGTATCCATCCTCATAGCCTATGACCTTTGCCTGTATGCGGACCCATACCGTATCCCCACTCATACTGAAGAATACGGACTACCAGGAACACAAAGGTAAATGCCGCCCATAGGAAGATTCCCAGTGGATTTCCCT
>OHCY01000802.1_pt1 | contig 8855 bp, 9 predicted proteins | sample 1566951 | NCBI WGS metagenome assembly OHCY01 (sample SAMEA3879548, study PRJEB24766) | human gut metagenome | biome: human-associated habitat; feature: feces | place: USA | collected 1985/1987
TTGTAAAGCAGATGTTTGGCGGTATTGGCTGCAATTTTGCCAATCCGGCGCTGATGGGCCGTCTTTTTACCATGGTGGTATGGCCGGGCGCTGTTATGCAGTATGTTGCTCCCCGCACACTGGCAGCTGCAGGTTTTGACGCGGTTTCTTCCGCCACAGTTCTGGGAACAGTAAAAAATGGCGGCGAGGCAGGCTACAGCTATCTTCAGATGTTCCTTGGAGAAACCCCGGGAGCCCTTGGAGAAACAAGCAAGCTGCTGCTTCTTGTGGGATTCGGCTATATGTGTTTTATGGGAATCGTAAATGCAGAAGCTGCTCTTACTTATATTGCGACTGTAGTGATCCTGACCTTTATATTCGGACCGGCAGGATTATTTACCGGAGATATTCTCCTGAACCTTTTTGGCGGCGGTCTCATCCTCGGCGCATGCTACATGCTTACAGATTATGCCTTTGCCACAAGAAGAGGGCGGCTGCTATACGCAGTCACAGCGGGAATCATCACCGCAGCCATCCGTATCTTCAGTTTTTATCCGGAGGGAATCTGCTTCGGAATCCTGACAGCCAACTGTCTTGGCGGCGCATTGTCTCTTCTCTATAAAAAACATGTATACGGAGTAAAAAAAGCTTAATTTGGAGGAAAAATCATGAAAAATAAAGAAGTAAAAGGAATTCTGGCACTGGTTGTAGTGACCGCACTGTCTTTCGGTGTGATCATCGGCTCAAAATCTCTTGCTCTCAGCGCAGGCGGAGACGCTTCCGGTGAAAGTTCAGAAACTCTGGAAGAATTTGATGTAAGCGGTGCAGAAAATATTGAAAAAGCCGGAAAAACAGCTGACGGCTATCTGGTAACTGTCCGCACAAAGGGTTATGTAGGCGATATTGTTATGGACGTGGCTTTTGACAGCTCTGCATCCAAGATCACAGAAGTTAAGGTTGTGGAACAGTCAGAAACTGACGGACTTGGTTCCAAGATCACAGAACCTGAGTTCCTTGACCAGTTCAAAGGCGCAGAAGCACCTGTTTTCCTTCCGGGAATGGACGTTTCTGCCGGTTCCCAGGACAGCAGCTCAGAAGCTGAAGCTGCAAAACCGGAAACAGATCTGTCAGGTCTTGAAGGAGCAGAATTTACAGACGGAACCTACGAAGCAAAAACATCTGAACCGGATTCCAACGGCTTTATTGATGTTGTTTCCCTTACTGTAAAAGACGGCAAAATCACAGAAGTCAACTGGGACGCTGTAACAGAGGACGGTTCCAAAAAAAGTATCATGTCTGAAAATGGCGAGTATACTATGACCGAAGACGGTCCTACATGGAAAGAGCAGTCTGAATCTCTGGCAAAAGCTCTGATCGAAAACCAGTCCCTGTCCTTCCTTACCACTGACGCAGAAGGCAAAACTGACGCTGTAACAGGCGTAAGTATCTCTGTAAACGGCTTTATCGATCTGGCAACTCAGTGTCTGGAGCAGGCTTCCGGAATCGAGGTGGCAGAGCCTGAGGCAACTGAAGCTCCTGCAGAAGAAGAGGCTCCGGCATCAGCAGAAGGAACACAGATCGACGCTGTTTCCGGCGCTACCAAATCTTCTACCGCAGCAGTAAACGGAATCAACGACGCATATAACTTCTTACAGACAGTTAAATAAGAAAACGGAGGAATCACTATGAAATTAAGATATCCGGCAGAAGCCTTTGCCCTGGGAATCATTCTTTTTTCCGCAGGAATGAAGGAAGCCTTTGCAGCCGGAATCCTGGTGATTTTTACCTCTGTGTTTGCAGAGTTGCTGAAAAATCTCCTGGAAAAAGCTGTTCCTGCATGGAGCCTTCAGCTCTGTGTATATATTGCCTCCGGCTCTGTCTGCGCCTCAGCCTTTCTGGTGGGCTTTGCGGTTCTGGGAACTGCACTTACAACAGAGCTTTGGATCATGGTATTTCTTGTAGGCCTTCTGTGCGCCAGACACGCTCTCTCAGGAAATACAGAGGCTGAATACGGCGAACTCCTCTGGGAGTCAGCCATTGCCTGGGGACTGTGGATCCTGCTTGCCATTTTCCGTGAATTCATGGGAACCGGAAGTATTTTCGGAAACACACTCCTGACAGCATCCTTCCAGTCAAAGGCCTTCCAGCAGACAATTTTTGCTTTCCTGGCAGCAGGTCTTGTACTGGCATTTACAAACGGAATCCTGAAAAAGGACTGCAAAGGAATGAACAGTCTGTTTCCGGCGATTCCCGCCTTTATCCTGTTCCACCCCTTTACAGTGGAAAGCTTCGGCGGTCTTCCCGGAACCTTATGGATCATCATTGTTCCTGTTATTCTGTTCCTTTCTGTAAAACAGACCTTAAAATTTGCCCGCACCGGAAAGGCTTTCCGAGGTCTTCCTGTAGATATGCTGGCAGCAGGATTTATCTATATGATACTGAGCATTTATTAAAAATCAACTTCCGAGATCCGTATATGGATTTCGGGAGTTTTTTGTTTATCTCATTCTCTGCATCATTATGACAGTTTCTTCAAAGCCATATCCGCTGTACATCCGCAGGACATTTTGTTTTTTCACAAAATGGACATAAAAATATCATTTGACAAACCTTATTTCTGATGATATAATCTCTCCCCGATAACTCAGCAGAAAGGAGCGTTTTCATGACATTTTATCAGGAACTGCAGTTAAATCAGGCGGGGTCAAAAGCACTTATCAAAAATTGTACAACCTCCGGTGAAAAACTGCGTCACACATTTGTTTATCTGTTTAAGATTTTTATTACCATGGTATTCTGCGTAGCCTTTGTTATGGGATACGGCAAAATTTTCGGAGATGAAAACAGTATTGTAGGCGTTATTATTCTTCTTTGTGTTATGGTTTTCCGAAATGCAGACTTTGGAATGAAAATGACCGGCTCCCTTACCTCTATGGCAATTATCTTTTCTATTCTGGCTTTTGGCCCAAGACTTGCCAATATGGCCGGACTTTTTGGAGAACTTCTTATTAACGCAGCCTGCATCTTTGTGCTTCTTTTCCTTGGCTGCCACAACATTATGATGTCCAATCATTCCACGATCGTTCTCGGCTACCTTCTTCTGTACGGTTATGACACCACAGGAAAAGATTACCTTTTCAGACTGGCAGCTATTGCCACAGGCGCTCTTCTTACCGGAATTGTTTTTTACAGAAATCACCACAAAATAGCATACAAAAGAACTCTCTCTGATATTGTAAAAGAGTTTCGTATCGATTCTCTTCGGACACGCTGGCAGATCACTGTAACCTTCGGCGTATCTACTGCAATCTTTCTTGGCGGTCTTTTTCACATCCCAAGAACCATGTGGATCGGAATTGCAGCCATGTCAATACTTATGCCCTTCCGGAATGATCTGAAAGGCCGGGTAAAAGGACGTATTCCGGGAAATATTATCGGAGGGGTTGTTTTTCTTGCCCTGTATCTTCTGTTTTCACCTTCCATTTTACCTTATATTGGAATGATCGGAGGCGTGGGCGTAGGACTTTCTGCTTCCTATAAATGGCAGGCAGTATTTAATTCCCTTGGAGCGATGGCAATTGCAACGGCTATTCTGGGACTTCCGGGAGCAATCCTTTTCCGTATTCTGAACAATATTCTGGGTTCCGTTTACGGTCAGCTTTTTGAAAAAATCAGCAGCAACGTTCTGGATCGTTTCACAGCTTCCGCTTCCTGCGCAGAAGCCTGAAAAAAAGAGTACAGATTTCTCAGATACTGAGAATGGTCTGTACTCTTTTTATGTTTTATTTTACTGATTTTCTTCCAGAATATCACGAACCAGGCAGCGGATAAAATCTCTGCACTTGCCGCATCCGGTTCCAAAGCCTGTAAGCTTCTGAACCTCCTCATAACTGGATGCTCCTGATTTCACCGCGTCCTCAATCATTCCATAAGTAATATTTTTGCAATGACATGCTTCCTTCTCGCGCTTCATCCTCGTGCTCCTTTCTTTTTTACTCCCAGATCTTCCAAGGAGCCTGTCCTTTCTGCCAGAGCTCTTCCAGAAGATTCTTTTCTCTTAATGTATCCATACACTGCCAGAAGCCTTTGTGGCGGTATGCATTCAGCTCCCCTCTCCGTGCAGCCTCTACCAGCGGTTCCTTTTCAAATACCGTATCGTCGCCTTCGATCAGATCCATGATTTCCGGCTCCAGGACCATAAATCCCGCATTGATCCAGCCTCCATCCTCTTTTTTCTTTTCCTTGAAATTTGTGATGCTTCCATCTTCACAGATATCCAGAATTCCAAAACGTCCTCCCGGCTGGGCTGCTGTAATGGTTGCCATTTTTCCGTGGGATCTGTGATAATCCAGAAGTTCCTTCAGATCAATATCTGCAACTCCATCCCCATAAGTCAGCATAAACGTGTCTCCGTCCAGATATTCTCTGACTCTTTTTATCCTGCCTCCGGTCATGGTATTCAGTCCGGTATCTACCAGAGTTACTTTCCACGGCTCAAGAACATTATTGTGAACGATCATCTTGTTTTCCTGAGTAAAATCAAAGGTGATATTACTGTTATGCAGATAGTAGTCTGCAAACCACTCCTTGATCACATGCTGCTTATAGCCACAGCAGATTACAAACTCGTGAAATCCATATTGGGAGTACATTTTCATAATGTGCCACAAAATCGGCTTCTCCCCTATTTCGATCATGGGCTTCGGTTTCAGGTGGCTTTCCTCACTGATCCTTGTGCCAAATCCGCCTGCCAAAATTACAACCTTCATATATGTCTCCAATCCTTATTCAGTATCTTGTATCATGTGCTGCCGCGTTTGTACGACTTCATTATCATTTATTCTAATACAAATCTCAGAAAAATGGAACCACCAAAATAAAGCAAAAAATACAGGCTCTTTTCCATCCTGATATTTCGGATTTCAAGATACCTGTATTCTTTATTCTTCAGCAAAAACTAAAAGCATTATTTCTGCTGCAAATCACCAAATGTAGTTTTTTCTTAAAAGGATCTGGAAGCTTTCTTCTCCTGTGTCTCTTTCCAGAGCCTTTCTGCCTCCGGAGCCCATTTCGCTGCATATTCCACGCATTTTCCGCAAAGATGTTCCGGGGTTTCCGGTGACTGAAGATCTGTGGAATGTGCGCCGGATTCTTTTACAAGCCTCTGAAGAATCTCAGGATTCTCCAGCATGGGACATGGACGGAGCATATTGTCGTTAAACGGCTGATTGTTGTGGTAAGCCATAAATAACGGCTGTTTCAGTATCTCAAGAATTGTGTTTTCTCTGATATTTCCATTGGAATAATGGATAAATACACAGGGTTCCGCGTCTCCGTTTGCATTAATATGAAAATAATTTCTTCCGCCTGCAATACAGCCTCCTACAAACTCACCGTCATTCTGGAAGTCCATGGTAAAAAGTCCGGGACCATGTTCCATATTTCTGATCTCTCTTACCCTGTGGTGCATGTAAGTCCTCTGTTCCACTGTGGGAAGCAGTTCCGGTGAAGCCTCGTTTCCAACCGGCATATAGTGGAAATACAGAGAATACCGGCAGCCTTTTTCCACCAGCATCTGAATAAACTCATCGCTTGTAACGCTTTCAATATTCTGGCTTGTATAACAGATGGAGGTTCCGAATACAAGACCGTTTTCTTTCAGAAGCTCCATGGCATGCATAACCTTTCCGTAAACACCCTCGCCCCGGCGAAGATCATTGACTTCCGGTTTTCCTTCAAGACTGAGCGCAAGAAAAAGATTTCCTGCCTCCTGCATCTGACGGCACAGTTCCTCATCCACAAGAGTACCGTTGGTATAGGCCAGAAAAATACAGTCATTATGCTTTTTGCAGAGAGCGATCACGTCTTTTTTACGTACAAGAGGCTCTCCGCCTGTAAGCATATAAAAATAAGTCCCCAGTTCTTTTCCCTGCGTGATCACAGAGTCCATTTCGTCAAAGGTCAGATTCAGTTTATTTCCATACTCCGCTGCCCAGCATCCGGTACAGTGCAGGTTACAGGCACTTGTAGGATCCATTAAGATAATCCAGGGAATGTTGCAGTTATGGATCTTTCTCATTTCGCGGATTGTCCTGGTTCCATTATAAAACGCTTCATATCCCAGATTCAGAAGAGTTGTCTTCAGCACATTGGGATGCAGCTGATCAGCCATGGAATTAATATATGTATTCAGGGTATATCCCTGGTTTAAAGTTACTCTCCTCAGATATTCCCAGTTGATCCCCAGATCAAATTCATCCATATACTTCTGTGCAGTATCAAGGATTTTTTCATAGGCCTGTTCCCGGTTCTTACTGATCTGGCTAAGCTCATGATCTACGATTCTGGAAAATACCTTTCTTCCTGCTGCGTGTGTTACCCTGTTCATCTGAAAACGCCTCCTTACAGCGCCTGCTGCGCATGGTCAATCATATCTTTTCTTATGTTCATAAACACATTATATTCTCCTGTGTTATTTTTTCCATAAACAAAAACAGGACAGTGTTTAGTTTTTTACCACTGTCCTCTATCTGGCTAAAAAGCTCTGTGTCTTTATTAAATTCAGGTTTCCAGAATACGAAGAAGAGAATTTTCCTCATTCCCTCTTGTGATTATAGCTCCCAGCATTTTTATCAGTTCCTCGGGATCCTGCTCCATTCCGTCTCTTACCCATGAAAAAATAATTCCTTCAAAGGCATAGGTATAAAAATCTGTAATAAATTTTCGTTTTTCGGGAGCAACCGTTATTCCCTCTGCCATCTCATCCAAAATATTACTGATAATTTTAACAATATATGTATACATAAACCTCAGAAGATAATCTTTCTGAACAGATGCGTAAGTACTCATGATAAATTTTTTATTTTCCCGGGCATAGGTAAAAAACCTCCGAAAACGTTCTTCCCAGCTGTCAGCAGGATCGTCTCCCATAATGGCTCTTTCCACCTCACTGCAATAAATCCACTCCACCAGATCATAAATATCCCTGAAATGATAATAAAAAGTGTGTCTGTTAATCCCACAGGCTTCTGCAAGGTCTGTCACAGTGATTTTGGAAAGAAGCTTCTTTTCCATCATTTTTTTCAGAGCTTCTGCAAGAGCTCTCTTTGTTATTGTTGACATAATTCCTCCATGCTTTGACTCTGGTTCCTATTTAAGCTTTTTCAGACTGTCAAACGGTATCTTTCCGCCAAAAAGATCCAGAGCGCTTCCTACCGTTACATCCAGTTTTCCTTTTCCATAAACTTCAAGAGTACGAATGTCCTCCATACTTCCCACACCGCCCGCATAAGTTACTGACCGTTCTCCATACTCTGCAAGCAGCTTTACCAGTTCTGCCTCAATTCCTCCGGCTTTTCCTTCTACATCTACGCCATGAATCAGAAATTCATCGCAGTGGGCGCCAAGCTCCCTCAATGTATCCAAAGTTATCTTTACATCTGTAAATTTCTGCCATCTGTCCGTTACGATGTAGTAAGCTCCGTTCTTTTTCCGACAACTGAGATCAAGTACCAGATGCTCTTTTCCTGTTTCTTTTTCTATTTTTTCCAGGTTTTCCCAGGACAGCCTTCCATTTCGGAAAACATAGGAGGTAACAATCACATGGCTTGCGCCTGCATCAAGATAATCCTCTGCATTTTCCGGGCAGACCCCTCCGCCGATCTGAAGGCCTTCCGGATAGGTTTTTAAAGCGTTCAGCGCCTGTTTTTTTGTTTCCTGATAATAGGGTGAATCTTCCGGATTGAGAAGGATCACATGACCTCCCTGTAATCCGGAATCTCTGTACAGAGCCGCATAAAAAGCAGCATCCTGCTCTGACACAAAATTCTCTCTTGCCTGATCGCCTGTGTCTCTCAGACTTCCCCCAACAATCTGTTTCACCTTACCATTATGTATGTCAATACACGGACGGAATTTCACTGATTCATCCTCCTTTATCCCTGCCCATATCCTGTACTTCCTGTCTTTTACAGAATATATTGCAGCACGTAATATGTTTCTATGTAAGGACATGCTCCTACAGATACTGTCCCGTATCGGCATGTCTCTGTATGGCAGCAGCTGCAGACCAGATGCAGACTGCCGTAAGCCGTCATATTCCGCAGGCATCTGGCCGCATCCTGTGGAAGTGTTTCTTATTCACCGGAATGGCTTGTACAGAACGTACTGTTTTACCAGTAAATAAAAAGCTATCTTCCCTCTGCCGCATTTCCCACTGCGTCACCTACATCTTCTACTGCGTTGCCCACGCCCTCACCGAGATCTTTTACACTGTTTCCCAGCTCACCGGAAACGGTATCATCATTTCTGTCAGTACTCTGATCCATGGTGCCGTCCGCAGCATCATCTGTTCTGTCTCCTGCAACAGTGTTGTCATCAGCAGCGTTATTTTCAGATGCAGTATTGTCATTCTTTGTATCTGTATCCGCAGAAGTCCCATTGTTATCTGTCCTATTATCATCTGTCCTGTCAGCATCCGGAACTGCATCCTTATTATCCATGTTGTTGTCTCTGTCTCCGTTGTCCATCACGTTATCTTTTGCTGTGTTTGTTTCGTCTGCATTATTGTCTGTTCTTTCTCCACAGGCGGTAAATGCAGTTAATGCCAGTACAAGCATCATACCTGTAATGATCTTTTTGATGTTTTTCATCCTGATTGTCTCCTTTTCTTGGAATTTTAAAGCTCATACAGGTAATATGCGTAATTTTTTCAGTTTTATTCGTGAAAAAAATTCCAAATCGAGTAGGAGGGGAAATATTATTTCCCCGACCTCTCACACCACCGTGCGTACCGTTCGGTACACGGCGGTTCAATCAACTTAACATTTAACAAACCTCTCGGTATAGTAGTCATACATTGAGACCAAGCCAAATGA
>OHCY01000807.1_pt1 | contig 8796 bp, 9 predicted proteins | sample 1566951 | NCBI WGS metagenome assembly OHCY01 (sample SAMEA3879548, study PRJEB24766) | human gut metagenome | biome: human-associated habitat; feature: feces | place: USA | collected 1985/1987
GTTTACGGCGTGGACTACCAGGGTATCTAATCCTGTTTGCTCCCCACGCTTTCGCGCCTCAGCGTCAGTTTTCGTCCAGAAAGTCGCCTTCGCCACCGGTGTTCTTCCTAATCTCTACGCATTTCACCGCTACACTAGGAATTCCACTTTCCTCTCCGATACTCCAGCTTCCCAGTTTCCTTCCCATCACGGGGTTAAGCCCCGCACTTTTAAGAGGGACTTGGGAAGCCGCCTGCGCGCGCTTTACGCCCAATAATTCCGGACAACGCTTGCCACCTACGTATTACCGCGGCTGCTGGCACGTAGTTAGCCGTGGCTTGCTTTTCCGGTACCGTCAATGCAGTTTGTTCTTCGCACTCTGCCTTTTCGTCCCGGATCACAGAGTTTTACAACCCGAAGGCCGTCATCACTCACGCGGCGTTGCTCCGTCAGGCTTTCGCCCATTGCGGAAGATTCCCCACTGCTGCCTCCCGTAGGAGTCTGGACCGTGTCTCAGTTCCAGTGTGGCCGTTCATCCTCTCAGACCGGCTACTGATCGTCGCCTTGGTGGGCCGTTACCCCTCCAACCAGCTAATCAGACGCAAACCCCTCTTCAGGCGATAGCTTACAGGTAGAGGCCACCTTTTCTTCCATGGGCCATGCGGCTCTTGGAACTTATTCGGTATTAGCAGTCGTTTCCGTCTGTTGTCCCCATCCTGAAGGCAGGTTGTTTACGTGTTACTCACCCGTTTGCCACTCAATTCCGGAAAGAGCAAGCTCTTTCCCTCTTTTCGTTCGACTTGCATGTGTTAAGCACGCCGCCAGCGTTCGTCCTGAGCCAGGATCAAACTCTCCATGATAGATTGTTTGTTTCGGCTCGATTTTGTCTTGCCTTTCTTACTCAAATTCTTTGCGGTTTCTTTTTTTTCTTGAAACTCGCACATCGGCTTTTTTCTCGCTGTACTGTTCAGTTTTCAAAGAACCATCGCTCTAAGCGACTTAAATAACATACCACACAAAAATGCTTCTGTCAACAATATTTTATTTATGACCATTGCTTTCCATGCAGGCTGTCACGCCTGACAATGTGTGTAATATTATCATCTTACTAACCGTCTGTCAATTCCATTTCCTGTATTTTCACATTTTTTAACCGCGTTTTCTTTGTATATACCTACAAATTTTATGTCTGTTTTTTATAAAGTACATATACAGGTTGAAAATATTCTTTACTATGTTTAATTTGATACCTACAAAGCAGGCTTGTATAAGCTTATTATTTGGATATCCGTTATCTACGGCTGTGCCTAAGGACTTTATATTATAAAAAGTCCTGCCCAGAAATCTGTGACAGCTCCATTATCTTCATAACCATATACCCTTTTCTGCTGTAGATCCGGGTACTATCTACATATGACCGCATTAAATGCATTTTTTACATTTTTTCCGTCTGTGGATTCCAGTCCGTTGTGCTGGGAAATATAAGCGTCTGTCACCGACCGCCACAGGGTATTTCATACTATCCCCCTTTCCCCCGCATATATACCATCCTTGAAAAACCCCTTATTGATTTCTACCTTGTTTTTGGAAAACCTGTAAGCAATCAAATTTCCTTCCGCATTATTTATTACAATGAGATCACCTTTATAATAAGCTATGCCCTCAGCCAAGAAGACTGATTTATCTTTCACGCTGCACCCAAGAAGTTTTTACGCTGTCATTTCTACATTTCCCGCTTTGACCGCCACTGCGGCAGGTGCTTTCATTTCTTCTTTTTTCTGAACCGTACCGTAGCCTGCAAGACCAAAAGCTACGACAAGCACTATACCGGCTAATAATATCTTACTGGATTTCATAAGGATTCCTTCTTCCTGCTGAGAAATACCTCCCCCCCCTAAGATAAGATGCGGGTATTGGAATTTATAATAAAAATAAGATCTATCTCTACTTTTATCATACAGAATACAGAAAAAATGACAAAAAAATAACCTGTAACAAGTTTACAGGCTTTTAATTTCGTAAATAACTATTTATATCCTAAAATAAATTTTTATTATTGTTTGTCAAAATAAGTATTTATTTTCTTAACCGATTTATTTCAATAGTTTTGCGGCAGGAAATACATGGGATCCACTGCTTCTCCATGAATACGAACCTCATAGTGGCAGTGAGGACCAGTGCTGTTTCCCGTGCTCCCCATAAGGGCAATCATGCTGCCCTGGTCCACATGCTGTCCTTCATAAACCAAAACAGCGGAATTATGCCCATACCGCGTAACAATACCATCGGCATGTTTTACTTCCACAAGGTATCCGTAACCGCCGACCCAGCCTGCCTGCGTGACAGTCCCCGCAGCAGTCGCAGAAATAGGTGTGCCGTAATCGCCAGCAATATCTACTCCTTCATGGAAGGTAGATCCGATACCGCCAGGACTGGTCCTGTATCCGTAGTAGCTGGAAATAGGACCCGCAACTGGCCATATGTTCGGCGTTTCCGCCGTGGGATTCACAACAGAGCTGACAGCACCGTAGGCCTGGTTCATAAATTCGGAACGGAGTGCGACGACAAGACGTATCTGCTTATCTAAAAGTTCATCAAGGCGGCGCATTTCTTTCAAAAGTTCTCCCGGCGTTTCCGAAACAGCAATTTTCTCATCATCTTCTTTCTTATTGCCCGCCGTTTTTGCTATATCAGGAACAGTAGAAGCACCTCCGATACCGCCGGTTCCCATTCCCGTATTTTCAGGTACTGTTCCGCCGTTCGTACGGACAAGTTCCTGAAGTTGCCCACTGATTTTCTCAACAGTTTTAGCCTTATTTTCAAGGGCCTGCATTTTTTCATCTGCCATTTTAAGCTGGCTTCGATAAAGTTCATTTTCCGCGTGAAGCGCATTCGTGCTGTATCCTGCCCATCCCGCCAAACTGATGGAAAGAATGAGGAGCACCGCTGCGGCACCACCGAAAATTTTCAGTTTCTTAAATTCTTCCGATGAAAATATAACTTTCACTTCACCGGTTTCTTCATTTTTTTCTTTGATCATCCACTCACCCGTCAATCTATTTCAAAGGAATATTCCTGTTTCTTTGCATCATTTCTTTTCAATCCGGTCAATACGCTTAGCAGACGGATTTTCACCGTTTCTCTCTTCACCGGCACGAACTGCATCTTCTACCCTTTTAGCCACATCAGGCATGAGCGTATTCAGTGCAATACTGATACTTTCCGCTTCTTCTGAAGAAAGCGCTTCCCTGCATTCGCCGCCGGTCACAGCTTTTGCATAAATGCGGGACGCATCATGACCAGCCAGAGAAGAAAGGACGACGCCATTATTTTTGCCGTCCAGAAGGGTAAGAGAAAAGGAAAGTTTATCTCCTGTTTCATCAAAAGCATCATATCGCACCAAACCGATTTTCTGGAAAGATTTCAGCTGCATCGTAGCCAAAAGCTCCTGCTGATGAAGCATGCCCTGGGAAGATTCCACCATATCCCGGAGTTCCCGTACTTCTGTGGATAATTTCATTTCGATAGATCCGCCATCTTCGCCCATCATAAAATATTTATATTTCCTGTACAAACGGTTTACCTTGGCCCGGAGCCAGAAAAACTGGAGAATAAGAAATACCAGTAAAACCGCAAGAATCGTGCCGATTACGGAGAGTATGAGCTGATAATTGATATTGAATTCTAAGATATCCATGGATTCATTTATTCTCCCTGTTTGAGAAGTTTTGTAATACGTTCAAATTCTTTGTCACTTTTAAAAGAAATGGAAATGGTGCCTCTATGACTGTTTTTCCCTTTTCCCACTTTAATTTTTACACGGGATCCTACGGCATTCACCAAATCTTCTTCCAGCGCGCGGAGATACGCATCCGCTTTATCCGCAGGCTTCCGCTTTTGTCCGTCTTTTTCACGGCGGAGGATTTCCTCGATACGCCGTGCGGAAAGATCTTCTTCCACAATTCGGCGCGCAAGCGCGATCTGCTCAGCAGGTGTTTCCAATCCTAAAAGGGGACGAGCCTGTCCCGCCGTCAATTTCCGCTCCAAAAGAAGGCCTTTTACCTCTTCAGAAAGATCCAGAAGCCGCATCATATTCGTCACATAGGAACGACTCTTACCGATAAGGTTTGCCATCTTTTCCTGTGTGAAATGATATTCATTGATCATCCGCTGATAGGCAAGTCCTTCTTCAAGAGGATTCAGATCTTCACGCTGCAGATTTTCAATGAGGGCGATTTCCGCCGTTTCCTGATCGCTGTAATCTCGGACAAGAGCAGGTATTTCCACAAGCCCCGCCAGCTGGGCCGCTCTTAAACGGCGCTCGCCGGCAATAAGTTCATATCCGCTGTCTTTTTTTCTTACAATAACCGGCTGGACGACGCCGTGTTCTTTGATGGATTCCGCCAGAGCATTTAAAGATTCCGGCTCAAATTCACGCCGCGGCTGCCATTCATTGGGGACAACAAGGGAAATGGAAATACTTTCGGTATTCTTTTCTTCCATCACTTCTTTTCCGAGCAGCTCTCCCAATCCTTTTCCCAGCCTTTTGGTCTTAGACACGTTTAATCACCTCACGGCACAACTTTTTATATGCTTCCGCCCCCTTGGATTTCGGCGCGTATGTAAGTATGGGTTCACCAAAACTCGGCGCTTCCGATAATTTCACTGATCGGGGAATTACTGTACGGAAAACTTTATTTCCAAAATATTTTTTCACTTCATCAGCTACCTGAAGGGATAAATTCGTCCTGCCGTCAAACATCGTCAGCAATATGCCCAGTATAGATAAACCCGGATTCAGCTTACGTGTCACAACCTGTACGGTTTTCACCAGCTGGGAAAGTCCTTCAAGCGCATAAAATTCCGCCTGAATGGGGATAAGTATTTCCTGCGATGCTACAAGAGCGTTCAGCGTCATAAGACCTAAAGAAGGAGGACAGTCAATCAAAATGAAATCATATTTATCGCGTACCTGATCCAGTTTTCTTTTCATAAGAAATTCCCGTTTTTCCACGGAAACCATTTCAATTTCAGCCCCCGCCAAATCAATGGAAGCGGGGAGAATGGATAATTTCTTTATGTCTGTCTTGACGACGGCTTCTTCGATGGAGACATCATCTAAAAGCACATCATACAGCGTTTCCTCGAACTCCGCATCTTTGCTGAGTCCGCTGGTGGCGTTTCCTTGGGAGTCCGCGTCCACAAGCATCGTCTTATATCCTTTGTCCGCCAAGAATGCAGCCAGATTTACCGCTGTTGTGGTTTTTCCCACGCCGCCCTTCTGGTTAATGATACTGATGATCTTCCCCATAGCTTACATCCTTTCATAGATAGTCCATATTATTATACCATAAGGAGACGATTTATTTTATCCCCTTATGTTTCACGTGAAACATATAAAGTGTTTTTTCAATCTTATTCTGTATTCTGTTATAATCTATCTATACTTTTGAAATAGGATTACAAAAATATTCACGAAAGGGCCGATTCTTATGTCTCTGACCTTTTTACATATACTGATCATCTCCGCCACGGTCTTTGCCGTCATCGGAAGTGGATTTTATGTTTCCCGTTCCGTAAGATCCTCTGCAGGGTACAGTGTGGCAGGACGAAGCGCCGGGGCCTCTCTTGTTGCCGGAAGTATCGCGGGAACGGTCGTGGGGGGAGGCGCTACGGTAGGTACGGCACAGTTGGCTTACTCTTTTGGCCTTTCCGCGTGGTGGTTTACCCTGGGAAGCGGCATCGCTTTCATCCTTATGGGTATTTTCTACGCCAAACGGCTTCACAATACAGCACTGGAAACAATTCCTCAATATCTGGAACTTTATTACGGAAAGAAGGCCGAGACGCTTTCTTCCATTATTTCTTCCATCGGTATCCTTCTGTCCGCTGTTGCCAGTTCACTGCCGGGCATAGAGATTATTTCCGCCCTTTTCGGGCTGACGCCTTTTCTGTCCGCCCTTCTCCTTATGGCTCTCGTTATCGCCTATACTTTTTTCGGAGGCATGAAAAGCGCCGCCGTCAGCGGTATCCTGAAAATGGTAATTATCTGGATTTCTCTATTCATATCCGGCGCCATTGCTTTTCTGCTGTTACAGGAAAACAATACCCTCTCTTCGTTTCCCGCTTCTCATTTTGATCTGATGGGGCAGGGTACGGATTCCGCCATGGCCCATTTATTTTCTGTCATCGTTGGCGTACTCTGCACACAAACTTATATCCAATGCATCTTTTCAGCAGACACCCCTTTGAAAGCGGCTTCCGGCTGCTTCATTGCAGCACTTATCGTCATTCCCATCGGGCTGCCGTCAGTAGCTGTCGGTATGTACATGCACGCCGCAGAGCCCGAAACCTTACCGATCTTAGTCCTGCCCACCTTTCTGGTCAATCATGTGCCGGTCCTCATCGGCGGCCTTGCCATGAGCGGCATCATTCTTTCCCTACTGGGAAGTATCGGGGGACTGTCACTGGGTATCGGCACTATGATTTCCCATGATATTCTTTCACCTCTGCTGAAAATTACTGATGATAAAAAGCTTCTCCGCCTGACAAAGCTGACCGTCCTTGCCGTGATGATTCTGGCATCCCTTATCGCCATCATGAACAGGGGGACAGAAATACTTTTCTGGAATTATCTTTCCATGGGACTCCGGGGAGGAGGCATCTTTCTGCCTCTCACGCTTGCTGTTTTCTGGCCGGGCCATCTCAATGCAGACTGGGCAGTGTTCTCCATGGCGGGAAGTACCATTGCCGCTATCACCGCCGCGTTGGCAAAATTTCCTTTTGATCCGCTCTTCATAGGACTTGCCGTAAGCTTCCTTCTCATCCTTCCCGGACTCTGTTTGAAAAAAACTTTCTGAACTCATTTTTCACGTGAAACATTTATAAGGAGACAAAATGATTAAAGCTGCTGTTTTTGATATGGACGGTACCATTTTAAATACTATCGGCGACCTTACTGATTCTTTGAACTATGCTCTTGTGGAAACGGGACATAAAGGGGGACATCCGGAAGAAATGGTAAAACTCTGCTTCGGCTGGGCCATGCGTCTCGACATGATTAAAGCCATCGCCATGGCAAAAGGATTTTCAGCAGAAAATCTGGAACTGGCAGGGAATACGATTCCGGTGGAAGACATTCCCGCCACTGAAGAAGAAATAAACGAACTCATGGCCGTCTTTACTTCTTACTATGGAAGCCATAACCAAATAAAAACAAAACCTTACAGCGGTATACCTGAAGTTATTCACACCCTCCGGGAAAAGGGTATCCGCTGTGCCGTAGCCTCTAATAAAGACGATGACCACGTGCAGATCCTTTCAGAAAAACTTTTCCCCGGTCTTTTTGACATTTCCATCGGAAGAAACCCGGAAATGGCCATTAAGCCGGATCCGGAAATGATTTTGTCAATAGCCCGCCGTTTAGGAATAAAAGCAAAAGAAATCGTTTATATCGGTGATTCGGAAGTGGATATCATGACAGGAAAGAAAGGGGGATTCCCAAGTATTTCCGTCGCATGGGGATTCCGTACCAAAAAATTTCTTAAAAACCACGGAGCGGAACGGATCGCTTTTTCACCTGATGAACTTATAGAAATGATTCTTTCTTTATAAGCCAAAAAGGGATGTAATAATGACTATACAATATCTGAAACTGGAAATATTTATTCCCGCTACCCATTTCCGCATCCTGCAAAAAGCACTCCAATCGGCGGATGCCGGGCATATAGGGAACTATGACAGCTGCCTTTCTTACAGTCCCGTCAAGGGAACATGGCGTCCTTTGGAAGGAACGACTCCTTACATCGGCAAAAAAATGAAATCAGTGAAGAAGAAGAGTATAAAGTGGAAGTCACCATAAAAAAAGAAAATTTGGAAAAAACAATGGCCGCCGTCAAAGAGATCCATCCTTATGAAGAACCGGTCATTAACGTCATTCCGCTCTATGCCGCCGGGATCTGATCAGAGTTCTTATAAATGATCCAGCACAGACAAAAACAGCCTTATCCTATAAAAGATAAAGCTGTCTTTTTTCGTGCCGCAGGGAAAGGGAAGGGGATACTGCTGACAGTCCGTCATAGACACTCCGGGGCAGAAAGGCTCCGCCCGGAAAAAACAGCCTCGCCCAAATAAGAGCAAAGCTGTCGGCTTATCCCTTATTTATGTTCAAATATATCCACGCGTCTGTTGTTCGCACGGCCGGCTTCCGTATCATTCGTATCTACCGGTGCTTCTTCCCCTTTGTACATACCCACCAGATGACTCAGATCTACGCCGTGAGCCACTGCATAGTCCGCCACCTTCTTTACACGGCGGATAGCCAGATCATCATTGTACTCTTTAGACCCGTTGGAATCTGTCCGTCCTACAAGCTTGAAAGTATGACCTGTTTCTTTTGCCGCCTTGACAAAAGCATCCAGATTCGCCGTCTGATCCGTGCGGGGAATATCGGAATCATTTCCGAAATGAATACTATTAAAGTAATAATCATTTTCCGGTACCGCCGTCTCTTCTTCTGCCGGAGTGATGGTCACCGTGTCCGCCTCTTTTTTATTTCCTTTATTGTCCAACGCAGAATAATCGATATCATCTTCAGAATAGGCGGCTTTTCTATCGCTGCCTCCGCCGAAGCGGTAGGAAACACCTGCCAGCCATCCCTGATAGGAAACATTTTTATTTCTGCTCCCTTCCGTATTCAGGTAACGGTATCCCGCATTGAGGTCGATGTTTTCATCGAGTGCAAAATTTACTCCGGCTTCCCAGATGGATGTATTCTTTGAACCGAGCGCGCCTTTTGCATATAAATCAAGAACTTCA
>OHCY01000808.1_pt1 | contig 8793 bp, 6 predicted proteins | sample 1566951 | NCBI WGS metagenome assembly OHCY01 (sample SAMEA3879548, study PRJEB24766) | human gut metagenome | biome: human-associated habitat; feature: feces | place: USA | collected 1985/1987
GAAGTACGGCATATGGAGTGGCTGGTAACGGCGCTTTTGAAAATGGCAAAAATTGATTCCAGGAACGTGAATTTCCATAAGGATAAGGTGCAGACAGGAGAGCTTCTGGATCATGCGCTGGAATCTGTGGAGATCATGCTGGATATCCGAAATCAGACTGTGAGATTAAAAGAAGATATACAGCTTGTCTGTGACAGAAAATGGACGACAGAGGCTCTTATCAATCTTTTAAAAAATGCTTCAGAGTGTTCTGAGGAAAACAGTGAAATTCTGATAGATTCCGGAGAGAATCCCATTTATAGCTGGATATCTGTTACAGATCATGGAAAAGGGCTGAAAAAAGATCAGATTGCAGGACTGTTCCGGAGATTTGAGGGGACGCGGAAAGAAAACGGATATGGAATCGGGCTGCCTCTGGCTCTTTCCATTATGCGGGCTCAGAACGGAGAAATTGAAGTACATTCCGGTTTAGAAAAAACAGGCACCACATTTATCATGAAATTTTATAAATAGTCACGGAAGAGTCACTTTTCTTATTTATCATGAATATGAAAGAGGCCGGGACAAGCTATGGCCGAAAAAATGAGAAAAGAGGTAATATATGGAAGTTTTGGAAGTAAAAGAGCTGACTAAAATTTACGGCAGCGGAGAAAATCAGGTGACTGCTCTTGACCATGTGAGCTTTCAGGTTAAAAAAGGTGAATTTATTGCCATTGTTGGAGCGTCAGGATCGGGAAAATCCACTCTTATGAATCTGATCGGAGGAATTGACCGTCCTACCTCCGGCAGCGTTGTGATTGACGGAAAAAAGATTTTTGACATGAATGAAAGCGAAATGGCTATTTTCAGGCGCAGAAATATTGGCATTGTATATCAGTTCTATAATCTTATCCCCAATCTGACAGTAGATGAGAACATCATGCTGCCCTGTCTTCTGGATCAGAGAAAGCCGGATGCAGGGAAGCTGGATCGGATCGTGGAAATGACAGGATTATCCCACAGGAGAAAGCATCTTCCGGGACAGCTTTCCGGAGGTCAGCAGCAGAGGGTATCGGTTGGAAGAGCGCTTATTAATGATCCGGCTTTTATTCTTGCGGATGAGCCTACAGGAAATCTTGACAGCAGATCCGGAAGGGAAGTGATAGAGCTTCTTATGGCTGCCAACCGAAAAGCCGGTCAGACGCTGATCCTGATCACTCACGATGAAAATATTGCGCTGCAGGCAGACCGGATCCTTACGATCAGTGACGGAAGGATCATTAGAGATGAGGTGATCCGGGGATGAATATTTTGTGTGCACTGGCCTACAGCCAGATTAAAAGGAAAAAATCCAGAACTGTGATCACCATTGCCGCAATCAGCCTATCCACAGCTCTTCTTACTGCAGTGATCAATTTTGCAGTAAGCGGAAATACTATGGTCCGGGGATTTCTGGGGGAGGATTATGGAGAGTTTGAAGGAGCCTATACCCTGCTTCTGCTGATTCCGGCGGCGATTCTGGGCGCTTTGATCATTGCAATGTCTGTGATTGTGATCTCCAATGTTTTCCGAATGAGCGCCAATGAACGGGTGGCTCAGTTTGGCACCCTGAAATGTGTGGGGGCAACAAAGGAGCAGATATATAAAACCATCATGTATGAATGTCTGATCTTGTGTACTGTGGCAATTCCTCTGGGAGTTGTGCTGGGATATCTTTTAAGCTTTGTGGGAGTTGGAATTTCAAATCAGTTTATGGAAGAGATGAACACTCTGGTAAGAATAATGATCAAGCAGGTAAATTTCAGCCTGTCCTTTGTTTTTTCTCCGGCAGCTCTTCTGGTATCTGTTCTGATCTCAGGTGTTACGGTGTTTTTTGCGGCTATGCTTCCGGCAAAAAGGGCCATGAAAATCTCTGCTCTTGACTGTCTCAGAAACGGCGGGGAAACAAAAGATAAAATGAATGTTCATACAAAAATACAGATTAACGGAAAAACAAGGATTGAATATCAGCTTGCACATAAAAATGTGGCATCCGATCGAAAACAGATGAAGTCTGCGGTTATGGCCCTGGCTGTCAGTATGATTTTATTTGTTTCCATGAGCGGTCTGAAGGAGATTGCAGACGGGATCCGGGAATATATGACTTTTGATTACGGATATTCAGTGATTGCCGATTATACAGCAAACCGTAAATATACCACCAATCCGAAAACCGGACGGAGGGAAGAACATGCACAGCTGATCAGCTCAGAGCTTGCGGAAGAAATTTCAGCCAGGCTTTCCGAGTATGAAGGGACAGAAGTATATGGAAGCGGAGTGGATTACGCAACCTATGATGCGCCTTTAAGTGCTGAGGATCTCACTTCGGAAATGCAGAAGGCGCTGGAAGAAGAAATTACAGAAGAACACGGAGAGATGCTTCTGGATGTGGAGAGGATCATACTGGATGAAAAACATTACAGAAAACTGTGTAAACAGGCCGGTGTGGAGTATGGCGGAATTTTGCTGCTGAATGATTATAAGTATAATGACCGCGGAACAGAAAAACATATTGAGCCGTTTCCGGCATCCATTACTTCTCTGAAGCTGGAAAAAGCAGACGGAAGCAGTCAGGACATAAAAATTGATGCTGTTTTAAGTTTGAAGGAGATTCCCAAACAGCTTCTTTACCCTAATACAAATCCGGTTCGTATTGTTGTTCCCAGCGGGGAGGTAAGAGGATATACCTGGATGACAACGCCTGAGGATGAAAACGGATATATGGAGTACGCCAGACAGGTTCTGGAAACTTATTTTCCGCAGAATGGCATGGACTACGGGGAAGCGGGATATGTCAGCCGGGTATATGGAGCTGAGGACTATTCAAAATTTATGAACATTGCCATTGTACTGGCATCCTTTTTTATCTATGCGTTTGTATTCCTGCTGGGACTGATTGGGATTTTGAATGTGATCAGCGCAGTCAGTTTTCAGATCAAAACAAGGGCAAGGGAGCTGGCTGTACTGCAGAGCGTGGGAATGACTTCGGAATCTCTGGAAAAGATGTTAAATACAGAGAGTATTCTCTGTTCAGGAAAGGCACTGGCTATAGGGCTTCCTGTGGGAATGCTGATCGTCATGGTTATAGGATACTGCGTAAAAATGGTTTTCCCCATCAGGTTTCATATGCCCTGGGGTGCGGTGCTGATTACTGTTGCAGTGTCTTTTGGTGTGATCTGGGGAACGGTGAAGGTTTCACTGAGTACATTAAAAAAACAGAACGTTGTAGAAGTAATACGCACTCTTTAAGGGAATCTTTCCACAGAAATAATAATAAAAAGTTCTTGACTTTTGAAAAAATAGGATTATAATATCTATCATAATAACAAATTAATGTGATAAAGCACCAAAATCCAATGAAGAGAACAAGTCTGTGTTCCGTAATGGTATTTCAGAGAGTCTGTGTCCGGTGAAAGCAGATATACCAGGGAGGATGGATATCATCTCGAAGGAGCTGACTGAAACAACAGTAAGTCATGCCGGAATCCCCCGTTACAGGGAAAACGTATGAAAGTACGTGAGAGCTGCAGTCAATGCAGAAACAGGGTGGTACCGCGGATTCTATTCGTCCCTTCCGGCAGTAGCCGGAGGGGATTTTTTGGTGCTTGCGCAAAGAATGGAGGAAGCATTATGAAAACGTTACAAAAAGCAGGCAAATTTTTATCAGATTATACTTCTGCGGTAGTGATTGCAATCGCAGTAGTTACTTTTCTGGTTCCGCAGCTGATGGGCTGGGTCAATTATCAGCTGTTTACAGATATGGTTGGAAATAAGTTTACCAGTCAGTCTATGATTATCGGTATTATCATGTTCAGCATGGGTCTGACACTGACAGCAGAGGATTTTAAGATCCTGGCGCAGCGTCCTCTTGATATCTGTATCGGTGCGGCAGCGCAGTATCTGATCATGCCGTTTCTTGCTTTTGGGATCAGCAGAGTACTGCAGCTTCCGGATGCCATCGCTCTGGGGCTGATCCTGGTAGGCTGCTGCCCAGGTGGTGTTTCCTCCAACATTATGTCTTATCTCTGCGGAGGAGATGTGGCATTTTCTGTAGGAATGACAACAGTATCCACACTGTTATCCCCGATTATGACTCCGCTTCTTGTTTCTTTCCTTGCAAGCGGAACAAAGATCAACGTAGAAGGTCTTCCCATGTTTGTTTCCATTATTGAGACTGTGATTCTTCCGGTGGGACTGGGATTTCTGTTAAATCGTTTCCTTGGAAAGAAAAAAGCTTTTCAGGAGATTCAGAAGGTAATGCCCGGCGTTGCCGTTCTGGGACTTGCCTGTGTGGTAGGCGGAGTTATTTCTTCTCAGGGCTCCAACTTCTTTACCTCCGGTGTGGTGATCTTTGTGGCAGTTCTTCTTCACAATGGTCTGGGATATCTTCTGGGATATGGAGCAGGTAAGCTTACTGGAATGAATACCTCCAAAAAGAGAACGATTTCTATTGAAGTGGGAATGCAGAATGCAGGTCTTGCTACCAATCTTGCTACTACAACAGCGCAGTTTGCAAGCGCTCCGCAGTCAGCTGTGATCTGTGCTGTATCCTGTGTATGGCATTCGATTTCAGGAACTCTGATCGCAGGATTCTTTGCCAGCTTTGACAGAAAAAAAGAAAAGGTTCAGAGTGAGAATACAGCAGCAGAATGTTAAGCGGAAATCACATTGCGAAGGAATATAAAATAAAAAAACTATTGACGAATCAAAAGATTAACGTTATACTATAGCGCAGCAACAGCAATAACGAGATGAAGTCTGCAGGAAAGAGGCTTTTGGCCCGCCGAAGGAGTAAAACTCTCAGGTACCCGTATTTCGGGCAGAAACTGCAGATGGATCGTTTCTCTGGAGACATCTGTTTCTAAAACAGAGGCCGAAGGTGCAAATGACGCAGAAGACGTCTTGAATCTCTCAGGCAAAAGGACAGAGTATGCTATCTTAAAGCAGAACATTTTTCTATATGTCTTTTTATCTCTTTTCAGAAATGATCTTAATTTTAATCCCAAGGCTGTAAAATTTTATACATGTGGAGTATGATGAATCAAATACTTGTAGCTGTAGATGATTTTGTCTGGGGCGTACCTCTGATGATCCTGATCATGTCTGGCGGCGTACTTCTTACTGTCCGTCTGGGCCTTCTTCAGATCCGGCGCCTGCCTCTGGCATTAAAATGGATGTTCAAAAATGAAGAGGGCGGAAGTGGTGAAATATCCAGCTTTGCAGCTCTCTGTACTGCGCTGAGCGCTACCATTGGAACAGGGAATATCGTAGGAGTGGCAACTGCAGTGTGCACGGGAGGCCCGGGAGCCCTTTTCTGGATGATCCTGGCTGCTTTTTTTGGAATGGCAACCAAATACGCAGAAGGACTTCTGGCAGTGAAATACCGGGTTGTGGCGGCAGACGGTCACAGCCTTGGCGGTCCTTTTTACTATATTGAACGGGGAATGGCTTGGAAAGATGTTTGCATTTTTCGGTGTATGTGTAGGCCTTTTCGGAATCGGAACCTTCAGTCAGGTAAATGGTATTTCCAGCGCGATCCAGAACTTTTTTGATCCGGAGAAAGCAAACTGCGTCACCATTCCGTTTCTGGGCGAGTACTCCTGGGCAGTTGTGATTTCTTCACTGATCCTGGCATTTTGTGTGGCTGCGATTCTGATCGGCGGACTTCAGAGAATTGCTACAGTCAGCCAGATTATTGTACCCTTTATGGCAGTTATTTATTTTGGATTCAGTATCGCATTGATTTTATTTCATATCAGAGAAGTTCCGGCAGCAGTGGTAAACGGCGCTTTTAATCCGGCAGCGGTAACAGGAGGCGTTGTTGGAAGTATGATCGTGGCAATGCAGAAGGGTGTTGCCAGAGGTATTTTTTCCAATGAGGCGGGACTTGGAAGCGCTCCTATCGCGGCAGCGGCAGCGCAGACAAAAGAGCCGGTGCGTCAGGGACTTGTAAGTATGACAGGTACTTTTATTGATACCATTGTGATCTGCACAATGACAGGACTTTCCATTGTGCTGACAGGCGCCTGGCAGGTAGAAGGTCTGGAAGGCGTACAGGTAACTACCTATGCATTTCAGCATGGACTTCCCATTCACCCGCAGGTGGCTTCCTTTGTACTGATGGTGTGTCTGGTATTCTTTGCGTTTACTACGATTCTGGGATGGGATTATTACAGTGAACGATGCCTGGAATATCTTACAAAGGGAAACAGAAAAACAATCCTTGCATATCGCTGGCTTTATATTTTTGCAGTATTTATCGGTCCTTATATGACGGTAAGCGCGGTATGGACCATTGCGGATATCTTCAATGGTCTGATGGCAATCCCGAATATGATCGCCATGTTTGCGTTAAGCGGCGTAGTGGTAAAGGAAACAAAGAGCTTTTTTAAAGCCCAGAAACATAAGAGAGACTGATACATCTCTGTGACGGCAGATATAGGAGTGGGACGAGACTGTTCCTGCTTTTATATCTGCCTTTTCTGATGCAAAATACTTTGAGCAGGACAAAGAACATGGTATAATAGAAACACTTAATGAATCCGGGATGAAAACGCAGGATGAATCCAGAGAGAGGATAAGCCTGGATATTGAACGAGACTGAGTAATGCGAACATTGAGTCTTATATCCATGGTATGATAAAAACATTTCATGCTCCGGGACAGAAAACGCAGGATGAATCCAGCGAAAATCCATAACCGGATATTTAAGAGTTCTGAATTATGCCATTTTTCGGAACATGAGCAGACGCAGCAGGAAAATCACGCTTCAGCTTCAGAAAAGTACAGAAAGAGGGAGATTATGGATAAACATCTGACAGAAAAGATAAGAAAAGAGCTTCTGGAAATGCAGGACCTTCCTTACCGGGATTTCCACGCAAAGCTGATGCCCACTGTGGATAAGGAAACTGTGATCGGGATCCGGGTTCCGGTTCTGCGAAAATATGCCAGAACACTGGCAAAGGAAGAGGACATCAGCAGCTTTTTTAACGACCTGCCTCATAAGTATTTTGAGGAAAATAATGTTCATGCTTTTCTGATCCAGCAGATAAAGGATTTTGAAAGGTGCGTGGAGGAAGTTGAAAAATTTCTTCCATATATAAATAACTGGGCTACCTGTGATATGATGTCTCCTAAGATATTTAAAAAGCATAAAGAGCAGCTTCTGGTATCGGTGCGGCGCTGGATTTCATCGGATGAAACCTATACGGTCCGCTATGGAATCGGGATGCTGATGCAGCACTTTCTGGATGAAGATTTCAGGGAAGAGTACCTGGAGCTTGCTGCAGGTATCCGCTCTCAGGAGTACTATGTGAATATGATGATCGCCTGGTATTTTGCCACAGCTCTTGCAAAGCAGTATGAAAAAGCGCTGCCCTATATAGAGGCGAAAAGGCTGGATGACTGGACTCACAACAAGACCATTCAGAAATCCTGCGAAAGTTACCGGATCACGCCGGAACAAAAGGCTTATCTGAGAACTCTGAAGGTAAAAAAAGCCCGGTCACAAAAAAATAATACAGAGGAATAGTTATGAACAGGATAATAGAGATCAAAGATTTTCAGAGCCCGGAGCTGGATGTTTATGCAAGGCTTTCGGAGGTACAGCTTTTAAGAGCCTGTGAGCCAAAGCCCGGATTTTTTATTGCGGAAAGCCCGAGAGTGATCGAGAGAGCCATTCAGGCAGGATACTGTCCGGTTTCTTTTCTGGCAGAAAAAAGGGAGTTAAAAGGTCCGGCAGGAGAGCTTACAGAAAAATTTCCGGACATTCCGGTTTATACAGCCACACAGGAGCTTCTGACACAGCTGACCGGCTTTGCCCTTACCAGAGGAATGCTGTGCGCCATGAAAAGAAAAGAGCTCCTGCCTCCGGAAACCATCTGCGCAGACGCACAGCGCATTGTCATTCTTGAAGATGTGGTAAATCCCACAAATGTGGGAGCAATCTTCCGGTCAGCGGCAGCCCTGAATGCAGCGATCCCCTGTACCGGAGAGCTGCCAGAGTCAGTATGGGAACTGTGTTTCAGATTCCCTGGACCAGATTTGGAAAAAAGGACTGGCCGGAAAAGGGGATGGGCTGTTTAGCCGGTATGGGATTTAAAACAGTTTCCATGGCTCTTTGCGAGGATTCGGTCAGTATTGATTCTCCGGAACTGCAGGCAGAAAAAAAGCTGGCAGTGATCCTTGGCACAGAGGGAGAGGGTCTGGCTGCCGGTACTATTGCCGGTTGCGATTATACAGTACGTATTCCCATGGCTCATCAGGTGGATTCTCTGAATGTGGCAGCTGCCAGCGCGGTAGCTTTCTGGGAGCTTGGAAAAAGAACAAAATAAAATGCAGCAGGTTTCACAGATCCAGGAGAAGCCTGTATAAGAAAAACACTGTACAGACACTCAGTAAAAGAGCTGCTGCACAGTGTTTTTTTCGTCAGAAGATTTATTTCAGTTTTTCGCCTGTAAGCATTTCATATGCCTGAAGATATTTGTCGATAGTCTTGTCAACGATCTCCTGAGGAAGAGTCCAGTCATGACCGTCATTTTCTTTCAGCCAGTCGCGGGCAAACTGCTTGTCAAAGGAAGGCTGGCCGTGTCCCGGTTCATATCCGTCAGCAGGCCAGAAACGGGAGCTGTCCGGTGTAAGCATTTCATCACCGATCACCATGTTTCCGTTTTCGTCAAGACCAAATTCAAATTTTGTATCTGCAATGATGATTCCTTTGCTGAGTGCGTATTCTGCGCATTTTTTGTACAGAGCAATGGTGTTGTCACGAAGCTT
>OHCY01000821.1_pt1 | contig 8554 bp, 2 predicted proteins | sample 1566951 | NCBI WGS metagenome assembly OHCY01 (sample SAMEA3879548, study PRJEB24766) | human gut metagenome | biome: human-associated habitat; feature: feces | place: USA | collected 1985/1987
TGCCAGAAGGAATACGAACGCCTGACCCAGGGAAAGGTGCTGGAGCTTCCTAAAGAGTTTGAAGCCATGCTGAGGGAGCTGGAAATCCCATGCGTTTACGGTATGGAATGGCTGCAAAAAAACGGCAGAAGCACAGGTGAAAACCAGAAACTGGTGAAACGCCATCCATTTTTGCCTTACTCACTTTTGATTTCAAAGAGGGAGCTTAAAACCCTGCTTTCCTTTACAGAAAAAGGAGACGGAAAAGAGGTCTATACTTCCTTTCCGGTGCCAATGCTTTTGCGGGAAGAGCTGGAAGGCAGGGCCGGCGAGGAGGCGGGAACCGTTCTGGAATGGAACAAAATCCATTTTTACGTATATTTCAATCACAATCTCTTAGACGAGGCAGCCCTGAAACGTATGGTGGAGGAAAAGGCACATCAGATGGATAAGCTGAAAAGTGCCATTTCCAGAAAACAAGAGGAATATCAGGGTTATTTTGAAAAGCAGGAAAAAGTACGGAACCAGAAGGTGACGAAAGAGTCCTACCAGGAAAACCAGGAAAAACTGGAAGAAAACGGCCGCCGGGAGCAGGAGCTGAAAGGACAGATCGAAGCTGCGGCCGCACAAGCCAGAACCCTGGAAGAGGAGCTGGAGCAGCTCAGAGGCCGGATTCAGAAACTGGAAAATGATGACAGGTGGCAGACGCAGCGTTTATCCGAGTTTAAAGAATTTTCATCCGAATATGCAGCCTATCTTGAAGAGAGAAATGAGCTGGAACGCTGTGAAAAGAAGGCGGCCAGCCTGTCGGAGCAAAAGGCCGTGTGCAGAGAGCAGATGGAGCGGCTTAGACGGCAGCTTCAGACACTTGAGAATGCAGCCGCAGATCTGAAAGAGAAGGTCCGGGATAACCGGGAAAAATATCTGGTGTATGAGACATTTCCGGAACATTTTGCAGAGATAGAAGCGCCTTGGCAGACCGGGGAAGGCCGGGAAGAAGCATATGCACAGATAGAGGCGAGATATCAGGCCATTACGGCCGGCTTTTCAATGGAACAGCAGGAACTGGAAAGATGGGTGTTAGAGTGCAGAAAACGCCATGGAAAATCGAAGGAGGAACTGGCCTGGCTCAGGGATAAGTATAAGCTGGAGGATGGAGCCTGGAAGACGGTTCTGTACAGCAGAGAGGAAGAGTACCACCAGCGTTCCGTCTTGGAAGAGCGGAGCGAAAAGAAAATCCTGAAAGATTCCGAATGGAATAAGGAGGACAGAGTGTTATTGCTGCTGCGTCAGTCGATGAAGCAGAAAAAAGAGAAAATGGCGGAGACCTGCGGCAAAGACGAGCCTCTTCCCCAGAGTGAGATTATGCCGGAGGATATCGATGCACAGATGAATGAGCTTTCCTGGCAGGAGAAAGAGAAAAAGCAGCAGCAGGAGCGGCACGAAAAAAGGATTAACAGCTATGAGCAAAATATTACCTCTCTGTCCGAGTATAATCATTTGGAGCAGCGGGAGGAGATAAGCTGGGAAACAGATATATCCCTGCTTGATAAGAAACAGCTTGATGATTTTAAGGGGGAGACAGTCAGGGAGTACCGCTTAAGCATCAGCGCCTCCGGAGAATGTAAGGCTCGGATGGTACAGCAGCTCAATCGAATTCTCAGAATGGATGTATTCCGGGAGGAATTTTACCGGAAGCCCCTGGAAGCCATGCTGGAGGTTTCAGGTATTGCCGCCCAGGTATTGGCTCAGCTTAACATAACGGTACAGTCGTATCAGAGCCTGATGGAAAAGCTGGAGGTAGATATTTCGCTGGTGGAAAAGGAAAAAGCCAGAATTGCAGATATATTGGAGGATTATCTGAAGGATGTCCATGAAAATTTGGGGAAAATCGATCACAATTCTACCATCACCGTGAGGGAACGGCCGATTAAGATGCTCCGCCTTGAGCTTCCTTCCTGGGAGGAAAATTTGACTGTATATCAGCTTAGAATCAATGACTTTCTGAACGAGATTACGAGACAGGGAATTGAATGGTTTGAGCGCAACGAAAATGCCCAGGAATATTTTGGCACCCAGCTCACAACGAAACATCTCTATGATACGGTTGCCGGCATTGGAAATGTACAGATTCATCTCTTCAAGATCGAGGAGCAGAGGGAGTATCCCATCACCTGGGCCGATGTGGCCAGAAACTCGGGAGGGGAGGGCTTTTTGTCCGCCTTTATCATCCTTTCCAGCCTGCTCTGCTATATGCGGCGGGATGATTCAGATTTCTTCGCAGACAGAAATGAAGGAAAGGTTCTCGTCATGGATAATCCATTTGCCCAGACCAACGCGGTCCATCTTTTAAAGCCGCTGATGGATATGGCAAAGAAGACCAACACGCAGCTTATCTGCCTGTCAGGCCTTGGCGGAGAGTCCATTTATAACCGGTTTGACAATATCTACGTCCTGAATCTGGTTGCCGCCGGTCTCAGAAATTCCGTCCAGTATGTGCGGACGGAACATATCAAAGGAACCGAGGCGGAGACAGTGATTGCGTCGCGGATACAGGTGGCGGAGCAGATGGAGATGATGTTTTAGAAGCCGTCATTGTACGTCAGATTTGTGATAGATGTCTCCGAAACCGTTCGGCTACGCTTGAATTTGAGAAGTAGACAGGGAGCCGGGAAGGCGCTTGAATAGCAGACTTTCCGGCTTTTTGTCGGGGCGAGACATCTATTTGATACCAATTATGCAATTTTAATTTACCATAACGTAAAAGAGAGCCACAGAGTGACTCTCTCAGTGCAGTCCTAAAACATACACCTCTTTCATTGCTTATAGTATATACCATAATAAAGAATTATTCAAGTTAGAATACTTTCAATATGCGCATAGAATAGGGCGTGCGGTGTGGTGGAATTTAAAATTTCATTTCAGGGAGATTCATAGTCAACATGAAACTTCTACCATTTTTAGGGTAAAGATGATATAATCTATAATAAGTTTAGCGGCTGTTAGATTATTTAATAGAGTGTATGGGAGCGAATGATGAATAGGGAGTTAAAGAATTACGTTGAAATACAAGCGGAGAAAGCAGAAAATCTATCTTTTTGCAGTGGGATTAAATTATTACATATTAGAAATAGTGTGGAAGAGTTGTTATCATTTATTGGACGTGGGGGCATTTTTGAAGAATATACATTGCATAGTATTGCGCACATTGATGAAATGTTAAAGATAGTTGAGTGGTTAATACCGGATGAAACAAAAAAAGTACTGACTCAAGCCGAATGGTTGATGCTAACATTAGCAGTTTATTTTCATGATTTAGGAATGGTTGTAACAAAAGATGAATATGCAAAGAGAAATAGTACATCTTTTAAAGCCTATAAGGAAAAGTTATTAAATGAACAAAAATATGTTGAATATAAGGAATATGTGACTTCAGGGATAGATGAGCATTTTCTTTATCAGGAGTTTGTCAGAGAAAATCACGCAAGACGTATAAAACTTTGGATTGAAGGAAAAGAAGATATTAATTTTGGTGATGCATCATCGGTTAGGAACGAAATCAATAACATATTATCTAATTTGGATAATATGTTTAAGACGGATTTGGCAATGATATGCGAAAGTCATCATAAAGATGATATTGATAATTTTTCTAGATATAAAGTAAGTGTGTTATACGGTAATGATGATAATGAGAGAGTGAATTTAAATTATATTGCTATTATTTTAAGAATAGCTGATTTATTACATATTACACGAGATAGAACTCCGTCAATATCAAGAAAAATTATAAATGTAACAAATCCAGTTAGCGTTATCGAATGGGAAAAGCAAAAGGCTGTTAGAGCAGTTAAAGCAAAGCAAAAGAGGAATGCTGAAGATAATATAGATCCCACATTAGAGAAAGATACCATTGAGGTTACTGCATATTTTGATGGGGCTGAAACAGCAGAAGCATATTTTGGATTATCTGCTTATTTACAGTATACTAAAAAGGAATTAGAAAAATGTAATGACATTGTTGCTAAGGCACAAAAATCAGAAGGTACATTTGATTACAAGTTTCCTTGGAAGAATATAGATGAAAGCCAAATTATAGCGGTGGGATTTGAAACCACTAAATTGCAATTTACAATTGCACAAGATAATATATTACAATTATTAGTTGGGCATACATTGTATAATGATTCATCAGTAGTTGTTAGAGAATTGGTTCAAAATGGTCTCGATGCGGTAACACTACAAAAATGTATTGACAAACAGAGAGATGTAGAAGAAACAAAAGGAGAAATTCAAGTCTGCTGGGACGAAAAGAAGCGAGAGTTGTCTTTTTGGGATAATGGAACTGGTATGACAATTCAAGATGTAGAAAAATATCTTTTAAAAGTCGGAGCATCAAAATATAGAGACGAATCCATAAAAAAGAATTTTCCGAATTTTAATTCTATAAGCCATTTTGGAATAGGCATATTGACATGTTTTATGGTAGCAAATGATATAGATATTACTACTAATTCTGATGAGCAAGAGTTAGCCAGTGTTATTAATCTGCGAAAAGTAAACGGAAGTTATTTATCACGAAAAATTAATAAGACCGATTTGGATAAAAGAATTCAAAAACATGGAACAATGGTGAAGTTGTATATTAGAAGTGATGTTGACATGACAAATCTTGAAAAAGATTTGCGTAAATGGATTGTTTTACCAGAAGTACCAGTGATTTTACATGAAGAAGGAAAAAAACCTATACAAATAGGGTATGATTCATTAAAAGATATTTTAGTAAAATATCTTAATGAAACTGGTAGAACTGTTGATGGTGAAAAGTTTGATGTTACTGAACAAACCCATGGAAATGTTACGATAGCGTATGCAATACGTCATTTAAAATATTTGTCGGACTGGTGTTTAATGAGCATAGATAAGAGACGGACTACATCTAAAAGTATTTTGCCCATTGGTACGTGCGTTGAAGGGATAAGAGTTGAATTCACAACGCCAGGATATAAGAATTCTTCTATTTTAGCGATAGCTAATATAAAAAACAGTAAGTATCAAACTAATGTTGCGAGATCTGCGATAGAGCTAGATCCCAATAAAGAGATACTGTCAGATATTTATGATACTTTTGCAGAATATATTCAAGGTCAGATGGATCGCCTAGAACAAAAGAATTATTCAAAGTCATGGGCGATATCAGAAGGTGGGTATTTAATGAATCCTTTGGTTTATGATGAATATGGCAATTCGCGCATTGAACCTATGGATGAGGAAATTTTAGTTCAAAGATTAGCTAAATTAAAATGCATTGTTCTTGAAAACGATGGTAAAAGAGAGGTGGTATCTGCGACTGAAGTGGCTGAGAAGCCAGAAATTAATATTCTTGAGTGTAAAATGACACAAGCAGCAGAGTACCTACTAAAAGAAATAAGAAGTGATGCTACATTAAAAAATCTCATAGGAGTGGTGTGTTCGGAAGAAAATTTTTTAGCTAATATTGAAAATGTTATATGTAATTATAGTGAACGAAATATATTACATCGATATGCATTGCGAGACAAGGAAGTATCCAAGATTGCGGTTAATAGAAAGCAAAGAAGAATACATGTGACATTCAAAACTAAAGAAAATTTTTGGGATGTTTTTGCTTTAAGGAATAGAGGTGAAGAAAGAGATTTATTTATACCTAAAAAGGAATTTGATATTGAAGGACTTGAAGATGAAATTGGTGTAAAAACCATAGGTGGCATTTATTTAAAAAGTAATACTGTGTTTTGCCAATATGTCAAAAAAATAATAAAAGAATTTCGTGAGGAGGATACAGAGGAAGGTCAACTTTTGCTGGAAGTTTTTTTATCAAATGTTTTTGATTCAGATATGCTAGAAATAGTGTATAAAGAGAATGTTAATGCGGATAAGATGTTTAAACAAATGTTGACAGAGCGATTTGTTAGAGTTAATGAAGACTTGTTGAATAATATGTGGTCAAAGGTGGACATGGAGGAATTTGCCAAAGTTGTACTGACTAAGAATTATTCATTATATTCGATTAATAACTGGTCACGTAAAGAGGAGGATTTATAAAATTGTGAGTGAGGACTTTTTAGTACATATTTATTGGAGATAAAACATAATAATTAAATACGAGTGAGATGAGTTTGAATAATATATGGGTATGTGTGAGAAAGATTATGGAGGGAGAAATCATTTTCACGTAGTTTAATGGCGGCAGAGAGAAATCTTTGCCGCTTTTGGTATCATAGCATGAGTTTCCGCAAACTGTAATTGAATAGAAAATATAGTCATCCAAAGTATCAAACTGTCGATTTTTGGGATTCGTTAGAAGGACAGTCGTTGAAGTAGAAGCACTTTAATAAGTCCCGCCGGAACCGGGCTTTGGGTGACATAGTCTTTTATCTATTCAGACGACCAGTTTAAGGCAGCGTTGACGATATGCCTGACGTTTGGTCCGGAACCAGAGCCTGACACCCTTTTTTGCATACGACAGTATGCCGAAGATGCCTTTTGCCAGCCGGTAATAGCAGAAGTGAACCTTTTCCCTTATCGGATTTAAATTTTTCTTTTTAAAGTGTAGGTATCTGATGTAAAATTGGCCCTTATATAAATTGCGAGAACGGGCGGTATGGAGTAGGTTATGGTAAAAATATCTCAGATAAAATAGAATGTTCTGTACAGTTGATTTATAGCTATTGCAAAAATATGAATGTTTTACGCAAAGATGTAATCGAGCAGGTTAATCGCTTTATATAAGCGTATTTAGCAAGTCATATTAATGAAGATGATTTGTTTCGTAGCAAATAGGGAGTGTAAAATAGAGTGTATAAGTTCTTAAGTGGGTTCTTTCTAAACTTTGGGTACAATCCATAAAACATTAGCTGGTATCAAATTGGTACCAGCTTGTTTTATAATAGGGCAGAAAGCGAGAAGTCCTGTTGATGTTTGATATAAAAATAGATTGTTTCATTGGTGTAGCCATCCACCATCATCTTGTAAATAACATTCAGCTATTTATCGCTGATTCACGTTTTTTATAATTATTAGGACTGTCTAAACCATCAATTTCTTCTTTGGTCATGTTGATATACTTGTTAGCTGTGAAATCCCAAAGGCTGCGGCAGCCTTATTGATTCGCTGTTCGTCTTGCCTGTTCCAGTATTCCTGTATTTCTATGATTAATTGCTGTTTTTTTCGCATTTCTTTGTGGTGCTGATACTGAGATGAATTTAAAACGTGTTTTTGTTATCATAAGCAACTCCATTCACGTCGGCGTCGGTGGGTGGACTGTTATTATAATTAAGACTATCAAAAAAAGAATCATCGGGTTTCTTTTCCCTTAATACTTTTTCTGGTGTATTTTCAGATATTTCCCCGTTTTGAATATATATTAGCATGCATCTTCTTTGAAGATATCTTTCATATACCCTAGAAGGTTCTGCAGTTAATGGAATCTGTCTGCCACCTGGATACAGTCAGGAAGTATTTCGCTGATTGCAGTGGCATAGGCGCTTGCACGGTCCCGTGCGACAATACGTACCTTATGATGGTGCCCCGTCCCAGTCATCAAGTAATGCTATTAAATGATGATCCTTTAAATCGTAAATAGCTGTCGCATAGGTTTGTCTCTTTCTGATTGCGATATCATCCACACCAATCGACTCAACATCGGGATTATCTACAAATTCAATCCGGTCATATAACCGCTGTATTGTATCATTGCTGATCTAAATGCCAAGAAGTGACAGTACTTTGCTGGCACCTTCATTGCTGAGGAACATAGATGTGGCAATAACAAGTGTATTTAATGCATCTGTGCGTACCTGAGATGCCTTTGCAAATGGAAGAGCTTCCATAAAAACCTTGCAGTCACAATCCGGATTTTCACAGTTATATTTATAAACATTCGCATGTAGATAAGTACGTTTACAGCGGATAGGAATATCCTGGAGCGTTCTTCTGTAAGTAGCGTGAAGTTTCGTGCTTCCCCACATTTAGGACAAACGCAGCCATGTTCTCTTGATTTGATGTAAATATGCAAACTATCTTCATCTTTAACATAATTATAAACGTAATGGTTTTATCTAACAGAAATAAATAATCTTGAGTTGGGAAATATCTCAATCGAATCATCTTCTTTCGTCTTTTGATGTCTCTATTATGCCACATATACCCAAATGTAAGAAGTAATATGATAGAGAAAGAGGGTGTCGCTCAATCATCTATTTTAATGATTTTGCGACACCCTCTCATAAAATCCCAAAATTACACATTTAACTTGACAAACCCGATTATTTTCTTGTTTAATATACTTCATTCTCTTTTATGTACTTACATATTTTTTCTGTCTGTTCAATATTTCCACCTATCGTCATCCAAATGATCTTTTTCTTTCCATTCACTTCTCCTTCATTTTCTTACACTTGAAAACTCGAAGATTATTAAATCATTTTTTCACCCGCAACTACTCCTTACGGATACGATATAGTTAACTAGGTATGTTTCGTATTCCGTCATTAAGAATATTATTCCTTAAATACTGAAAACTGCCATCATCAGC
>OHCY01000846.1_pt1 | contig 8266 bp, 10 predicted proteins | sample 1566951 | NCBI WGS metagenome assembly OHCY01 (sample SAMEA3879548, study PRJEB24766) | human gut metagenome | biome: human-associated habitat; feature: feces | place: USA | collected 1985/1987
GGAATTGAAATATGCTATCGGATTATGTTGCTTTCATTCAAAAAAGGTGGAGTATTCCATATATAAAATCGTTACATATTGATTTTCAGTCAGAGGTGGTGATTCCCTCAAACCTGAAAATGCCGGAGGATAATTTATGTATTATTATCGGGAATCTGTTGGACAATGCGATTGAAGGCACCCTGCAATTACAGGAAAATGAAAGACAGATATTTTTTAAATTTGTATTGAAAAAAGACAATTTTTTTCTCATGATAGAGAATTCCTGTCAGGAAAATGCTGTGATCAGGAAGGGAAATTGTTTCCTGACTACTAAGAAGGAGAAAGGTCATGGAATGGGAATATTATCAGTAAAACGTGCCGTAGAGGAATGTAAGGGAGATCTCTGTATTGATGTGCAGAAAGGAAGGTTTCAGGTATCTGTTATTTTGCCGAAACAGACAGCCAATACGAGGGGATGAAATAAATGGAAAAAATAATCAGAGAATATGGGATATGTATTGGATATCGGATACGCCAGGAGAGGATAAAGCAGAATATAACGCAGCAGGAGCTGGCGCAGAGATTGGGTATTTCTTATTCGTATTATAACAATATAGAAAAAGGCAACAGAAGCTGTCCGATTGAAGTTCTGATTGGAATATGCAGGGAATTTGGAATTTCAGCAGACAGAATTCTGAGAGATTTTATTCCTGTGGATACAGAAAAGAATATTAAACAGTAAAATGTTGGATTGTTGTCCTATAGACGGAAAATAATTCTTATAGAAACTTAAGTTTATAGATATTACTCCTTACAATGGTAGAAAAAGGAGACATTGTATGGAGTATAATAAAACAGAACTTAAAAAATATAACTATCTTATTGGACAGAAAATAAAGGTTATCAGGGATTTAAAAGGTTTTAAGCAGGATTATGTTTCAGAAAAGCTGGGAATATCCAGTGGGCATTACAGCAATATTGAAAATGGGCATAAGACGTGCACACTTTATATTCTGATTAAACTGTGTCAGATTCTGGATACCACACCCAATGAAATTTTATCAGATTGTGTGCCTTTAGATCATGATGAAAAGGAAACTTTTATTATTGAGATGCAAAGATCTTTAAAAGCGGATGAAAAAGAATTCCTGGTGGCGTTCCAGATGATTTTAAATAAATATCTGGAGGATAAAAGATGATAAAAATTGCCATTTGCGATGATGATATAGTTTTTACAACCCGGCTGGAAGAGCTTATTATGGATTTTGGCAGGGCGTATTCTTTTGACGTATGTATTTATTTTGATGGAGATACATTACTGGAAGCAGTAAAGCAGGGAAATTGTTTTGATATTATCCTGATGGACATAGAAATGAAGCGTATGAATGGGATCAGCGCAGCCAAAATTATTCGGAAAATAGATGAGGATGTACAACTGATTTATATTTCAAGTCATGAGGAATATGTGCTGCAGCTATTTGATGTAAACCCGGCAGGATTTTTGAAAAAGCCTCTTTATCCAGAACAGTTTCGGGCATGTCTGAGAAAAGCGTTAAACACGATGGAAAGAAGAGTAATGTATTTCTCTTATAAAAATCATTATCAGGAAAACAAAATACGGATGAAAGATATCGTTTATTTTGAAATCGTAAAATTTATATTCACACGCTGCAGGGAATGGATTGTTTTTATGGAAAATTGTCAGCTATTGAAAAAAATCTGAAAAGCTCTGTGATTCCTTTTATCAGGATTCATCAATCATATCTTATAAATTATCATTATATTTCTCAGTATAAATCCTCAAAGATCATTATGGAAAACGGGTCAGAGCTTATAGTAAGCGCTGCATATAGAACTGCTGTAAAGGAAAAAATGCATGAATTATTAAGGCTGAGCTGAAAGACAGACAGCAATCCTTTAGGGAAAGCTGTCTTTGTCATTCAGCTCTTTTTTTAAAACAGAAATATATTTTTTCAATTTTTGAGGAATAGGAGCGCCCATTCGCCCTGCGTTTTCAATGATGGATAAAAGTTCATTCAGAGAATACCATACTGTAATAAAAACACCCAGATAGAAATGGGAAGGATAGACGATCCCAAGGCTGGAAGCGGAATTGTGCAATAATCCGTCTACAGAGAAAGCGCTTCCGATAACCAGCCAGCACCCTGTCTTTTTCAGGATTCCCAGAAATCCTTTACGGGAATTCCATCCATAAGAGATATTATCCGGGTGCTCAATGCCTTCTTTACGGCTGGCGAGCATACCTGTGATATAATCAATGATCATAAGAAATAAAAGACTTAGGATCAACATACCAAAAGTCTGAAATTTTGAACCGATCCAGGTGAGCATACCTGATAATAAGAGCTGTATAGTGTGTTCAGATTTCATGTGAATTTTCTCCTTTCTGACAGAAATTCCTTCTTTACGCGGTTTATATATTGAACAGACAGATGCAATTTATCTGCGATTTCAGTGGTTGAATATTTTTCAGACAGAATAAAATTCAGTATTTTCTGTCTGGTTGGAGAAAGTGATCTCATATATTCCTGAAGTGAAAGATTAAGTTCTATAAAACCGAAGTCGCTGTATACAGGAAGTGAAGAAAAGGTTTCACTTTCAGAGGACTGTTCGTATTCAGAGTACCGAATAGATATGCGGCACAGATATTTGAAGTGGTTTTTCAGCGCATTTTGGATGAAACAAATGCATGCTCCTTCATTTTGGATATATTTTATGGAGTGGACAGCTGTCAAAAGAGCAAGGGTCAGCTCCTGCTGAGCATCCTCATATTCCATTGCATGACATTTGTATGCATACTTGCGAATCATGGGCTGAAATTTGAGAATTATTTGTTCCTGTGCAGAGGTATCGCCGTCCTTTGCCTGTTGTAATGTATGAATAAAAATAGTATTTTCCATGATTTTTCTCCTTTTGTTAGAAAGAAGAAAAAACAGTTGGATTTAGAAACTTAAATTTAGAAAAATATTATTTTAGATAACAAAAGTAAAGCGAATAAAAAAAGAATAGAAATAACGTGGTTTTAGTAAGAAACAGTAAAAAGGGAATCTCATTGGAACAAAGAGTGCTTGACATATACTTTTTTGGTATGTAAAAATAACCGCAGGCAAGCGAAAGGGGAGTTAATTGTGATGGTAAATATTGCTGTATGTGATGACGATACACAGTTTGCGGCTGAATTGGAAAACCGGATATTATCCTATGGAAAACAGAAAGCTGTCAGTTTAGATACAGAAGTCTTTTCAGATGGAGACAGTATTCTGCAGGCAATCCTCAACGGCGGACAGTATGATCTTGTTTATATGGACATTGAGATGGGTAATAGAAACGGGATCAGTACAGTGCGTGAGATAAAGAAAATATCTCCTGAGACAATGATCATTTATGTTACTTTTCATGAAGTTTATTTCACACAGATGTTTGAAACAGAACCTTTTCGTTATCTTGGTAAACCGTTGGAAGAGGAACAGTTTAACAGATATCTTGAAGAGGCTCTAAAGAGGATCAGAGAGCGCTTATGCTATTATACTTATACAACCGGACACAGTACCTGCCGGGTTCCTGTACGGGATATTTTTTATTTTGAGAGCCGCAGACGAAAAATTATACTTCATGGGAAAGACAGCGCTGATATTTTCTATGGAAGATTGGGGGAAATACAAAAAGAGTTGGAAAAGGGCGGCCGTCCGTTTATCAGAATCCATCAGTCATATCTTGTAAATCCTTATGAAATAAACAGATATTATCCGGATAGAGTAGAAATGGTTGGGAAAATGCTTCTTCCTATCAGTGAGAGCAGGCAGAGAGAGGTGAAAGAAAAGTTCCATTCATTTCTGAGAGAGTTATAAACAAAAATGTAATCATTCTGTAATAAAATTTGACAAAACAGGCATTTCTGTGATAACATACGCAATTGTATGCAGCACAGAGATGCCTGTTTCCAGTTTTGGTACGGATATCGGGATATTTCTGATGAAAATAAGGATGAATAAAAAGGAGATTTCCATGATAAAAAAGATTGCAGCAGTGATGTTAAGTGTTTGTATGAGCACCGCCATGGCAGCAGGTGCGCAGGCGGCAGATTTTACCAGCGGTGAGGAAACGCTGGAGGGAACCTTTACTGACGGCAGCAAAGATGATCAGACAGGCGACATCAGTGAAATTGCAAATGATATTGTAGCTCAGGCTGAAGAGAAGGCTCAGGAATACCAGAAACTGAAGGAAGAGGCGGACAGGGCGGCTGCAAAAAAAGCGGCTGAGGAAAGAGCAAGAAAGGCGGAAGAGGAGCGTGTGGCTCACCGTCAGGAGATTGTGGATTTTGCAATGCAGTTTGAGGGCAATCCCTATGTATATGGGGGAACAAGCCTGACAAATGGGGCTGACTGTTCCGGGTTTATGATGTCTGTGTTTAAAGAGTTTGGATACGAGCTTCCCAGAGTGGCTGCGGCCCAGTATGAATCGTCACAGAAAAAAGAACTCAGTGATATTGAGGTGGGGGATCTTGTTTTTTATGGCAGCAATATTTATCATGTAGGGCTGTATATCGGAGATGAAAAGATCATTCATGCCAGCACCTCTGCATCAGGGATAAAAGTCTCTGATTATGATTTTGAAATACCGTCTGGTGTCGGAACTTATCTGAAATAATCGAGGGTTTGGCAAATTGCACAAAGCCTGTCGAAAAATGTGGATTGTATGGATTTTTGTACAAAAGTTATCCACTGTAAGAAAACGTGGAAAACCCTGTAAAATCAAGTTATGCACAAAGTTATCCACATTATCCACATGAATAACATGTGGAATACCTGATTTACATAAAAAGACAAGAAACAGATGTTTTGGTTAATAATGATAAAAATATAAAAATCGACAAAAACCAACAGATTTCTATTGACATTTTCAATGTGAAAATATAGGGAAATATTTTGTACAAAAGAGTGATTTTGCTGTTTGAAAGAATAATTATCTGACAATATTAAGAAAAGTTGGCATGTATAAACAAAATCACATCATATAGTATGCTGAACATAAGGTCATACATTTTATAGTGTTTTGAGTTATGGAAAAATAAAAATCCCCGGAAGAGAAATAAAATTCTCTTTTGGGGATTTTTACTGCATTGTGGATAAAGTTTAAAAAAGAATGTTATCCACAGGAATCTGCTGACGCAGCATTCTGTTTCATTCGTTTGATAACCTTCAGTCTTGTAAATTCCTCTCGCTCTTTTTCTTCCAGAGCATTCTGGATATCCCTGGTCAGTGTTTCGTATCTGGGGATTGTAATATTTTTAAGAGCGTTTGCCCGCTTTTGAGTTTTTTTGATGTTGGCGGCCAGGCGAATGGCTGCATTTTCGATCATGGAGAGCCGGATGGACAGCTCTTTTACTTTTTCAAACTCCGCCTTTGCCTGATCCAGAGACATTTTTGTACTGTAGTAGGCATAAGTGGGGGTGTTGGTACTCTGAGCGTCATATTCTACCAGTGGGATTTCTGTTCCCATAACGCTTCGGGTTTTGATCCGGATGGAGTTTTCCACAGGTACAGTATAGGAAATCTGCTGAACAAAAGCGATGCCGATTTCCATATTTGCCTTCTGAAGAGCCGCATATGCAGTCCGGAAGGTTTCGTCAATCTGTGTCTGGATATCCTTTGCCTGATCGATAAGCTCCATCATTTCTCTGATCAGGATGTTTCTTTTTTTGTCCATCAGCTCAAATCCCTGACGGGAAAGAGCAAGGGAATTTTTTGCAAGTATCAGATTTCCCTTGGTGGGAAAGGTATTTGGATCCAAGAAACCACCTCCCTTTCTTATCTGACGGTTTCTCTGTAATATTTGTTCAGAATCTTGGTATCAATACGATCCAGCTCTTCTTTTGGAAGAAGTCCAAGAAGCTCCCAGCCTTTATCCAGAGTTTCGGTAATGCTGCGGTTTTCTGTTTCTGTCTGTCCTACAAATTCCGCTTCAAAAGCCTTGCCGAATACAAGATAGCGCTTATCAAGAGGAGAGAGCTCATCCTCACCGATAACGGATGCCAGAGCTCTGGCATCGCCTACTTTTGCATAACAGGAGAAAAGCTGGTTGGCCACATCCTGATGGTCTGCCCGTGTGAAGCCTTCTCCGATGCCGTCCTTCATCAGTCGGGAAAGAGACGGAAGCACATTGATAGGAGGGTAAATTGCCTGCCCGTGAAGCTGACGGTCCAGAACGATCTGACCCTCTGTAATATATCCGGTAAGGTCAGGGATAGGATGAGTAATATCATCGTTAGGCATGGTAAGAATCGGAATCTGTGTTACAGATCCGGTGCCGCCCTGAACGATTCCTGCGCGCTCATAAAGTGTTGCAAGTTCGCTGTACAGATAACCCGGATATCCTTTACGGGACGGTATCTCGCCTTTGGATGAAGAAACCTCTCGCATTGCCTCACAGAAAGAGGTAATGTCAGTAAGGATGACCAGAATGTGCATTCCTTTTTCAAAGGCAAGATATTCTGCTGCTGTAAGAGCGATTTTCGGTGTCAGAAGACGCTCTACTACAGGATCGTTTGCCAGATTCAGGAACATGACAACATGGTCGGAAGCGCCGCTTTCCTCAAAGGTACGGCGGAAAAACTCAGCTACGTCATATTTTACACCCATTGCTGCAAATACAATGGCAAAGTTTTCATCGGAGTCGCTTCCCAGAGAAGCCTGCTGTACGATCTGCGCTGCAAGCTTGTCGTGGGGAAGTCCGTTTCCGGAGAAAATCGGAAGCTTCTGTCCGCGGATCAGTGTTGTCAGACCGTCGATAGCAGAAATACCTGTGTTGATATAGTTTCTCGGGTACTCTCTGGATACTGGATTCAGAGGAAGTCCATTGATATTCAGTTTTACTTCCGGGGCAATATCGCCCAGTCCGTCAATAGGCTGACCGATTCCGTTAAAGGTACGTCCGAGGATTTCCGGAGAAAGTCCGATCTCCATTGGATGTCCGGTCAGTCTTGTATGAGTGTTTGTCAGGGACATGCTTTCAGTTCCCTCAAAGACCTGAATAACAGCCTTGTCCTCGTAAATTTCTACAATACGGCCGATTTTCTGTGTTCCGTCGTCCATATGAAATTCTACGATTTCTTCATAGGACGCGTTTTTAACTCCTTCCAGAACAACCAGAGGGCCGTTTATCTCGCTTAATCCCAGATATTCGATTGCCATAAACTTTTCCTCCTGTCAGCCGTTTTTCCTTAATACGTTTTCATAGAATTCATCAATATCTTTTTTGTACTGGTCAAATTTCTCAAGTTCCTTGTTTGGAACGTCATATTTAATAGAAATGATCCGTTCAAAAATATTGTCCTCTTTCAATACGGAAACCGGCATGCCGCGGTTTACAAGGGCGCGGGATTTTTCGTACAGATAAAGGATGATCTCCATCATCTGGAACTGTTTTTCCATTGGAACACAGGTATCCTCGTCATGGAAGGCGTTCTGCTGAAGAAAGCCCAGACGGATCACTCTTGCGATTTCCAGAGTCAGCTTCTGATCGTCAGGAAGAACATCGCTTCCGATCAGCTTTACGATTTCCATCAGAGAGCTTTCCTGGTTAAGGATCGCCATGATCTGATTTCTGTCTGTGACAAATTTCGGGGACACATGGGTGCGGTACCAGGGGGAGAGATCCTCCAGATACTCGCTGTAGCTGGTAAGCCAGTGGATTGCCGGGAAGTGACGGGCATAGGCCAGAGACTTATCAAGTCCCCAGAAGCAGCGTACAAAACGTTTGGTATTCTGGGTAACAGGCTCTGAGAAGTCGCCGCCCTGAGGGGAAACCGCTCCGATAATAGAAACAGATCCCTCGGTTCCGTTTAAGTTCTGCATCATACCGGCTCTCTCATAAAAGGCAGAAAGCTTGGAAGCAAGATATGCAGGGAAGCCTTCCTCTGCAGGCATTTCCTCCAGACGTCCGGACAGCTCACGAAGGGCCTCTGCCCAACGGGAAGTAGAATCTGCCATAATGGCAACATCATACCCCATGTCTCTGTAGTATTCTGCCAGAGTTACTCCGGTGTAAATGGAAGCCTCACGGGCAGCAACAGGCATGTTGGAGGTATTGGCGATCAGAGTTGTTCTGTCCATCATCAGGTTGCCGGATTTCGGGTCGATCAGCTTGCTGAAATCCTCCAGAACCTGAGTCATTTCGTTTCCACGTTCTCCGCATCCGATATAGATGATAATATCAGCGTCAGACCATTTGGCAATCTGATGCTGTGTCATGGTCTTTCCTGTAC
>OHCY01000847.1_pt1 | contig 8238 bp, 9 predicted proteins | sample 1566951 | NCBI WGS metagenome assembly OHCY01 (sample SAMEA3879548, study PRJEB24766) | human gut metagenome | biome: human-associated habitat; feature: feces | place: USA | collected 1985/1987
ATGATAAGGAACCGGAGCGGAAATTTGCGATCAGGGCGTCCGCCTCAATTACAATTAACGAGGATGTCCAGAAGGCCTCGATTGATAAAGAGGTATACGCGGTCGCCAGGGAGCTGAAAGAAGAAGGGGGCCATGTCTATCTGAAGGGCGCCAAATGGAATAATCCGGTTCTTGGCAGCGGAACAGGACTGGCGGAAGACGAAACAACTCTCACTGTCGGAAAAGGAGATTATGTTTTCTACCGGATCACCATTAATAACGAAAGTGATGAAGAACCTCTCCGCATCTATGAAATCGAAGACTGGCTGCCCGCCGGAATGCAGTTTGAACGGTTTTATGAATTCAACGGTGCGGACCGGGGAAAGAAGATACCTGGGGCAGTAGGAGACAGCGATACGCTGGATCTGGGGATTAAAGAAAGAAGCAATAAGTTTTCCGGCAAAAACTGGCTGTATTATGAAGACGCGGCCGCAGGAAAATGGGGAACGGATGCAGAGGTGGCGGTGAGCCATGGAGCAAATTTTGCATCGATGAACAGCGGTAAGACAACATACCGTGTCCGGCTTTATGATACGGATGCCATAAAGACAGGTTTGTCCCCCGTTCCATCAGTTAAACCGGGCGGAAGTGTGGTATACGGAATAATTGCAAAAGTCACGGGAGATCTTGACGGCATTAAGAAACTTACTAATACTACCGGTGTCATTGTTGACCAGACGGCGATTACGGATGAAGCATTCGACAGGCCGGTTTCTGATTTGAGCGGAGCAGTGGGCGGAAAATCTTATTCCGATGACTTATATAAGATTATAACCGCTTCCGCTGATGTCGCCGCGGCGGGAATTTATACTCCCGGTATCGGAAAGAGCCTGGCTCAGTACAATGCTTCGAATAATTGGTATGATTATAAACCGGACGGTAAAAATGACAATTTCCTTCCGAACAATCCGATGCGCTGGCAGGTGACCCTGTATAATGGAACCAACGGCCATATGACTAGAGGGCCGATTGAAAATTATACAATCAGGGATGTGTTCCCGGCCGGCCTGACTTACAACGAAGCCGATGCGGACGGAACCTATATTGTCACCCCGGGCGGGAAAAAGATACCCCTTCCGGAACCGGCTGTCGGACGCGAAGAGGGAAAGAATGTGACAGCCTCCTGGAAGATTGAGAAACAGTCTGAAGGATACCTGATAACGGGTGCAGACGGCCATACCGTGAAGACGAATGAAAACCTGGCCATTCCGGTAAAAGGCAAAATTACAGTCAGAATAGGTTCCAGGGCTGACGGCGACGGAACGGCTAAATATGGAACTTATGTGAACCAGGCTGATTTAATACCGGCCCGGGAATACAGTTATACGGCTGCCTGTGAAGGCACGCTGGTCAAAGAGGGCAATCAGCCTGTCTGTGTCCGTGCGGAGGCATCGGTCAATATTTTCTTCGGTGACGGAAAGACGGAGGCGTGGAAAGAAATCAGAGGCTCCTTCAACGGAACAGAGGGGACCGGCACCGGCACCGACAGCTCCCGCAATTCAATTATTGCCGATGCCGGAAGCGAAGTTACGTATACGCTCAACATCAGGAATCAGGTAGAAAAGGGGATTGAAAACCTGGTAATAGTGGATCGTCTTCCGGCATTGAAGGATAACGGACTTGTAAACAACATGCAGCGAAATTCAGGTTTCAAAGTATCATTTCCCGACTCGCCTGCAATCGAAGTCCGGATCAGGAAAGCGTCCGGACAAATGGTAAGACTTAAAGACGGAGATTATAATGTCACGTTTGCGGACTGGAACACGAAATTCGGCAAAGGCTCCGCATTGCCTGCACGATATTGGGAACCGGACAGCGCGTCCGATTGGGAGTCCTCCGCCGCAGGCAGAGACACCTTCCGCATCGAGGTGGAAAATGACGCGTTAAAAGGACTTACGAACAATGATACGGTTATAGTAACCTTCAGCGCATTGCTTCCGAAGGCATCAGAACTGGATCTGAGCAATGAGCCGGTTGCGTGGAACACATTCGGATACGCATACAGGGCCGTCAACTCCACAAATAAGTCGACTATCACCGTGGAGCCGGCCAAAGTAGGCGTCCGGATACCAACGGCGTCCCTTGCGGTAACGAAAAAGATTGAAAGCCGGTTTGAGGAAGATAAGGCTCAGGCATTTACCTTCCGTCTAGAGAAAGAAGACGGGGCCAATACCGGGAAATGGGTGAGCGCAGGCGGGCAGCCCTATCAGCTTATGCCGGGAACCGGTGAAACCGCATCAGACGGGAAAACTGCGGAGAATGGGGAATTTACCCTGACCCATGGTCAGACTGCGAAATTTACGGTTCTGGCCGGCCGGAATTACCGGATTACCGAGAGAGACGGCGACGGATATTATGTGTCTGTCAGGGAATTCGGCGGCGGCGCCGGAGAGGACACCCTCTTCGATCCCGAGAATCCTCCGTCTGCCGTATTGAAAAATCCCTCGGACGGTAAGAGCTATTCCTGTACCTTCACAAATACAAGAAGCAGCTTTTTCCTGCCGGAAACAGGAGGTGCGGGAACCGACCATCTCCGCAGAAAGGGAGCCGGAATGATGCTTGCGTCGCTGTTCGTTCTGATCGGCTGCTTTACAGGAGGTTTGTCAGGGAGAAGGCGCAGAAAAGAAGACGTTAAACAGAGCCGGTTCCTGTGACAAGGAGAGACGGATGAAGAGAAAAGGAATTATCATATTGGCCGTCCTGGTACTGCTTGCCGGAGCCGGAATGTACTTTTATCCGGACATCAGCAATATGTATTACCAGGCAGCGGCGGCGTCCGATATCAAGGGGTATCAAAAGGGGGTCCGGGAGCTGAGTAAAACGCAGGAAGAGGAAATGCTTGCAAGGGCTGAAGTATATAACAGCCGGTTATCCGGCGCACTTTCGATGGATCCCTTCCGGACGGGAGGCGCTGATCCTTCGGAAGAAGATGAGGAGTATAATGCCCTGCTGAATATAAACGGAGTGATGGGCTATATAGATATTCCAAAGATTGATGTTTACCTGCCGGTTTATCACGGCACATCGGCGGAGGTATTGAAGAAAGGGGCGGGCCCTTCCTACAGGCGGGAGCGGGACACACAGCGTCATATCGGCACACAGGGGGCTGCCGTCCGCCAGGCTTTTTACGGATTTGGGAGAGATGGAGAAGGGGGACATATTTTATTTCCACATATTTGACCGGATTATGGCTTATCAGATAGATCAGATAGAAACGGTTCTTCCGACACAGCTGGAACTGCTCGATCCGGTGCCGGGCAGGGAATATATGACACTGTTTACCTGCACGCCGTATGGGATTAACAGCCACCGTCTTCTGGTGCGTGGGGTAAGGATTCCTTATGAGGTAACCTCCGATGGGACTTCGCAGGAAGCAATGGCCGCCATACACATCCGGTGAAGGGGGAGAAAAGGTAGAGGAGAAAAGAGGGAAACGCGATGAAACATAAAGGAATTGCAAAGAAGGCAGACACATTTCTCATCACTGCAATACTCGCGGCGGCATTTGCAGTACAGACTGCGGCTGCTGTGCCGGCGGAGAGTGAGAAGGCCGCGCTTACAATACAGGCATCCTCAGATGGGACGGGAATAGCAGGTGTAGAGTGGTCTGTCTATCAGGTGGCTGAAATGCCGCAGGACGGAGTATTTATCCTGACAGGAGACTTTGCGGCTTCCGGACTGGACATTGACGGCCTGAATGATTCAAGTCAATCAGCCATGCAGAAAAATGCGGTAAAATCAGCTGCTTTTGTCTCTGAGAATAAGATAAAAGCAGCTGGCAGCGAAGTAACCGATAAAAATGGGAGGGCAAAGATAGGCGGTCTCGAACGGGGCCTGTACCTTGTAAGCCAGACCGGTACACCCGGGACGGACAGGATAGTGAAGTCGATGCCATTTTTTGCAGCACTGCCCATGATGGTGGACGAAGGCGGAAAAATGGTCATTAAATATGAGGTGACGGCTGCTCCGAAACTGGAAGTGGAACAACCGCCTGAAACAGAGGCGCCGTCAACGGAGACGCCGTCAACAGAAGCGCCGTCAACGGAAGAGACGGATAAACCCTCGACGGAAGCTCCGCCCACATCTTCTGCGGAGGAATCAACCGGGGAAACCGGCAGCGCTTCACAGCCGTCGCAGCCTCCATCAACCGGCTCAGGCGGTTCATCGGGCGGCCATGACCGGGACAGGGGAAATTCTACGGTAATCATTGACAGCAATACGCCGCTGTCCAGTTTTCCGCAGGCAGAACCGCAGTTGGAGGAGATAGGGGATGAACCGGTGCCGCTGGCAGCTTTGCCCTCTCTTCCCAAAATGGGGGATATGGGAGCCGGGGCATATGCAGCAGGCATGCTGATTTCGATTCTGACAGGCTGCACCGCATTAATCCGCCGGAAAAAGTATACCGGAGGGAAAAAGTGATTTATGACCGACAAGACGAAACGACGGCTGTGTACGGCCGTATTTACACTCAGCCTCATCTCCATGGCGGTTTTTACAGTCATGTATGTAAAAACACAAAAAGAGTACCGCCACAGTGAAAGAGATATTGCGGCGGTAATGGAAATACGCGGAGCAATATCGCCCGCTCTTACAATAAACGAGAAGAGCCGGCTGGATGAGGCCTCCCTGAGAGCGGCAGAATATGAGTCGGCGCAGGAGCGCCGGGAAGGCTGCAGGCTTCTGAAGGAGATCAATCAGGATGTGGCGGCATGGATCACGATTGCGGGAACACCCATTGATTACCCGGTAATGCAAACCCCGGACAGTCCGGATTATTACTACAGGAGGGGATTTGACGGCAGATATTCCGCATATGGGATGATTTATATGGATGCGGCCTGCCGGCTCCGGGAGGCTGAAGCGCTTTACGAAGCGGAGGCAGAGGAAGGGAAGGCAAGTCCCAACTGCGTCATTTACGGACATCATATGAAAAACGGAACCATGTTTGCCTCACTGGAAAAATACGGTTCTGAGGAATATTATAAGGAACATCCGGAAATTTGTCTGGATACACCCGATTCGTCATCGGTATATGAGATAGTGGGAGTTGTCAGACTTCCGGCCGAGAAGCTGAGCAGCGGATTTGCGGCAGTGCTGGCAGCCAGAACAAGGGAAGAATACGAAAGCTTTGTACAGTACATAAAAAAACATGCTGCCTATGATACGGGAATTACGGCCGAATGGCCTCGGCAGCTTATTACACTGACCACCTGTGAATACACACTAAAAGACGGCAGACTGCTGGTCGTGGCACGTAAAAAACGGTGAGAAATCCGCGTTGCGGACTTCTCACCGTTTTTTACGTGATTCCGGCTTTACATTAAGCGCATCTGCATCTGCTCCGGATCACTGCTGTAGCTGATACAGGTGTCACGGGATATTTTGCCTTCCCGCATAAGCCGCAGCAGGCTGTTATTCATGCTGATCATGCCCTCGGCCATACTGGTGGCGATTACATTATCTATCTGATGAATCTTGCCCTCCCGAACCATTGTGCGGATTGCATCATTCAGGAACATGATCTCAAAGGCGGGCACCATGCCTCCGGTGACGGTAGGGACGAGCTGCTGGGAGATGACGGCCTGGAGAACCATAGCCAGCTGGACGCGTATCTGCTGCTGCCCGTCGGGAGGGAATACATCGATGATACGGTCAATCGAATTGGCGGACCCGATGGTATGCAGGGTTGAAATCACCAAATGGCCAGTTTCCGCGGCGGTCATCGCGGTTTTAATCGTATCGAAATCCCTCATCTCGCCGAGCAGGATGACATCGGGAGCCTGCCGGAGGGAAGCCACCAGTCCATTTACATAACTGTCCGTATCCAGTCCAATCTCACGCTGGGTGACAACGGAACGGTTATGCCGGTGCAGATATTCAATCGGATCCTCCAAAGTAATAATGTGGCTGTTTCTCGTCCTGTTTATTTCATCGATAATACATGCCAGAGTGGTGGATTTTCCGCTGCCTGCGGCTCCGGTGACAAGGACAAGCCCTTTTTTCAGGTTTGCCGTCCGGATGACTTCCGGAGGGATGTTCATATCTTCCGGTCTGGGTATCTCAAAGTGAACAACACGGATGACGGCGGCCAGGGAGCCTCTCTGTTTCATGATACTCACGCGGAATCTGGCGACTCCTTTGATAGAACAGGAAAGATCGTCATCCCCGTAGGTATGCAGCTTATCCATACTTCTGTGGTTGCTGAGCTCATAAAGCGCAGTGATCAGAGCCTCCGAATCGGCGGGCATCAGTTTATTATCGTCGACTGGAATAATCTTACCATTTATTTTATAGGAGAGAGGAAGGCCGGGGATTATAAAAATGTCTGATGCATTTTTCTCCACGGCGTCAGTCAAAAACTTAAGCATGGTATATCTCCTTTCAAACCTTGTTCTTCATTATTCATCAGGGGCGATCCATACGGGAAGGCTGTCGTCTATCGCATAATCTTCCCGATTGTAGACATAGCTTGCCAGAACCTCCCTGCTACTGCCGTCCAGTTCAATTCGGAGAGCCTGGCCGGCATTCATCGGTATTTCACAGTAGAGCCTGCCTGCCTCATCAACTCCTGACTCCGTTCCTTCAGGCATCAGTGAAGCTGCATCAGAAAGGGCCTCCTCCATGCTTTTGTTACCGTCAAGAGCCGAGACGGCAGCCTGGATGAACTCCTGGCCCATGGCATCGGCCTGATAGTAGGCGGTTACCGAATCGGCACGGCGTCTGGCCAGTACAAGGGCCGAATTCCCATCGCTCAGACTCAGGAGAGAGAAAACGGCGAGGCAGAGGATGATAAAAATAAGGATAATGGAGGCTGTGCCTATATTGATTCTGTTTTTCATGGAAGCCTCCTTTCAGCGGCCAGACTTCGGGCGCCGCTCAAGGTATAGATAGTTTCCATTCCTTTTCCTCTGATATCGCTGATCTCCACAGATACGTGAAGCAGTCCTTCTGCCGCGTATGAATTAATTTTCATAAAATAGGCAGCTTCCGGATCGGCCGGTTCACATATCTTCCAATATCTGTCAAAACCGGAATGTGTCTCACTGGGGGCAGACGCTTCGTCATATTCGGCAAAAGCAGTTTCGATTGCGTTCTCGGCGGCGAGAACGGCGTGGTTTAAGTTTTCCGCATTCTGGCTGAGCCGGTCGGCCTTTGCAAAAGCAAGTACGAAAATACAGGCAGCCACTGCGAAAAAACCACAGACCCACAGCATTTCCATCAGAAAAGCATAAGATGTCCGTTTTTTATTCATTCCTGCGGCCTCCTTTCGAACTGCTGCGAAGAAAGAGGCTGGCAGTTCTGGGGGAAGGAGTTTCCTCCAGGGTAATCTCAAGCATCATTCCGTTCTTCTTATCGGCAATGGAGAAGGAAATGGGCTCACAGTCCATAATAGGAAGGCCGTCTTCTACGGTGAGGCCGCTTCCCTGCTCGGAAAACAGCTCCAGCAGTGAGCCGTCTTTTGTGTAAACCCAGGTTTCATACAGGATGCCGTCGTAATCGGAGGCCAGCACCAGGATGCTTTGCCCTTCAACCGTCCGGACACTGATGCTGCCGGTCCGATCGGACTGGCGTACTTTGTTCGTGATATAGCTCAATGCGGTGTCTGAGTAAAAAGCTGCGTCGTTTCTGGCGCGGATATTGCCGTATACGCGGCTGCCAATCAGAATAGTGAAGACGGAGCATAGAATAAATACAAGAAACAGCAGCATGGAAAAGATAAAATCCATGCCTTCCGAGGGACGCGATACAGTCTTTTTCATAGCTGCCCTCCCTGCTTTGCCTGCCCGGTCACGGGCAGAACCGTGATATCCGGCATAATGTTGGCGGCCCAGCCGTCGTAGAACACATTATAGCGTTCGCGGTCAATTACAATGCCGTAATTATCTTCCAGATATTCAACGCTGGGCGGATAACGGCCTTCAATGGAATAGCACTGGACGCTGGCCCTGCGGATGGCATCCGTCAGCATATTTAACTGATCCTCCTTTGTCCTGCTCTGCATGGCTCCCATGGAATAAAGGAAGAGATACAGGACAATAATGAGGAGGAGAAATGAAAACAGATATCCGGGCAGGGAACTCCTGTGTTTTGGAATTTCAATATGTAACATAGATATACACTCCTTATCGTTACAGTTGAGCCTTCAATGTCATTTAGTTAACACTATGAAGATTTAGTTAAGCAGGTGAGGACGCCGCC
>OHCY01000861.1_pt1 | contig 8091 bp, 5 predicted proteins | sample 1566951 | NCBI WGS metagenome assembly OHCY01 (sample SAMEA3879548, study PRJEB24766) | human gut metagenome | biome: human-associated habitat; feature: feces | place: USA | collected 1985/1987
GCTTGATGAACCAACCTCGGCGCTGGATATCTCCGTGCAGGCGCAGATCCTCAATTTACTGGTAACGCTACAGGAAAATCGCGGGCTGACTTATGTGCTGATTTCACACAATGTCTCGGTGATACGTCATATGAGCGATCGGGTGGCGGTGATGTATCTCGGACAAATTGTTGAAATTGGTCCACGGCGCGCGGTCTTTGAAAACCCGAAGCATCCTTATACGCGTAAATTACTGGCGGCAGTTCCGGTCGCTGAACCGTCCCGACAACGACCGCAGCGTGTACTGCTGTCGGACGATCTTCCCAGCAATATTCATCTGCGTGGCGAAGAGGTGGCAGCCGTCTCGTTGCAATGCGTCGGGCCGGGGCATTACGTCGCACAACCACAATCAGAATACGCATTCATGCGTAGATAACATTCAGGCGGAGAATAAAATGGCAAGAGCTGTACACCGTAGTGGGTTAGTGGCGCTGGGCATTGCGACAGCGTTGATGGCATCTTGTGCATTCGCTGCCAAAGATGTGGTGGTGGCGGTAGGATCGAACTTCACCACGCTCGATCCGTATGACGCAAATGACACGTTATCTCAGGCCGTAGCGAAATCGTTTTACCAGGGGCTGTTCGGTCTCGATAAAGAGATGAAACTGAAAAACGTGCTGGCGGAGAGTTATACCGTTTCCGATGACGGCCTTACTTACACCGTGAAATTGCGGGAAGGAATTAAATTCCAGGATGGCACCGACTTCAACGCAGCGGCGGTAAAAGCGAATCTGGACCGGGCCAGCGATCCGGCGAATCATCTTAAACGCTACAACCTGTATAAGAATATTGCCAAAACGGAAGCGATCGATCCAACAACGGTAAAGATTACCCTCAAACAGCCGTTCTCAGCGTTTATTAATATTCTTGCCCATCCGGCGACCGCGATGATTTCGCCGGCAGCGCTGGAAAAATATGGCAAGGAGATTGGTTTTCATCCGGTGGGAACCGGGCCGTATGAACTGGAGACCGATTTTGTGAAGGTGAAAAAATTCGCGGGTTACTGGCAGCCAGGATTGCCCAAACTGGACAGCATAACCTGGCGTCCGGTGGCGGATAACAACACCCGCGCGGCAATGCTGCAAACCGGTGAAGCGCAGTTTGCTTTCCCCATTCCTTACGAGCAGGCCGCACTGCTGGAGAAAAACAAAAATATCGAGTTGATGGCCAGTCCGTCAATTATGCAGCGTTATATCAGTATGAACGTGACGCAAAAGCCGTTCGATAACCCGAAGGTCCGTGAGGCGCTGAATTACGCCATTAACCGCCCGGCGCTGGTGAAAGTGGCCTTCGCGGGCTATGCAACGCCAGCTACTGGTGTGGTACCGCCGAGTATCGCCTACGCGCAAAGCTATAAACCGTGGCCTTACGATCCAGTGAAAGCGCGCGAATTACTGAAAGAGGCGGGATATCCCAACGGTTTCAATACCACGCTGTGGTCGTCACATAACCACAGCACCGCGCAGAAAGTGCTGCAATTTACCCAGCAGCAGTTAGCGCAGGTCGGGATTAAAGCCCAGGTGACTGCGATGGATGCCGGACAGCGGGCGGCAGAAGTTGAAGGTAAAGGGCAAAAAGAGAGCGGCGTGCGGATGTTCTACACTGGCTGGTCGGCTTCAACCGGCGAAGCGGACTGGGCACTATCGCCGCTGTTTGCCTCGCAGAACTGGCCACCGACGCTGTTTAATACCGCGTTTTACAGCAATAAACAGGTGGATGACTTCCTGGCTCAGGCACTGAAAACTAATGATCCGGCAGAAAAGACCCGTTTATATAAGGCGGCGCAGGATATCATCTGGCAAGAGTCGCCGTGGATCCCGCTGGTGGTAGAAAAACTGGTGTCGGCACACAGTAAAAACCTGACCGGTTTTTGGATCATGCCAGACACCGGTTTCAGCTTTGAAGACGCGGATTTGCAATAAGCAACGCAGGGAGTGGAATGCTTAATTACGTTATCAAACGCTTACTGGGGTTGATTCCAACGCTGTTTATCGTCTCGGTGCTGGTGTTTTTATTTGTGCATATGCTGCCCGGCGATCCGGCGCGATTGATTGCCGGGCCCGAAGCTGATGCGCAGGTTATAGAACTGGTGCGTCAGCAGCTGGGGTTGGATCAGCCGCTGTATCACCAGTTCTGGCACTATATCAGCAATGCTGTGCAGGGGGATTTTGGCCTGTCGATGGTGTCGCGTCGTCCGGTTGCCGATGAGATTGCCAGCCGCTTTATGCCAACGCTGTGGCTGACCATAACCAGTATGGTCTGGGCGGTGATATTTGGTATGGCGGCGGGAATTATCGCCGCCGTCTGGCGTAATCGTTGGCCGGATCGATTGAGTATGACCATTGCGGTGTCGGGGATCTCGTTTCCGGCATTTGCTCTGGGGATGCTTTTAATTCAGGTATTCTCCGTTGAACTGGGCTGGCTGCCTACCGTGGGAGCAGACAGTTGGCAGCACTACATTTTACCCTCCCTGACGCTCGGCGCGGCAGTGGCAGCCGTGATGGCGCGCTTTACCCGCGCGTCGTTTGTCGATGTTTTAAGCGAAGATTATATGCGTACCGCGAGGGCGAAAGGGGTGAGCGAAACCTGGGTTGTCCTCAAACACGGGCTACGTAACGCGATGATCCCGGTTGTGACCATGATGGGCTTACAGTTTGGCTTTTTGCTCGGTGGTTCCATCGTGGTGGAGAAGGTTTTCAACTGGCCCGGACTTGGACGCTTACTCGTTGACTCCGTAGAAATGCGCGATTACCCGGTGATTCAGGCGGAAATTCTGCTTTTCTCGCTGGAATTTATTCTTATCAACTTAGTGGTGGATGTGCTTTACGCCGCCATTAACCCGGCTATCAGGTACAAGTAAGGATGCGACTATTTAACTGGCGACGTCAGGCGGTGTTAAACGCCATGCCACTGGTCAAACCTGACCAGGTACGTACACCGTGGCATGAATTCTGGCGACGATTTCGCCGTCAGCATATGGCGATGACCGCCGCATTGTTCGTTATTTTATTGATTGTGGTGGCTATTTTTGCACGCTGGATCGCTCCCTATGACGCCGAAAATTATTTTGATTATGACAATCTGAATAACGGACCTTCTTTGCAGCACTGGTTTGGCGTTGATTCACTGGGGCGTGACATTTTCAGCCGTGTCCTGGTTGGTGCACAAATCTCGCTGGCGGCGGGCGTGTTTGCCGTGTTTATCGGTGCGGCGATCGGGACGTTGCTGGGCTTGTTGGCTGGATATTATGAAGGCTGGTGGGATCGGCTGATCATGCGCATTTGCGATGTGCTGTTTGCCTTCCCTGGTATTTTACTGGCGATCGCTGTTGTTGCGGTGTTGGGAAGCGGCATTGCTAACGTGATTATTGCAGTCGCCATTTTTTCCATCCCCGCGTTTGCCCGACTGGTGCGCGGCAACACGCTGGTGTTGAAACAGCAAACTTTTATTGAATCGGCGCGCAGTATTGGTGCCAGCGACATGACCATCTTATTGCGCCATATCTTGCCCGGGACTGTCTCGTCTATCGTGGTGTTTTTCACCATGCGCATCGGTACCTCGATTATCTCTGCCGCCAGCCTGTCATTTCTCGGCCTCGGTGCGCAGCCGCCGACACCAGAGTGGGGAGCAATGCTCAATGAGGCACGAGCGGATATGGTTATCGCGCCGCATGTCGCTATTTTTCCGGCCCTGGCTATTTTTCTGACTGTACTGGCGTTCAATTTGTTGGGTGATGGTTTACGCGATGCGCTGGATCCGAAAATTAAAGGATAGTTACGTTTGAATATTGCTTGAAAGGGTAATCACCTCACAGGAAATTATTGCCCTAAGCAAGTGTTGTAACTTTCTGCTGATTTTGTAGAATCGGGTAATTTGGTTAAAAAGCCGCAGCAAGGGACAATTTTTGCAGCGGCACAGCGTTCAGATAGTTATTTTGTTAAATGTATTAACATGCTGAGTTTATACGAAAAGATAAAGATAAGGCTGATAATTTTATTTTTATTGGCAGCACTGTCATTTATTGGTCTTTTTTTCATCATTAACTATCAACTGGTATCGGAGCGCGCGGTAAAACGTGCCGATAGCCGCTTTGAACTTATTCAGAAAAACGTTGGCTATTTCTTTAAAGATATTGAACGTTCGGCCCTGACATTAAAGGACTCACTGTATTTATTAAAAAATACAGAGGAGATTCAACGCGCCGTGATTCTTAAAATGGAAATGATGCCATTTTTAGACTCGGTGGGACTGGTACTTGATGATAATAAATATTATCTCTTTTCGCGGAGGGCGAATGATAAAATCGTAGTTTATCATCAGGAACAAGTAAATGGACCGCTTGTCGACGAGTCAGGGCGGGTTATTTTTGCCGATTTTAACCCATCGAAACGACCGTGGTCGGTGGCTTCAGATGACTCTAACAACAGCTGGAATCCGGCATACAATTGCTTTGATCGTCCGGGTAAAAAATGTATCTCTTTTACGCTACACATCAACGGCAAAGATCACGATTTGTTAGCGGTGGATAAAATTCATGTCGATTTAAACTGGCGATATCTGAACGAGTATCTTGATCAAATCAGCGCTAATGATGAAGTTCTATTTTTGAAACAAGGCCATGAGATCATTGCCAAGAATCAACTCGCGCGTGAAAAACTGATTATTTATAATGGCGAAGGTAATTATAATATTATTGATTCTGTCGATACTGAATATATCGAAAAAACATCAGCGGTGCCAAACAACGCATTATTCGAAATCTATTTTTATTATCCTGGCGGTAATTTATTGAACGCATCAGATAAACTTTTTTATCTGCCGTTTGCTTTCATTATTATCGTATTGCTGGTGGTTTATTTAATGACCACTCGTGTGTTCCGTCGGCAATTTTCTGAAATGACAGAGCTGGTTAATACGCTGGCGTTTTTGCCTGACTCAACGGATCAAATCGAGGCTCTGAAAATTCGCGAAGGCGATGCGAAAGAGATTATCAGCATCAAAAAATCGATCGCGGAAATGAAAGATGCCGAAATTGAACGGTCAAATAAATTGCTCTCACTGATCTCTTACGATCAGGAAAGCGGTTTTATTAAAAATATGGCGATTATTGAGTCCAACAATAATCAGTATCTGGCTGTGGGGATCATCAAACTGTGTGGTCTGGAAGCCGTGGAAGCGGTGTTTGGTGTTGATGAACGCAATAAAATCGTCAGGAAATTGTGTCAGCGAATTGCCGAGAAATATGCGCAATGCTGCGATATCGTGACATTTAATGCCGATCTCTATTTACTTCTGTGCCGGGAAAATGTACAGACATTTACCCGTAAAATAGCGATGGTAAACGATTTTGACAGCAGCTTTGGCTACCGCAATCTGCGCATCCATAAGTCTGCCATTTGTGAACCTTTGCAGGGGGAAAACGCCTGGAGTTACGCAGAAAAACTGAAACTGGCGATTTCCAGCATTCGTGACCATATGTTCTCAGAGTTTATTTTCTGTGATGACGCGAAACTCAACGAAATAGAAGAGAATATCTGGATTGCGCGTAATATTCGCCATGCAATGGAAATTGGCGAACTATTCCTGGTCTATCAGCCGATCGTTGATATTAACACCCGCACCATTCTGGGCGCGGAGGCGTTGTGCCGTTGGGTGTCTGCGGAGCGGGGGATCATTTCACCGCTAAAGTTCATTACCATTGCTGAAGATATCGGGTTTATCAATGAGCTGGGTTATCAGATTATTAAAATGGCAATGGGTGAATTCAGGCATTTTAGCGAGCGTGCGGTTCTGAAGGACGGTTTCTTACTGCATATTAATGTTTCGCCCTGGCAGTTAAACGAACCACACTTTCATGAGCGTTTTACCACCATCATGAAAGAAAACGGTCTGAAGGCGAACAGCCTCTGTGTTGAGATCACTGAAACCGTGATCGAGCGAATTAATGAACATTTTTATCTCAATATTGAACAACTGCGTAAACAAGGGGTACGGATATCGATTGATGACTTTGGCACCGGTTTGTCAAACCTGAAACGTTTTTATGAAATTAATCCAGATAGCATAAAAGTGGACTCGCAATTTACCGGCGATATTTTCGGTACTGCGGGAAAAATTGTGCGCATTATTTTCGATCTGGCACGCTATAACCGGATTCCGGTGATTGCGGAAGGCGTAGAGAGCGAAGATGTTGCGCGCGAATTAATCAAATTAGGATGTGTTCAGGCTCAGGGGTATCTGTACCAGAAACCCATGCCATTCTCCGCCTGGGATAAAAGTGGAAAATTAGTAAAAGAGTAGTTTACGTATGTCCAGAATCAATAAGTTCGTACTTACAGTCAGTCTGCTGATTTTTATCATGATTTCAGCAGTTGCCTGCGGGATCTACACTCAAATGGTAAAGGAACGGGTGTATGGCCTGAAACAGTCCGTTATTGATACTGCTTTTGCGGTGGCAAATATTGCTGAATATCGGCGTAGCGTGGCAATTGATCTCATCAACACGCTAAACCCCACGGAGGAACAGCTGTTGGTTGGCTTGCGCACAGCTTACGCCGACTCGGTTTCACCCTCTTATTTGTACGATGTCGGTCCTTATCTGATTTCCAGTGACGAATGTATTCAGGTAAAGGAGTTCGAGAAAAATTATTGTGCAGATATTATGCAGGTTGTGAAGTATCGACATGTCAAAAATACAGGGTTTATCTCTTTTGACGGTAAAACTTTCGTCTATTACCTCTATCCGGTAACTCACAATCGCAGTCTGATATTTTTGCTTGGTCTGGAGCGTTTTTCTTTACTGTCAAAATCGCTGGCGATGGATAGCGAGAACCTGATGTTCTCTCTGTTTAAGAACGGTAAACCGGTGACCGGTGATGAATATAATGCTAAAAACGCCATCTTCACCGTTTCGGAAGCGATGGAGCACTTCTCCTATTTGCCGACCGGATTGTACGTATTTGCGTATAAAAAAGATGTTTATTTGCGGGTTTGTACGTTGATTATTTTCTTTGCCGCATTGGTGGCAGTGATATCGGGTGCCAGTTGCCTCTATCTGGTACGCAGAGTGATTAATCGTGGTATTGTGGAGAAAGAAGCCATTATTAATAACCATTTTGAACGCGTACTAGATGGCGGGCTTTTCTTTTCGGCTGCCGATGTCAAAAAACTCTACAGTATGTATAACTCGGCGTTCCTGGACGACCTGACTAAAGCGATGGGCAGAAAATCCTTTGACGAAGATTTAAAAGCGCTACCGGAAAAAGGTGGTTATTTGTGCCTGTTTGACGTCGATAAATTCAAAAACATCAACGACACCTTCGGTCATTTGCTGGGCGATGAAGTGTTGATGAAAGTGGTGAAAATCCTTAAATCACAGATCCCGGTAGATAAAGGTAAAGTCTACCGCTTCGGCGGTGACGAATTTGCGGTGATTTATACGGGTGGAACGCTGGAAGAGTTGCTATCGATTCTAAAAGAAATCGTTCATTTCCAGGTGGGAAGCATTAATTTAAGCACCAGTATCGGTGTAGCGCATTCAAATGAATGTACTACCGTCGAACGCTTGAAAATGCTGGCGGATGAGCGGCTGTATAAGAGTAAGAAAAACGGCAGGGCGCAGATTAGCTGGCAGTAGAATTAGAATAGTGTTAGTACCCCTTAATCAAGGGGTACTAATGAATGTGGTAAATCATTTGCAAACATTTTACTTTGCAAAAACTTCCGGTCCTTTTATTGCCAATGTATTCAAAATACGTAGTGCCGGGCCGCTCGGTTTTATTTCATTTCGTTCCCATTTTGACATTCCCATTGTATGTGCCAGCACGGATTGTGACATGCCGTATCGGGTGCGGATGGCTTTGATCTCTTCACCCGTCATTGATTTGACTTTGGCTATACGGGCGCTGACTTCACGAGCTTTGACCATGACGGCAATGGCATCAACTTCACTATCAGACATCAGGCCCAGTGCATTCAGTTCCTTTGCATCTTCCAGCATCATTTGTAATTTATCGCTCATTTTTCACCTCAATCAAAAAGCCAGTTTCGATC
>OHCY01000868.1_pt1 | contig 8032 bp, 10 predicted proteins | sample 1566951 | NCBI WGS metagenome assembly OHCY01 (sample SAMEA3879548, study PRJEB24766) | human gut metagenome | biome: human-associated habitat; feature: feces | place: USA | collected 1985/1987
TCCATTGGCGGTCCCGGTCATGGATCGCAATATCCAGGCTGTCCGCCTCTCCGCTGGCGGGGTCCGTGTAGGTGATCTCCGTGGTCTGGCCCAGCATTTTACTTTTGACTGCCGCGCCGTTCCAGGTCAGATCCACCGCCGCGCTGCGTGTTCTCATGCTCCCGTCCTCCAGATCGGCAGGTTTTCCGCCTTGTCATCCTCCGGCGGGTCCGGTGTTTGCAGGACCGTCCCCGCCTCAAATACGAAAATATCCAGCAGGGGGAGGTTGTTCTGCATAAGCCAGCCTGTATATATTTCGCTTCCATATACTTTGTGCGCGATAGCGTCCCAGGCGTCCCCTTGTTGGGTGGTGTAGGTTTTTGCCATGTGCGGGCCTCCTTACGCCGGGGCAAACTTTTTGCGCCGCTCCTCGGCTTTCATCTGCTTGTACATCTTTTTGAACTCCGCAAAACTCATGCGGGCGGCTTCCACGGCCTCCTCTTTGGTGGTGTTGCCGTAGAAATTGAACACAGGGGACCACACGATCCGGTCCCCGTCGCCGTCCTCCGGGCCTCCGCCGCCTTGCGGTTTCGGCTTGGTCCATTCGTCCAGCAGGGCCGCCAGCTTGGACAGCGGCATGACCGCCTCCGGCTCTCCGCCCTCACCGATCATGGCCAGGGTCGGGGCCGTGGCAATGCCGCCGACGGCCAGGGCCGGAATGGTCGGGATATTAAAGCCCAGGGTTGTGCCGCCCACGCCTGGCACCCAGTCCGGGATCGTCACGGAAATGCTGTTGATCTTGGAAATAACCCAGTTGATCGCAGAGATCACCGCGTTAATGGGAACTTTCGCCAGGTTCACGATCATTCCGAAAACATTTCCGAAAATATCCACAATGTTTTGCCAGGCGGCGCCCCAGTTGCCCGAAAATACATTGGTTACAAATTCGATCAGGCTTGTTAAGATGGCAATTACGTTTTCGATGTAGGGGGCAAATGCCACAAAAGCGGCCTCCAGCCCCGCCAGAACGACGCTGGCCAGATTGGACAGGACAGGCGCCAGGCTGGTGGCGATCAGGCTCACCAGATTGCCAAATGCCTGTATGAGTGGCTGGACCTTTTGCCATATCCCCATAACCGCGGTACGGAATTTCTCGCTTCGGTTCCACAGGATCACAAAGGCGCCGGCTACTGCCGCGATAATCGCTATAATGACAGTGAATTGCCCGCCCAGCAGGCCCACCACGGTTTTCAGGAGGCCGCCCTGCTTGACCGCCGTACCCAATACCGTGCCGATCCCCTTAATGGCCCCTGCCGCTTGTCCCGCTGTCCGCAGGGCCATAAATGCCCCCACGGCGGTGCCGATGGCCCCGGCCAGGGTCAGCAGCATGTCCTTGTTTTCCCCGATCCATTGGGCGGCTGTCTTGATCGTCGGAATGACATTGCTTTGCACATATCCGCCCAGCTTTTCCACAGCGGTCTGCACATTGGGGATAACGGTTGCTGACAGGAAGTTCAGGCCGTCCAGTATGTACGGCTCCAGCTGTTCCCCGATGGTCCACAGGATCCCCTCCGCCTGCCGCTTCACGCCCTGCATGGCGCTCTCCAGATCGTTGTACCGCACGGAATTGATCTGTTCCAGCGCCCCCTGGGTGTCATAGGCCGCCGTGGAGGCGTCCGCCATGGCCTGCATGGCCTCCGTGCCCAGGTCCTCCCACATGGTTCCGAACAGGGACACGCCCAGGGCGTCCCGCTTCACCTGATCGTCCATGTCCATCAGGGTGTTTAACACATCGAAAAACGCCTTGTTTGCGTCCTCACCGCCGCCGGCAAAGGTTTCCATCATGGCGTTGGCGTTATATCCCAAATCCTTGAACGCCTGCACCGTGGTGTCGCTTCCGTCGATGGCCCGGATAGAAAACTCTTTGATGGCGTCGCCCACTTTGTCCAGGTTCCACGCCGTACTGTCCGCGCCGCTTTGCAGCAGTTGGAACATGCCGTCTGCCGTAAAGCCCAGCTTAGAGAACTGGCTGGAATATTCGTTGATGGTGTCGATCAGCTCCCCGGAATAGTCCAGGCCGTTTTGCGCACCCGCCGCGATCAGGCTGAACGCCTCTTTCGCGGATCCGCCGAAATTCTTTGTGATGGCCGCCGCGGCGCGGGTGCTTTCCTCCACGCCGTACTCGAAAGTGTCCTGGAGGGCCAGGGCCGCCTCTGTGGCCTCCTGGATTTCATCCGGGGATATGTTTTTCAGATTCCGGTCCACCATGGCCACAGCGTCCGCCGCGTCCTGGAGGCTGTCCCCAAAATTGTTTTGATAGACACCCTCCATGGCGGCCTGGAGGTGTTCCAGTTCCTCGCCGGCGGCTCCGGTGGCCGCCGCCATGCTGTTCACGGCCTGCTCATGCTCTGTGTAGGACTTAACGGCGGCCACGCCGCAGTTACGCCGGCGGCCACCTTGGCGGCTTTCCCGATTTTTTCCGCTGTCTTGGCCAGCTTGCCCAGGTTTTCGTCTGCGTCCAGGCAGGCTTTTTTCAAAGAGCTGTCCACTCTGCCGGCGATCTTTAGCGCCAGCTCATAGGTTTTTCCTTTTGCCATATAGCTTGATCGCCTCCTCTGCCATGTCTTGCAGTTCGTCTATTGACAGGGACATGAAATAATCCACCCCCGTCCGTAGCAGAAAGGACAGGCCCACACACGCCTTTCTAATTTCCGGCGGGGTTAGTCCTCTCCATCCCCGCCGTACAGAAAACCCGTGACCATGTTTTTCAGCGCAATGCCCTCCTTTGGGGGTAGCCCCTTGAAAAACTCCACCGGCTTGCCGGAGGCGCGGGCCGCCATGTACATGGCATAATCCACGGTTACCTCCGGCATAGGCGTGACCATGCCCTGTTTGGCCATAATCTTGCCCACAGCACACAGGTCCGCCGTGGTCATGTCCTCCATGCCTGACAGGTCCACCTCTGTGTACTCCACGCCCTCGAACTTGTACGGCTTGCGGAATTTCAGGATCAGGCTGTCCTCTTCCGGCTCCTCCGCCTGGGCTGTCGGGACCAGCGCGGTGGTCTGCTCCGCCTCCAGGGCGGCGTTGTTCTTGGTTTCGTCCATTTAGCACATCTCCTTGTATTCGGCCAGCAGATCCACGCCGTTGACCTTGTATGTGGGGTTCATTTTGTCCAGCTCCACGACGCTTTCCCCGTCTACCTCAATCAAGATGTAAAGAATGTTCAGGGTCACGCCGCTGTCCATGGTGCTGGCTCGTTTCAGTTTGCCGCCGGTCAGCTTTGCCGCCCGGCCACGGACCACCACCCGGATGGACTTGGGCACGATGTTTCCGGCGCTGTCGATTTCCTGGGCGGCGCCCCGGATCGTCAGCTGCACGGCCTTGGTCTGGTCCATCATGTTGGTGGCCTCTTTGTCCAGGGTGCGGAAAGGGATCTCCAGCTGCATATTGCCGAAATGGCCGATTGTGGGATCGTCGATCTCTCCCAGGATCCCGGCGCCGCTGATCGTTTCGCTGGTGGCCTCAAAGTCCGGCAGGGTCAATTCGTCCCCCACGCCCAGCAGCTTTTCCCCGTCGTTGTACACATTGTAATTGTTTACCTTGGTCGGAATATTTTTGCTCATGGTTTACTCGCCTCCTCCGGTCAGCGCGGCCTCCAGGGCCGCGGTGTCGTACTCGCGGATGTTCACGATCTTCTCCGCGGGGATGTAGGGTGCCAGGTAGGTGTGGGTGGTCAGCTTTCCGTCCAGCAGGTCGGTGATCGGGTTTTCATCCTCTTTGAACTCCAGCCGATACCCGGCGCAGTAGTCGCGGGCCACATACCCGTTGCCAATGATGTTCTGGCTGTCCACGATGGACTGGATTAGGCGCTTGTTGCCCGGCTTGTCCACCTTTTGGAAGTAGGTCAGAATGAAGTTATTTCCATCCCAGTCAAAGAACCGCCGCACCGCCAGCCAGCGGTCTTTCGGATCCGTGGTGGAGGGATAGGCCGCCGTGTTGTTACCCCACAGCTTGAAGCCGTTGGCATTGATGGCCGTGATCACGCCCTGGCCGTTCAGGAGGTTGGCCTGCTCCTGGTCCAGCGCCACCTCGGTGCCGTCATCCAGCACAGTGGCGGTGATTTTCAGGTCCTTATTGGAGGGGCTTTCATAGGGCACATCCCCGTTGGCCGCGTCGGTGGCTGCCGTTTCCGCCGCCGCCATGGCGGACAGGCAATAGATCTTTTCACCCACCGCCCCCTTGGGCCAGAATACCGCCGCGTGGTTGGAGCTTGCGCCCAGCTTTTCCTTGGCGGTCTTTACTGCGGTGTACACCGTGGCGCCCGTGCTGTCTGCCGCAATGTCCAGGTATGTGTTGCAGTCGAAATTGCCGTTGATCTTGCCGGTCTTGGCCTGGAGTGCCGCCGCCACCACGGGATCGTGGGACCAGCCGGGCACCAGCTCCAGGCCCGTTTCCTTGCCGGTTGCGGTGTCCACGCCGCCCACCACATCCTCCTTGGTCACGCCTGCGGGGTTCAGGCTGGTGGAGGAAACAGACAGGCTTTCCGCCTCCTTTGCTGTTTCGGAGATCAGCGTGATCACCACACTCCCGTCATCGTCGTGGGCCGCCGTGTAGTCCGTTTCGGCCACCAGCGGGGTGGCGTCTTTCTTCACCACCAGGGTGTCCAGCAGCACATAGGGCTTGGTATAGACCGCCTGCCCGTTGGCCACCGTGCAGCTCTCCTCCTCGTTGCTCTTGGTGTGCTTGGAATTGCTGGGATCCAGCACATTCACCAGAATAATGGGGGCGTTATTGAACACCCGGAAATTGGCGTCAATGCTCTGGCAAAGGGTGAAGTTTTTGAAATCGTCGGAATAGCCCACAGCGGCCTGGCACTCCGCAAAGCTGTAACACAGCTTCGGGGTGTTGGCCGCTTTGGTCGGATCGTCCGCCAGGTGAACGGGTGCCGTGCCGAAAATCACCTGGAGGGCGGCGCTGCTTCGGATCGGCGTGGTCAGGCTCGTGGCCTGCTCCTGGTTGTACACGCCATGCTGATAGGTTGCCATGTTGCTTTACCTCCTGTTAATTTCGTTTCTGCGCCTTTCGGTACAGAGCATAAATGGGGCCGGTTTTCTCCCGCAGCTGGCGCATGGCCTCCGGCAGCTGGTCCAGCGGTACGGTCAGGCCGCCCAGCACCGGGGTTTGCTTTTGCGCCGCCGCCAGGGCCTCCGGTATGCCGCCCCGGTAGGATGTGAATTGCTTGGCCACTCCGGGGATCGTGGGGCCGCAGTACACCAGCGTGCCGGCCTCCGCCGCCGGTTTGGTCTGTTTCTTTGCCGTCATGCTTCTGGCACCTCCTTGTGGACCGCCGGCGCCTGGATCCGCAGGGACATGGCCGTGAAATAGTACGGGTGTGTGTCCTCCTCCTGGGTGGTCCATTCCATGGGGTAGAGGACCTCCCAGCGGTTGCCGATCACGGCACAGGCGGAATAATGATGATAAATTTTGTTGATGATGTGCAGGGCGTCCCGGTAACCCTGGCGCCCCGGATCGGGGTCGTAGACACAGGCCACCAGCACCGCGTCAATGATCTGCGGGTCATCGTCGCTTTCGGTCTTTCCGCCCCGGAGGCGCACCACCACATACGGCTCCGGCGGTGCCTCCTTGTCCTGGGCTTCATCGTCGCTTTCCCGGATCGGCACATCCTGGGGGTAGATCTGGATCTCCCGCTCGACGCCCAGGGAACTTTTCAGCCTCTCATGGGCGAAAAGCTCCTTTAGGTCCGCCACCATGGCGTCCTGCAAAAATTCTTGGGTCACATGCTTGCGCCTCCTTGACTTTTTACCGTTTCTTTCTTATAATTACGGTTGTGTTAATATTCAGAAAAGTGTGGTAATAATCAGCATAAAAGAGCGTGGAAAGGGTGGTAAAATGAAAGGGAAAGGGCTGTACATTGCCGCTGGTGTCGTTCTCGTTCTCGCGCTTGGGTGCCTGTTTACTGGGGAGGTGCAGTCATTTGGTGGTGGTGTCATACTTGCCGCTGCCCTGGTTGCATATAGCCAGTGGAAAAAGAAACATCCCGTAAGCAAGACAAGCGAACTGCACACGATAGAGGGGAGGGAGGGGAGTAAAACGATCCGTGAAACAGTTTCGTATTTCCTGATTTTTCCGCGTAAAAAAACTGAACTTGTTTCTATCCGTAGTCGGCATTGCCCGGTTGGGCACTCTTTTGGAGAATGGAACGAAAAAGTACACCGTGGTGCGGCCCAGTCTGACCGCTTTGAAAAGGCAGGCCATGAGGGGTTGGGGCTGATTAGCTATGATGTTGACAGCGGAACGGCAAAAATCAGCGGCTCCACCGGCACAGAATACACCACCGCGCTGGACTATTGCTCTTGCCCGGATTTTGATAAACGCAGTAAACCGTGCAAGCACATTTATTTCCTTGCCCTGCAAATGGGCTACACCAGCGACGATTTTTATAGTTGCTGATTTTGCGGATTCCTTAAGGATTTCCATGGGGCCCCAGCCATTCTTAATCTCAATCCCTTCCTCCAGGACCCGCTCCACCTCTCGCTGGATGTGCTTTTGCAGGATGGAGTAATAATCCTGGGTGGCCTCCTCGTAGGTCTTGCCGTACAGCATAGGCACCGCCGGGGCCATGAGTTTTTTTATGGGCAGTCTGGCGCTGCTCATGCGTTGCACAATGGCCGTGTGGCCGCTCTGAAATGTGGCTTCAAAGGCTTTCCGCCCATCCACCTCCAGCGCGGTCATGGGGCTGTCATTCAAAATTTTTAGCATGGCTGCGGTGGTTTCGGTGTTCTTCCGTGTCATGTAGTTCATGACTTCCAGCATACCGCCTCTGGAGAACAGGGTGGCCTCACCATTGGACCCGGTGGCCTTTTTCGTGTACATGCCCCCCATTTTCCTGTCAGTCAGGATCTTCTTGTTGCTGATTGCATAGCGTTTCCTGGTCCTTTGCCCTATTTTTTTCTTCATTTCGTTGGCTGTCGCGTTCAGGGCGCTGGCCAGTACATCGGGGGCTTTCAGGCGGTTGGGCAGGGTGTCCAGTTGCCGGATGATCTTTTCAATCTCCGCCTGGGTGTCAATCTGTATCACGCTTTCGCTCACGATCTCACCGCCTCCAGCGTAATGGCCAGCATACCGGCCTCCTCGGTGCAATCGGCCACCCGGAACAGGCGCCCGTCAAAATTAAGCTGTTTCCCATGGGCCGGGCGCGGGCCGTATTCCTCCTTGGCCACATAGATCAGCCGGCGGGCCTTGTAGGTCCCATCCACCTGGATCCCCATTTTTGACTTGTCCCGCTCCAGCAGCTCGTTTTCATCCACCACCACGGTCATGGGCTTGCCGTCTATGGTGTGGGTGTCCGCGAACTCCTGGTCATTCAGATACACGGCGGAAATGTCAGCCGCCACCAGGTCCTTGAAGCTGGGGGCGCCCATCAGCGGGCGCCCCCTGTTTCATTTGCGGGGGGCTGAACGGGGGCCGCCGCGATCAGCTCCGCCCGTTCCTTGTTGTTCTTTGCGCCGGAAATATCCACGCCCATCTGGTCGGCCAGCTTTTCCAGATCGGCCTTTCTCATGGTGGCCAGCTGGTCAGGGTCCAGGTGCCCCTCCACCATTCCCGCCTCCTGTCGGCTTTCCTCGGCCTCCTGACCATCCCAGGCGGCGCTCTTGGCGTTCAGCCATGCGGTGACCATCTTCTGGTCGTTGGCGGGGAGGGTGTCCCCTTTGTCGTACATCCTCCCCAGGTAAAGCACGGGGCGCTTGGCGATCAGCTTTTTCATGCCTCCCGCCCTCCTTATGTCCGCTCGGTGGCTTTCAGCGTTCCGCCGGTGGCCACGGTAATGTCGTACACCTTTCCGTCCTCGCCTTTCAGGGCCAGACTGTTGTGGACCGCCGGGGCGCCGTCCGGGTCCCCGATATTCACCAGAACGATGGCGTCGCTGGCCTCCGCCGTTGCGGCTGCGTAGCCGGCGGGGACATTGCCCTTTTCGGTGGCGGTGATTTCGTCCGCCGCGGCGTCATAGTACACCGGGGCGCCCATGGTG
>OHCY01000900.1_pt1 | contig 7716 bp, 6 predicted proteins | sample 1566951 | NCBI WGS metagenome assembly OHCY01 (sample SAMEA3879548, study PRJEB24766) | human gut metagenome | biome: human-associated habitat; feature: feces | place: USA | collected 1985/1987
TGAAGTAGGTCTTTCCGCCGCCGGTTCCTCCGGCAATGAGCATATGGGGGAGCTTGTCATAGTCCCACCAGACATTTTCCATGAGCCGGAGCCTGCCGTCCTTTGCCTGTACGTCCTCAATGGAGATACGGCTGGCAATGGTATCATAGAGCAGGGTGTACTCCACATAGGAATCCTTTAATTCCTTATCCGTCAGCTCACAGTACAAGCCGCTTTCCAGCTTTTTCTCCAAGTTTAAGAGCTGTTCCTGATATTTCCCCAAGGTGATTTCCACACGGATATGGAGCAAGCCCTGTTTCATCCGGTAGTAGATTTTGGGAAAGTAAGTGATGGTTTCTTTGGAACGGCTGGAAGACAAGTCCTTGAAAAAAGCGTCATCCTTTCTCTGTTCGGATTCATACCACTTGTTTTCTAACACCATCCTTGCCAGCTTTTGGCGGTGGATGAGCTGCTTTACTTCGTCCCTGCGGTATCGCCAGAACAGAAGAATTACTGCAAGACACACCAGCCCTGCCACGCCCATGCTGAATAACAGGTAAGGGATATTTACATCCTGTGCTATCTGTGAGAGGGACACTTCCTGCCAGTTGGTTCCGGCTATTTGCCGGATATGAAACAGCAGGACAACCAGCAGGAAGACAGGGAACAGGGCGGCAAGGGCAGTATGGAACACAAGGTCTTTATCCGTGGGACGGATACGTTTTCCACGGAGGAAAAGCTGCTTCATGGGACAATCCTCCTTTCGCTTTCTTTTATGTTCCTGTTATTTTACAGGGGGAGCGTCTTTCTTCGGCAGCTGCGGATTCATGGCAGCCCCTTTTTTCAGGACAATATCATCTGCCTTGATGTACCAGTCCACTTCTGCCCCTTGAAAGGTAGCCGTTGCCACGGTGTCTGCCACAGGATGGATGATTTCCACCTCTGCGTTGTAATCAAATTCCTTTAACGGCACGCTGGCAGGGATGGAAACCTGAATCATACGCCCCTGTCCTCTGGATTTTAAGTCATAGGTACGTTCCTTGATTTCTTCTGATACCGAACCATCTTCATTCTGGAGGTGAACCTCACGGCGGAGGGCAGAAAATTTCAATGCCCCGAATGTTGCTTCCTTGTCAATCACGATTCCGTTTGCTAATCTCATAGTCTGATGTCCTCCTTTTCCTTACGCTTTTACCATATCGTCAGCGTGCAAAATGTAGTTGGTAAAGCCCCGTGTGCCGATTTTATAGCCCTCTGCGGTGATACGGGGATTGACGAGCTTCACACGTTCCTCAAAGTCAAAATGTTTCTCTCCGGCTTCGGCAGGGAGGATAACCACAATATCATCCGCCCTCTGTACGTCTGAATACAGGTTGAAGCTACGGGAGAGTACCGCCATGCGTCCGTTGATTCTACGCTGTTCTGTTTTGTCTTCTCCGGCAAACTCCAAGTTGCCGAATGTCTTTTCCATGTTGGGGATAACGAATTTTAATTCCATATAGATGTACCTGTCCTTTCTGAATGTTGTGTTTGATGGTTAGTTTTGGGTTCTGGTTTGAAAGCCGGAGGGGAACGCTCCGGCGGTGGTGGTTTCTTCGTAGTATCACGTCCTTTCTGGTTTTGGGGTAAAAAAATAGACGCTCAGTTTTGAACGTCTATAAGGGAAATACTTATTAACTTTTTAGTCTTCTGCTGGATGTTTTGAAAGATAACGGGAATAATCTGTGTCAAATTGTAAAGATTTCAACTGTTCATCTATAATTTGTAATAGGTTTTTATCGTTAAGGATTGCTTCAAATTCTTTTATAGAGAAATCAATAATGCAATATTTATCTTCCAATTTCTCCTTATGGAGATAAAATTTTTTTATTAGTCCAGCACCATTACTCCATCCGGTTCCGCTAGTACCATAATACGAAAATAAAATGCCTATTTTTATGTTGGTTGTCAAAAGCAAACTACAAAATTTTCCTATGTATGTAACACTAACGGCTTTGTCGTAATTTTTACATTCTCCTAAAAAGGTATCGAGTTTTGGGTCAATCAGATGATATGTCAACAAAACTTTCCCTTGAGGAGTTAAAGTAACGATTTGGTCTATTTCATTCGTTGAAGTTCGTAAGTTTCTATCTACATTAAAAATATTTCCAGAGATAGTTAAGAGATAAGAAACTAAATTTTCTAAAGCTTCTCCCTTTAAGTTATGTAAATTTTTAGGTGCATTGTCTGTAGGGGAACTGTCATGAAGCTGTTTGAATTTTTCAAGTAATTCTTTATAAATGTTTTTTTGAGCTTCACTAATTTCACAAATTTTTTCGTATCTTAATTTATCAGATATACTATTAAGGACATTTAATGCCTTAGAAATTTCTTTATCATCTGGCATAATATCAATCATCACGTACCACCATATATATTAAAAATGAATTTTCTATTGAGGAAAGTTCGCTATGGCAGAGTTCACATTCAAAAGTTTCAGGTAACTCATTAAACAAACGTACTGTCCCCATAGATTTTTGGCAATTACTACAATATAATTCATAATAACTTTGCAAAATTCCTTGCTTTTCCAATTCAGATAAAAAATCATAGATTTCAGGAATAGATAAGGAAAATTTTCTTTTCAAAACGCCAGGATAAATCCACATATTTTTTCTATAATTCTTGAAAAAATTAGTTAAGGCAATGCTATCTATATTTTTATTCATTTTGTGTTGTATCGTCATTTCTATGATTGACAATGTATTCGATAACATAATTCATTCGCTCCATTCCAATTAGCACATTACTATAGTAATATTGTATTAAACAATAAGATTTATTCATGTAATTAAAGACAAACTTAACACGGTTACTTCGTGTTTTTATTTCATTTTCCCATAACAATTCAATCCAAGGATAATCGGACATTTCTTCCATTTCAAACATAAATTGTTCTAAGGCTTCTCTGAAATCAGGTACTTTTTCTAATTCTGCCTGATTGTCATTTAATAGTGAGCGTAGTTCTCCGATAAATGGTAATATATATTCTTGATTGTTGCCGACATCCAGTTGTGCGTTTCCACCATTAGGTAATTTCATGGATTGAGCAATAAGTTTTACATTTTCATCACGTTTGCATACATTAACCATAAAGTCTAAATTTAGCGGAATCAAATCGCACTCAAAATGTTCTTTAAAATAATCAGACATTTCCGCAATTAAGTTGGAATATATAGTCGGTTCTTTTTTGTCGGATAAAAAGACCCTTTTTAAAACATCAAAACGAAATTCTATCAATTCTCCTTTTTCATGAAATACAACTAAAAAGGGATATTTAGTTAAAAATTCTTCCTGTGTGAGAGGATGAATAGCTGCATATGCCAAATTAAATTTCAAAAAATAGTATCCATCCATAGAGTATGCAACAGGTTTTACGAAAGATGTATATAAGTAATCATTTTCATAAGTGTTTTCAAGAGGAATGATTTCCTTTGCTTTTTTTAACGTTGATGAAAAATCGTCGCAGGTAAAAATAACGGAATACTTATAATCTTTTAAAAACTCCCATTTTTCTAAAGCATATCCAGCTCTTTTGCTTTGGTGAATGCAGGTTACAAGCTGTTCGGATAATGTTTTTTCTGAAATATCTACAGTTTCTAGCCCCTCTATGTATAACTGTCCCGAAGTATCTGTTTGTTTAGTCGCAATTCCGTGCTGAATGAATTGTTTTACTAAATGGCGTTTTACTTTATCTGAATAAGCCATTACTGTTTTTTCAAGATATTCTAAATAGTTGTTTAACTGCATACAATCCCTCTTTTCTGTGCATATATCTTTCGTTATCCTGATTATACTTGATATAAGTGCAAAAAGCCATGCACAAATCAAAATTTTTATAGGATTTTCGATATATACATAATAATAAAAGTTTTGGTGCTATTGCATATATAAATCGAGTAGGAGGAAGGCGATTATTTCGCCTTCCGACCTCTCACACCACCGTACGTACCGTTCGGTATACGGCGGTTCAATCAACTTAACATGTAACAGCCTTTTCGGCGTAGTAGTCTTCCATGGATACAAGACCAAACTTAGCTAGTCTCTCTTTACTGATACAAATGTGGAGATTCCAGCTTCTGCACACTCTGGCATATCCTTTGGCATATGAAATGCCATGTGCCGCATTTGGCGGCAGACCAAGTTTGATAAGATTCTTTTCCCTGTTCTTTGGCGTTTTCCAGTGTTTCCATATGCACATGCGCAGTCGATACCGAATCTGTCCGTCCATTTTTGCGCACAGCCTTTTCATGCTTCCGATTTTGAAATAATTTATCCACCCTCGGATAAGCCGGTTGAGTTTCCCAATTTTATAACCATTGCCCACTCCCCAGCTCCTGCTTGTATATTTCTTCATCTGCGCCTTGAACTTTGCTGCCGCTTTCGGGTGTGGTCTGGCTTTGTACCCTTTGGCAAATGAGTCATAGTAAAATCCAAACCCCAGATACTTAATGCCCTTTGGTTTATCAACCCTGCTCTTTTCCGCGTTCACTTTCAGTCCAAGCTTTTCCTCTATAAACCGAGCCACGCTCTTCATTACCCGCTCTGCCGCCTGTCTGCTCCCGACCATTATAATAAGGTCATCTGCATACCGGACGAAATCCAGCCTCCTTGCTTCCAGTTCTTTGTCCAGCTCATTTAACATGATATTTGCTAACAGCGGCGAGATATTTCCACCCTGCGGTGTGCCGACTACCGTATCTTCATACTCATCATCAATCATTACGCCGCTGACCAGAATCTTTCTTACCACCGATATGACATCTCCGTCCTTTATTGTCCGTCCGAAAATCGTCATCAGCTTGTCATGGTCTACTGTGTCAAAGAATTTCGCTAGGTCGATATCCACTATCCAGTTGTGTCCGTCATTCATCATTTCCAATGCTTTAAGGACTGCCTGCTGTGCACACCGCTTGGGTCTGAATCCATAGCTGTGGTCGTGAAACTGCTCCTCAAATATCGGGGTAAGCACCTGTGCCACCGCCTGCTGTACAAAGCGGTCTACTGCTGTTGGCACTCCAAGATTTCTTGTACCACCATCGGGTTTGGGTATCTCCACCCTGCGGACTGGCTTCGGCTTATACTTCCTCGTCCGCAACTGTTCCTTAATGTTTTCGCCGTTTTCCGAAAGATATGCGCCAAGTTCTTCAACGGTCATCCCGTCCACGCCTGCCGCTCCTTTATTCCTTACGACTTGCAGATACGCCGCATTTAGATTATCCCTGCTTAATATCTGCTCCATGAGACTGCTTGTGTCCATGCGTTGTTTCCTTTCTGCCCCTTTTGCCTTTGCCGCCTTTGAAGTCATCGACAGGCGTATGCTCCGGCTACGAAGTGGAACGTACTTCAACTGATTGATTGTTCAGCCCTTCGCTCCGTCCCCATTACAGGAACTTCCTCACTACTATGGCTTCTGCTGACTTCTCACAATTCGTTGTTACTACGGCTAATGAGACCGCCTGTGAGACCTCCCCAGTTAAGGTGCGTGTTCTTTTCCTCCATGTACCTGCCGCATTTACTCGTACTTCCGGCAACCTTTTGGACTTCAGTGCCTTTTGCCACCTTATCCGTATTTCCGAGCCTTATATGCGGTTCCTGTCCGTCAGGTCAGAGGTTTGCTTACAGCTTCTTTCAGATTCCGTCTCACGGCGGACACCCTTGCTGTTCGGCTATGTGCTTCGTTGTTGCCTACGCGCACTTGGGACTTTCACCCATTAGAAAACGCCCATGCTGGGCAATCGAGTAGGAGGCGGTGATTAACCGCCGTCCTCTCACAGCACCGTACGTACGGTTCTCGTATACGGCGCTTTCAATAGTTGGTGTGCAGAGACTGATAGGCTGCGGCTAAGTCATAAAAGCCCCAGTTTATCAGTCTTTCTTTACTTAATGCCCAGTTGACCGCCTTGTTTCCGGCATTGAACCAGTATCCCTTGCGGTCGTAGGCTATTGTTGCCGCATAATGGCTGTCTACTCCCAGTCCTATGAGTTTCCTCATTCTGGTTTTGGGCAGTTTCCACTGTTTCCAGATACACATCCGTATCCGGCGGTACAACCATCCATTCAGGCTTTCGATGTTTTTCTTCATGTCCGCTATCCCATAGTAGTTCAGCCATCCTCTCATGTAGACTTTTATCTTTTCCTTGGTTCGGATGATACTCCCGCACCTGCTCCGGGAAGTAAGCCTGCGCAGTTTCTCCTTGGCTTTCTTCCATGACGTTCCATGGACACGGATATAGGTCCCTGTTCCGTTCTTCCCAAAACAAAAACCAAGGAACTTAAAATTTTGGATTGCGAACACACTGACCGTTCGGCTCTTTTCCCGATTCACTCTCAGTTTCAGCCTTGCCTCCAGATATTTCGTGCTGGATTCCAGCAGTCGTTCTGCCGCCCGTTCGCTCTTTGCCAGCAGTACGATGTCGTCTGCATAGCGGATACACGGTACGCCCCGTCTGTGGAACTCCCAGTCGAACTCATTCAGATACGCGTTTGCTAAGAGTGGGGATAGATTTCCTCCCTGCGGGGAGCCTTCCTTCGTTTCTGTCACAACACCGTTTTCCATCACTCCACTTTTCAGGTACCGCTTCACCATCTGCACCACTCTTTCGTCTTTTACTTGTTTCCTCAACAGGTTCAGCAGTATCGTATGGTTCAGCGTATCAAAGTATTTCGATAAGTCGAGAACTACTGCCCTCGTGTATCCCTGTTCGATATACTCCTTTATCCTGAGAATGGCGTCTTTTGCTCCTCGTCCCGGACGATAGCCGAAGCTGTCTTTCGAGAACAATGGTTCGTAGATTGGCATGAGCTGTTGAAGCATTGCCTGCTGGATGATACGGTCTATTACGGTGGGGATACCAAGCTTTCGTATCCCTCCCTCCGGCTTCGGAATCTCCACACGCCTGACTGGAGATGGGGTATACTTCCCCTTCCTGATTCTCTCTACCAGTTCATAGTTATTCTCCCTCAGCCATGGTAACGCCGCTTCAATGGTCATTCCATCCACTCCCGGCGCTCCCTTGTTTGCCTTCACTCTTTTGTAAGCCCTGTTCAGATTTTCCTTGTTCAGTATCTTACTTAAGATGTCTGGCTCTGCACTGTCTCTTTCCTTCCATATCCGGTTGAATGAGCGGTGCGCTCTCACATACCCTTTGCGTTCCGCGCTATCTCTTTGCGAGCAGCTTTCTATGTTTTCTGTACCCATCTGCCCATTCCTCCTTTCCCTGTCGTACTAAAGACTCCTATTGATTCGGTCCTTCACTGAAAACAGCTACTATGACCTCTGCTGACTTCTGTACGCTCAGCATTACCTCTCGGCAATGGTTACTCCTTTCAGAGCATTCCGTACAGACCTCCCTGGGTACCACACGTTTCTTTCCCTCCATCTATCTGCCGCATTTACTGTACACGATTCCGTGTAGCTATCGGGCTTCATCTTGTGTTGCAGACTTACCCTCATGTACAGCCTTCTATACGGTTTCTGTCCGTCAGACCAGAGGTTTGCCCATGGGTTCGTTCCCCACATCCGGCTTCCTTCAGATTTGCAGTCACCTGCAACACCCTTGCCTTCGGCTATATCCTTCCCGCTACCAGGTGGATTCAGGACTTTCACCCGTTAGAAACGTGCGCCGCCAGGCGCACAACCAAAATCGGATAGGGGAGATTTTAACCTCCCCTTCCACACCACGTAGCGTACCGTTC